>ERZ773079.657-NODE-657-length-22342-cov-19.254767_pt1 | contig 22342 bp, 22 predicted proteins | sample MGYA00511355_ERZ773079 | MGnify/ENA primary metagenome ERZ773079 (study PRJEB29015, sample SAMEA2737979) | human oral metagenome | biome: human oral; feature: human-associated habitat; material: dental | place: China | collected 2117 ... | reverse complement strand
GGCGACGCCCTGGGCATCGGGCCCACGTCCACCTGCCGCGCGGGAGAGCTGCCCGTCGCGGTCGCGAGGGCGGGCCTCGCCCGCGACGTGTGGCAGCACACCATAGCGAGGGAGAGGTGCATGTGGCCCCCCACGCACATCGACAGGCTGGAGGACGCCGTCGGCGAGGGGGCCGCGAGGCTGCGCGCCCTCCTGTCGGGGCACGTGGCCAAGGTCGCGGTCGTGATCGACGTCGAGATGGAGGAGTTCTACCACCCCTTCGTGGGCGTCACCGCGCGCAACGTCGCCTTCCTCAACTCCATCGGCGCCGAGCTGAGGCTGGGCTGGAGGATCCGCGAGCCCGAGGACCCCGAGGAGTACACCGACCCCGAGAGGGTTGCCCGGGACGTGCGGCGGCGCCGGGAGCTGGGCGACGCCCTGTGGGCCTGGGGGCGCGCGGGCGGCGCGTAGGCAGGCGGGCGCACGCACGGCGGACCTGCCTGGCTTTTGGAAGACCCTGCGGGCCTGACCCGACGCATGCCGTGGGGCGACCACCGCTCGTGAGGGGGGTCACAGATGCTTGGATGGACGCCCGCCCTGGTCTGACTATCTGCGGTGATGGGGGGTGCCCATGGCGACGAGGGAAGCATACGAGGAGTGGATAGATGAGGTGGCGATCGAGGTGAGCTGCGACGACGCCTGGCGCGACCGCCTCTTCTCAGCCCCCTTGGGCGAGGAGCTCTACGTGGGCTGCGAGCGGCCGGGGGAGGTGCCCGAGTACGTCAGGGACGCCGTGGTCGAGAACGGCCTCAGCTTCCTCGTGGCGACCGCCCCTCTTGAGGGGGACGAGTGCGACGTGGGCATGGTCTCGTTCGCGTTCTGGTCCCGCGAGTACCCCGACGTCGTGACGCGCACGGGCAACGAGCCGAGCCCGGCCCAGAGGGCGGCGAGCGACCCGGCCAGCTACTGGCACGAGGTCGGGCTGGTCGTCCGCGGGGCGGGCCCGGGCGGCGGCACGCGCGACGCCCGGGAGGGGTCGTGGTGCTCGTGGTGCGTGTCGGAAGACGACCCGTCCGCTGGCGCGGAGGGGAGCCCGGAAGGCGGCGGGGCCTTCGGGCGGGAGGGGCTTCCCGCCGTCGAGGACGCCTTCGTCTCGGCCCTGGAGGGCGCCGTGCGCTCGTCGCTCTCCGGTCCCCTCGTCGCGACGGACGTCCCCCGGCTCCCGGACGAGGGTGCCCGCCTGCCCCTGCCGCCGCTTCCCCTGCCCGCCCGGGGGTCCGCCGTGTCGCTCGAGCGGGTAGGGGACGCCGTGCGCGCCATGCTGCGCTGGGGCGGGGGCACGCTCGAGGGTGATCACCTCGTCGTCACCTTCGGGGGCGACGCCCGCTTCGTCGTCGCCCCCCTCCCCCTGCGCTGGGGAGGGGGTGCGCACATGTTTCTCGCCTCGGGCTCGGACCTCACGGCCGTCGCCGGGCGCGCCGAGTCGCTCGGCCTGCGCGCGGTGCCGCGCCTGTCTCCCTTCCTGCCCCTCGACCGCCTGCGGGGCCTCGGGTTTCCCGACGGCTGGGAGCTCGGCGCCATCAGGCGGTGCGCCGAGGGGGTCGACCCCTCCCTGCCGGACATCGTCCCCGACGGGGCCGCGCTGTGGGGTCTGGGCGCAGGGCAGGTGGACAGGCTGTGCGCCGCCGTGCTCCCCGCCCTGTCGGGGCTGGCGTCGGGCCGCCCCTGGGGACCCTGCTCCAGCAGGGAGGACCTGCTCTACGACGCCCTGCTCCTCCTCTGGTGGGAGAGGACGCGCAGTCCGGGAAGGCTGTTCGAGCTTCTCACGGTGGTGACCCCCGGCCACGTGGCCCCGTCGGATCCGCCCTGACGGACCTGGCGGCGCAAGGCCCCAGACGCCGCCGAGCGGGGAGGCGGCATGGAGGGAGCAATCGCATCAACTATGGCTCCACGCTCGAGAACGTGCTCTACGCCGACCTCTAGGCGCGTGGCTACCAGGTGGGCGTGGGCAAGATCGGTAAGCTGGAGTGTGACTTCATCACGTGCAAGGCAAACGACCATGCCTATATGCAAGTCGCGTTCAGTATTGCCGAGCGGAGCGTGGGGGAGCGGGAATACCGGCCTTTCTCGCGCATCCGTGATGCCTACCTCCGCTTTCTCTTTACCCTGGATTCGCTCTTGCAGCGCCGCGACGGCGTGCGGCACCTCAATCTTCTGGACTTCATGGCATCGGGCTTGGGGCTCGAGGATACCCGAGCAGGAGGTCCTCCTCTCGATAACGGTGAGAAACGTGAGCCATCACAAGAAAAATCACCCCTGAATGAGGCTCTTCGGGGGTTAGTGTGGGTCGCTGCCTCGGCGAATCGCGTCGCAACAGTGTACACAAGTGCCCCAAACCGGCGTCGAGAGCCCATTTTCGCCGATCTGTGTACACTTCTGCATCCCCACGGCTGTCCGCAACGGCGTAACAGTGTACACAAGTGCCCCACGACGCAACCGGCGACTCACGTAAAGACGCACTCTGGGGGTGTCACTCTCACGTAAAAGCGCATTCTGAGCGGGCGACGTCACGGAAAAGCGCATTTTGCGTGTGGGCCTCACCAAAGGGCGCACTCTGCATGCGGGCGGTCGCGCAGAGTGCGCTTTTCCGTGACATGCCGTCTGCAGAATGCGCTTTTCCGTAGAGTGCGCCTTTCCTCACCCGGGCAAACGCGGCGTCGCCTCACGGAAAACCGCACTCTGCACCCGCCGGCTCACGGAAAACCGCACTCTGCGCCGGCGACGCCACCTCGACGTGACCAAAAGGCGCATTCTGAGCGGGCGACGTCACGGAAAAGCGCATTTCGCCGTATTGCTCGCGTACTATATGCCCGTGGAGAAGGCGGCAGAGATGGCTGCCACGCTTGTGAGCACTGGTGTGCAGGAGCTCGCCAGTCGGTAAAAGGCCAGGTTCGATCCCCAGCAGCACGTCAGGGTGTATAGGCGCGCCGGGCCACACGCTCGACGCGTCTTATGGGTCTTATGTACTTTATGCCATTTATGCGTCTTATGTACCTTATGCTTACGGTCTGAGGGACATACTGCCTTCAGACTGGGGGATGGTGAGGTGATGTGTCGTGCAGTATCAGAACCCGTTTAAGCCGACGGCCGGCAAGATGCCCCCTGTGCTGGTGGGTCGCGAGAAGGTCACGGACGATTTTCTGGAGGGCCTTGCCAACGGCGAGGGGGCTCCGGGGCGTCTGATGCGCATCACTGGGCCGCGCGGCTCCGGCAAGACGGTGCTGCTTTCCGAGCTTGCCTCGATTGCGGAAGACGAGGGCTGGCTTGTGGTCAACGTCTCGGGAAGCGGCGACCTTCTGGCCTCCCTGAGTCGCAGGCTCATGAGGAAGTCTCTCTTCAGCGAGATCGTGTTCAAGGCTCAATCTCCCCTTGTGTCGATCGAGGCAAGGCGTGGGTCTGCCAACCTTGATGACTTCGAGTCTATCCTCGAGTGCGCGACGCGTGGCATGACGAAACGCGGCAAGGGCCTCCTTGTCACGATAGACGAGGTCCAGGATGCCTCAAGAGACGACATCCGCGAGATAGCGACAGCCGTGCAGTTCATGATTCGCGAGAACCAGAACATAGCGCTTGTCTTTGCGGGTATCACGACGGGCGTGCTCGATATCCTTAACGGCAAGTCGGTCACCTTTTTGCGTCGTGCCAAGCCCGAGGAACTCGACGCCATTCCCCTCGACGAGGTGCGCGACTCCCTGCGCGATACGATTGCGAACTCCGGATTCCAGATCGAGGAGGAGGCCCTCGCGCTGGCTACGGACGCCACGCAGGGCTATGCCTATCTCATCCAGCTCGTCGGCTACCACGTATGGCGCACCGCGTGGCTCAGGGGACGGAGGGGTGATGGCGTCATCGTGGTTTCGGTTGACGACGCCACGAGGGGCGTCGCTGCGGCACGAGACGAGTTCAAGTCTGCCGTGCTTGAGACCGCCATCACCGGCTTACCCAAGACGGCAATCGACTTCATCCTTGCGATGAGCGAGACCCGCGATGTCGTCTCCACATCAAAGATCGCCAGCATGCTCAAGAGAACGACCGGCTACCTGAGCCCCTACCGTCGGCAGCTGATATCCCGCCAGGTGATAGAGCAGACGGCGCCCGGATACGTGACGTTCTCAATTCCGCTCATGAAGGAGTATCTCGCTGAGGAGCGCGCGTCGATCCTCTCGCGATACGGGGGATAGGGCCACCGCCCATCTACGTGCGACGACCGCTCGTCGGGATCGCGGCGGACGACGCGGACGTCGGCCAGCGGGGGAATAGGGCCATCGCCCATCCACGTGTGACGACCCGCGTCTCGTGATGGAGATACGAAACGCAGTCGCCTTCGCGAGGGTCGCACTCTCCAATATGGATAGGTCAAGACCGCTACTTTAGGTACCCTTTAGAGACTTCGTGCATAGAGGTGTGGTCCTGCGCCATAACACATGGGTCACGCAGACCCACTCGGTTACAGGAATGGGATGCCCCCACGAATGCGCGGGTGGTGATGCCACCAGCTAACCCGCCCTCTCATGCGAGGTGAGGGGGCGTCGCTCGGAGATTCGGTCACCCTGTTCTAGGCGTCTTTGCAGACTCTGGGGTACGTAGCGGGGGATGCGCGAGGTTGCGGGCGCCGGGTCCGCAATGCCCGACCGTGCCACTCGGTGGCGCCGAGTGCGCGATGGGCGTGCCACCCGATGGCATCGAGTGGCACAATATTTGCTGGCAACTGCGCATATGCCGACTTTCGTGCCACTCGGCGACGTCGAGCGCACTGCTTGCGCACCACTCGGTGGCATCGAGTGGTGCGCCCGTGAGGTGGTGCGCCCCAGGGGCCGTTGGAGAGGGAGGTGGCACCGGACGGCAGCGCGGAGGCCGTGGGCCGCTGCCCATGGAGGACCCTTTGGCGACGCGACGGGCAAGCATGACGGCTGAAATCGCAGGAACCAAGGCTCGGCCGAGGGCTGCGGTGCCGCGTCTCCCCGGCATACTCGGAGGGCCTCACCAAAGTGTGCGCTCTCATCATGTCGCCCGGCAAAAGGACCTTTTAGGCTTCCTCGTCCCCCGCCTCGCGTGCGCCCTCCGTTACCACGGAGTAGCCGTTGTCATCGACTATGGCCGCCTGGGAATTGTCCAGCGGTACCAGATCGAGCTCGTCTTTGTAGGCCCTGATCGTCTCGGCGGTTGCCTCGGCGAAGGGGAACTCTCCGTTGTGGGGAAGCACATACCAGTCGACCAGCCCCATGCCGGCGCAGTCGTCGAGCCCGGGGGCAGCCGCCCTGTCATCCATGACCTGGTTATACTCGATGTCCGGACAGGCGATTATTGCACCTGCGGACTCCCCGATGTAGGGCATGCCCTGCCGGGCCCTCTTTGCGATGAGCTCGACGAGCCCGCTCCTCCTCAGCTCCTGCAGGAGGAAGAAGGTGTTGCCGCCGGACACGCACAGGCAGTCGCAGCCCTCGATGGCCCGCACGGCCTCGTCGCTCGGGACCGCAGCCACGTCAAGGACCCTCAGACCGTAGCCCATCTTCCGAAGTGCTGCCATCCCCTCGTCGACGTAACCTCGGTACTCCTCCACGTTGGCGGCGGTGGGGACGAACACGATCTCTCTCGGCCTTGCCTTTGAGAGGAACCTTTCGGCGAGGCCCTTTGTGCCCGCCAGGTAGGATGTCAGGAACAGTCTCATCGATATCTCCGTTCGCTTGCATGTTTCTGCTCGAGCTTTCGCGGCCCAGGGACTTGGGGAGACGACTCCTCTCGGATCGGGTCTCCTGTCGGCACGAGTCATGATGCGGCGCACTTGCACCAAGGTCGTCACATCCTCTTTGCCCGCACCTCCTTGAGGACGCCCCTCCTGAACCGCGACCAGCTGCCAAAGAACTTCTCGCCGGTCGCAGTTGTGCGCTTGTCTCGGTATCGGAGGGCGGCAAGCTCCACCGTGCAGATGTAGTCTGCTGCCTGCCCGAGCCGGTAGTCAGCCGGTGGCGCCTTCTTGAGGATCACTGCGTTTTTCGAAAGGACGTATTCGACCGCTCCGTGTATCGTGCGAGCTATGGAGTGCTGGCCATCATCGTAGCAGACCTTGATGTCATCGAACCCTTGCAGATATTCGAGATGGTCGAACATGAAGTCCACGAGGGAGCGGCGCATGCCGACCATGACGTCATCCGGTGAGGTGAACTCCTTCGTGTCGAGGGCCAGACAAGCATGCCTGATGGGAAGATGCCTGAAGAAGACCCTGAATGACGAGAGGAGGCGCTTTCTCGTCTCCTCGTCCATGCCCTCGTAACCTTTCTTATGGTAGAGCAGTGGGGTCGTGTGCAGCGGAGCGTTTGGCAACCCTTTGTCGCGTAGGGACTGCTCGTACTGCGCTATTGCCCTCTCGAGGGAGTCGCCCTGCTCGTGTAGGACAAGGGCGAGCAGGTAGTACGATCCGTCGAGGCCGTCGCTTCCCGACTCGTCGATGAAGATGCTGAGCTCTCTCAAACACAACTCCCAGAGTGAAAAAAGCCGGGGAAAACGTCCCCGGCACTTGGTAGCCCTCCGCCTGTGCGGCAGTAGCCACCTCCTTTATACCACAGGTGGGCAGTGCTGTCGAGGGGGCACAACGCCTGCGCCGCAGGCACGGCGCTCGCTGTTTCGTTCGGCGACGCGTTCCCGCCTGGTTCCCTCCTGAGATTGAGCGGACTCATGTTCTGCGCCAACGCGGGCGGCTCGTCACCACCGAGTCCGCGAGGAGGGTGGGCGAGGTACACGGGGCCTCCGGGATCCGGTGCCCGGACGCCATCAGGCTGCCAGTTGTGGGCTAAGGAAGTGCCGGGAGCATCAGGGTTAATTCTTCGGGCTAGGCTTCTTGCAGCAGGTTTCCAAACCATCGATATGCAAATTCAAGCTGGAGGTAATGTGGCTCCACATGGGGTCGAGTATGAAATCAATGCCTTGACGCCGCGCCATCTTGGCTGCGGGAACAAAATCGCTATCTCCAGCAATCATGATTATCTGATTGACAATGCCACCGTAAGCCAATGAGGCGATATCGAGGCCGAGCTTCATATCAACGCCTTTCTGGCGGATATTCAAATCTAAATCATCGTCAGTAAGGTCGTTCAGCGTCTTCTTTCCGACAAGGAGCTTTTTGAGAGAGTCTTTTTTCAGCGTATAGCCGCCGTGCGTGTCGAGTAACTCCCCCATACGAAGTGCGAACTTGCGCCTGTGGGCAAGCTCTTCATGGAAATCCTTTGTCCAAGAGTAAAGGTTGGTCTTGGCCAAGGGAACATTCTTCTGTGTCACAGGATTCCAAATCACCGCACCCGATGGTGGGCAGTCGTAATAGAAAACGCGATAGAGATGGCGGTCGTCAAACTTGTTGATGTGCTTCTTGCAATAATTTTCAAGTTCATCTGCCCTCTTTTTGGGCGTCATGCTCCCGAAGAGAGACCGCGCCCTCTTCAAATAGAAGCCCCCATCAACAAGAATCGCAGTCTCCATAACCTTCAGAGGGTGCCCGTGCTCTCCAGAACCTTGTTTCGCCATGTGACCTTCTTAAACAAAAAAGTCCCTGTCTTCGGCGCTTCTCGTATAGTGAGAGGTCGACGGCAGGGACAAATTAACAGTGCAGACAGAGGACAATAGGCATTGTCTTATTTCTGCAATCCAGAGTATTGTCCAAACGCGCTTAAATGTCAAAACAAATCTTGACAAATTCGGTAACACCACATCTGCCTGCGAGCGTCCTACTACATCCCCTGAATCGAAATAACTCTGCCTAACTCGGTGTTTTTTAGCCGATCTAACAGTCGAGAAGCCGGGCGATAGGTTTATCACGTTAAGCTGAGAAAATGCGCATCGGTCATCAGCAGGTGACGAGCCACCTTTGCAATCTCGGGCCAGCGTTCGTTGGCCCGTTTGACCCGGAAGAGGTGCACGCGCCAGTTCAAATATGATCGGACGTACTTCATGTCCATGCCGGTGAATCGCCACGGATGGCGCTTGATCCAGGGACAAAGGTTGCTCACCATCGCGACTCGCTCGAGGCTTCAAGTCGCCGAGAGCTTGCTTGGGAATTTGGAGTCGAAGATAATGGGGCTCTCGCAGATGCCCTTGAGGTTTCGTGCGGTCATGCTCACCGCCAGGATTATCAAACGAGCTCCTTCACGGCCCTGCCTGGGAGCACGACGAGGCCGCGCTCCCACAGCGAGCAAAGGCCCCTTCGCGGGGTCGCCTGAGAAACGCTGGGCCACCGGGCGAGGCCTGTCGCCTCGGACGACTTCTTGCAGGCAGGCGCTGAGGCAAGCACACGACGGGGGCGACGCTATCCCGCAGATCCGTCGACGGCGGTGAGATGCTGGGTCTGCTCGATCTTGGAGATCATGTCGATGCGGCGCTGGTGGCGTCCGCCCTCGTACTCGGCGCCGAGCCAGGCGTCGACGATGTCCTTGGCGGTCTCCACGCCCACGACACGCGCGCCAAAGTCCACGACGTTGGTGTTGTTGTGCTGGCGGGACAGGCGGGCGGAGTAGGGCTCGGAGCACACGATGGCGCGGATGCCTCGGACCTTGTTGGCGGAAAGTGAGATGCCCACGCCCGTGCCGCAGATGAGGATGCCGCCGTCCACCTCGCCATGGGCGACCATCTTGGCCACTCTGTAGCCCGAGATGGGATAGTCGAAACGCCTGCTGTCGTCGGTTCCCACGTTGATGACCTCGTAGCCCTTGTCCTCGAGATAGGTCTGAATCTCCCTTTTCATCTCGACGGCTATGTGGTCGTTACCAATTGCGAGTTTCCGGAATGCCATGACGCTCCTTTTCTCTGCGGGCGTGCCCAGGCACGCCGGTTTTTTATGGTTGATCGCCGTGTGGCGCCGTACATGCTAGATGGTGTGGAGCTTGGCCATGCTCTTTGCGTAGTCGCCGTGGCCGAAGAGACCCGCCGTGCCGAGGACGAAACCGCGCGCGCCGAGCCCCTTGCCGAGCGCGATGTGCTCGGGCGAGCAGTTGCCGTCGATGATGACCTTGAAGCCGAGCTCCTCTCCGACCTTGGCGAGCTGGGAGATCTTGCTATCCACGAAGTGCAGCCACCTCTGGCCGGCGAAGCCAGGGTTGACGGTCATCACGAGCACGTAGTCCACGAGGGGAAGCACAGGCTCAACGGTGGCGAAGGCGGTGCCGGGGTTGAGGGCGATGCCGGGGCGGACGCCCGCGTCACGGATGGCTGCGAGCGTGCGGGCCACGTGGATGTCGGCCTCAGGATGCACGTAGATGACGTGTACGCCCATATTGGCGAACGTCTGGACGTAGCGGCCGGGAACCTCGGACATCATGTGGACGTCGCAGGGGACGGTGGCGTTCTTGGCGATCCAGTCTATGTCCTGGAGCCCCATCCCGTAGTTGGGGACGAAGTTGCCGTCCATGAGGTCGAGGTGGAGGCCATCGGCCCCCGCCGCCTCGAGGGACGCCACCTCATCGCGCAGGCATCCGAAGTCAGCGCACATCATCGAGGGGAGAAGCAGGGTCGCATCGTAGCTGTCATTCATCTGAGGCATCGTTCCTTCCATTTACGAACAAATGAAAAATCGGTTTATCAAATAGAATAAAATTAAAAATCTATTTTTGATATAGAGAGTAGAAAATCGGTTAATCGTCATAGTTTTCTAGACCTTCACAGCGGGTTGGGCACGCCTGTACCCGTCACGACGTCCTTGGGTCCGGCCTCCCTAGTCAAGGCGTGAGCGAGAGTCACCGACAAAAGCTACCTTCGGCAAAAAACAACCTGGCAGCTTTCGTTGCCTGATCCGTTGTGCCCGCCCTCGGTCTCGGCTGCCCCGGGGCCGAGTGTCGTCTCGCGCTCGACGATGGAATGGGGCACGATGACGTCCAGCGACGGCGCCTCCTCGTCGGCCAGCAGCCTGAGCAGAGCCTCGACGCCCCGCTCGGCTAGCTGATCGACGTCTCGATCCACCGACGAGATAGAGGGGCTTGCCACCTGGGAGTAGAGCGAATTGTCCATGCCCACGAGCAGGACATCCGTGCCCACGCCGATGCCGCGCGCCTTGAGGGCGTTCTCCACGCCGAGAGCGGGACGGTCTCCCATGGCCACGACGCCGTCGAAGTCGTATCCCTCGTCCAGGCAGGTCTTTACGAGCCGCGCTGCCTCGAGGTGGCTCTTCTGTCTGTGGTCGCCCTCGAGGACGATGTTCTTGTCCATACGCAGGCCATGCGCTCCCAGCGCGTCCGCATAGCCTTGGAAGCGCTGGGCATTGGCGTCGCTCCAGTGGCGCGACGAGACGCTGACGAACGCTACGCGCTCGCAGCCGCGCCTAAGGAGCAGTTCCGTCATATCGAAGACGGCCCCGCGCACGTCGTTGTTGACCTCCACGACGCCTTCGGTCGCCTGGGGGCGCAGGCGGTCTATGCACACGGCGGGCGTCTGCACCAAGAGCGCGTCGCGCGAGATGTCGGTCGTGCCGCCCACGAAGACGAAGCCGTCCACCTGCTTTCGCGTGAGGCCCTCCACGTAGGAGTGCATGCGGGCGGGGTCGTTCGAGGAGTTGCAGATGAAGGCGTCGTATCCCGCCCCGTGCAGCAGCGACTCCACCTGGAGCACGATGACCGAGTGGAAGACGTTGCTCACGTCGGGCGTGACGATGCCCACGGTGTGGGTCTGCTGCTCGCGCAGGCTCTTGGCCGCAAAGTTTGCCACGTAGCCCTGGCTGCGGGCCACCTCCTGCACCATGAGGCGGGTCCTCTTGGACACACGTCCCTTGTCGTTGAGCACGTTGGACACCGTGGCCGCGCTGACGCCGGCGATCTTTGCGATGTCGTGGATGGAGGGACCGCGCCTACCCATGGTGGAGCACCCCGCTTCGGTCATCGTGGCTCAGGCTCGTTGGTTAACGATTCATCAGCATGGTATACCTGCAGTGACATGGTACAGTGGGTTCATCGTTTCATCACGGTGGTATCCGGAGTGGTTGCCGCCGCTCACCTCGGGGTTTAAGTCAGGACAGGGATACGGCAAGGTCCTTGTGCGGCTCATGCGGGATCCGGATGCGACCGTAAAGGACGTGGCCGGCCAGTGTGTCGTCATCCGTGTGCCCTGGGTGGGCCGCTACGCGCGCCCCGTCTTCGTCAACGGCGACCTCTTTTGTGGCACCTTCCGCTGCACGCGGGCGACCATATCGGAAGCTCCCGCTTATTGCGGCCCTTGAGGAGGGCGGCCCCAGCTCGTCACGGAGACGCTCGGTGACGTGGCGCGTGCGAGGGGTATGGCCCAACTTGCCCGGGAGACGAACATCGCGAGAGACGGCCTCTACAGGGCCCTCTCGTTCACAGGCAATCCCTCCTTTACAGTCTGCCTTAGGTAGGGGGCGCCCCAGAGCAGGGACGCTTGCCTACCTACCTGTTGACGCTCGCCATGCGGTAGTAGGTATAGGGCATTCCCTTGATGGAGATCGAGAGCTGGTGAATGTTCTCGGGGCTTGAGCCTCCCGCGAACCCGCCGTCGCCCATGGCGATAATATCGGCGCCAGTCTCCTTGATCTTCAGGGCGACCTTGCGGATGGTGGCCGTATCGGCTCCCTCCACGGAGCTGTTCAGAAAGCTCATGGCCAGGGTCCCCGGCTTGTGGGAGTGGACGAGGGTCACAAGCTCGCGCACGTCGTTGACGCCCACACCCGAGCGGGTGCCGGGGGCGGGTAGGTCGATGCAGTCGGCACCGGCGTCTATGAGCTGGCGTACGATCTCCCCGTCATCCCTTCCCCGTGCCTTGGCCAAAGGGTCCCCCAAGACGGGCTCGGTCACGCCGTCCTCCCACTTGCCGGCCCATACGAAGACGTCGTCACCGTAGCATCCCTTGACGCGTGCGGTGGTGGCGAGCACGTCGGCGATGCGTGTGCCGCTGCCGGGGTTGCCACCCAGCACGATGAAGTCGGCTCCCATCCCGACGGCCCTCTCCACGTGCTCGGGCGTGGCCAGCATGCCGCCCCGGTCGTAGAGATCATCCTCGACGTCGGCATCGGTCCCGGGGCAGCCCATGTACACGCCGATGGGACGGCGGCAGAGGGCGCGTAGCTCCTGGTAGCTGAGGCCCTGCAGGCCCAGGCTCTTGCTGTCATCGTCGAAGTTGAAGGTGTTGAGCATCACCATATCGGCCCCAAAGGAGAACATCAGCTCAGAGTTGGTGACGCCCCGCACGAGGCCGGCGTTGGCAAAGAGCAGGTGCTGCCCGCAGATGACTCGTCCCTCGCTCTTGAGGATGGACTCCTTGAGCTGCATGGGCGAGAGCCGGTCTATATCCGTTCCCGCGATGCTGATGAGACGCTCGTGCTTTGTCATGGGTGGTCCTTTCGTGGTGGTTGCTGTTGGCACGTCAACACACGGGAAGCGTCGCCCGCTGGGCGTGTCGTAGCCCCATAGCGCGCCTATGCCCCTGATGCCTCGCGGGCGAGCTCGTGAGGCGGGCGCCGTCCTACGCGCCCGCCACGTCCCCGTCCATCTCGGGCGTGTGACCAAAGAGGAAGGTGAGGATCGCCGTGGCAACGAAGGAGAGGGCCATGGTGACGGCGAAGGCGACGAAGCCCTCTCCCATGAATAGCGGGAACGAGAGGATGCCCACCGGTCCGCCTGCGGTGGTTGCGGCGTTGGTGGCTCCTGCGATGGCACCGGACCTCTCGTTACCTCGGATATCGCCGTGCGCTCAAGGACGCGGGCATGAGGCTTGACAAGAACCTCGTGCTGATCGGCCCGTACAGGCACAGGAGCTACCTTGAGTCCGAGCGTCTGGTGGACGGTCTCCTGGAGGCTGGTTACAGTATGGACGGCGTGGTTGCGGTCGGGGATCGTGTGGCCATAGGATGCTGCAGCTTGCTGCGAAGGCACGGCTATGCCATCGGCAGTGACGTGCGGGTCATAGGTATGGACGACTCCCTGCACTCTCGGATCGCGAGCCCCTCGCTCTCGACGGTGCAGCGCTATCCAAAGCTTCTAGCGTGGGACGCGAGCCTCTGTCTTCTTGCCATGGTCGAGGGAGAGCGGGAGGCGGTGCGCCAGATCATCATTCCCCACAAGATCATCGAGCGCGAGAGCTCCCTCGGAGTCGCGGTGGGACACGAAGGCGGGCAGGGAGAGCGCCTTGGGGGCGAGATGGCTTGAGGGGGCGTTGCTCGCGGCCCCGGCCCCTACCGCTCGGTGGAAGGGCTGCGAGTCAATAAAGGCTCGGCTGCCTCATCCTTGCGACGGGGTGCTCGCTCTCGGCGACGGGACCGTCGTGGCCGTGGGGCCAGCGGAGGTGACTTACAGCTCGGCAAGGACCTCGTCAGTGGCCGCGAGGAAGGCGTCCATCTCGTTGCGCGTGCCGATGGTGACGCGCAACCAGTCGGTGATGCGAGGGGCCGCGTAGTGGCGGCAGAGGACACCGCGCTGCCGGAGACTCTGGTTCCACGCGACGGCGTCGAGCCCGTCTTTGTGGCAGAAGATGAAGTTGGCGTGTGAGTCAAGCACCTCGAAGCTGCGGGCGACGAGTTCGCGCGTGGTACGCCCACGCTCCTTGATCACGGTAGCTACGCACCGGTCAAAGTATGCCTCGTCAGAGAGCGAAGCGATGCCAATCGCCATGGTGGGTGCGCTCAGGTTGAATGGGTTGAAGCAAAACTTGATGTCATTGAGGTCCGAGACGATCTCGGGTGAGGCGATGGCCCAACCGATGTGGGCGCCCGCGAGGTTGCGCGACTTGGACATGGTCTGGACCACAATGAGATTGGGGTTGTCGTCGACGAGGCTGGCGCAGGACTTGCTGCCATAGTCGACGTACGCCTCGTCTACGATCACGAGGCGCTTAGGCCCGGCCTGACAGACGCGCGCCACCTCGCTGGTGGGGATCACGAGGCCGGTGGGCGCGTTGGGGTTGGCGATGACTACGTTCTCCCTGGCCACGCAGAATGCGTCAACATCGAGGGTGAAGTCATCGTGCAGGGCGATCTCGCGAAAGCCCACGCCAAAGGCGTCGCAGTAGTCGCGATAGAAGCCGTAGGTCACGTCGGGAAAGCACACGCGGGCATCGTCGCCAAAGAAGGCGAGGAAGAGGAAGGCGAGCACCTCGTCGGAGCCGTTGCCGCAGAAGACGTGATCAGGCGTGGTGCCAACGGAGCTCGCGATCGACTCGCGGATGGGCATGCAGTGTGGGTCGGCGTAGCGGCCAAGACCTTGGACGAGCCTGGGATCTGCGAGGGCCTCGGCCACCTTGGGCGAGGGCGCGACGCTCGTCTCGTTTGCGTTGAGTTTGACGTAGGCGCGGTCCTTGGGCTGCTCACCCGGCTGGTAGGGATGGATGTCGGCGTAGCGTGCGTTGAGGAACGTGCTGCTCATGTGCTTCTCCCAGTCAGGAGGTCGGGGCTCTCGTGTCTTGTCCGATGGTGCGTCAGGCTTGGCTTGCTGTGCCTGCGCGTGGTCCCTGCGGCCCTACTTCTCGAGGGTGCGGCAGAACCTCGAGATGGCGTTGAGCCCCTCCCTGAGATCATCGGTGTTGTCGGAGTAGGCGTAGCCGATCCTCATGCTCCTTGGCTCCTCGAAGGCGTCACCCGGGGTGACGAGGGCGCCGGTGGCCTGGACCATCTGGGTGCAGAAGTCGTAGGAGTCGATGTCGTAGTCGTAGTAGACGAGCGCGACGGTACCGGCCTCGGGCCTCACGAAGGAGAGGTGCGGCTCGGACTCGACCCAGTCGGAGAAAACCTGGAGGTTCTGTTGGACGATGCGGCGACTGCGGCTGAGGATCTCGTCTTTGTGACTGAGGGCGTAGGCGGCGACCTCCTCGTCGAACAGGCCGCAGGAGATGAGGTCGTAGTCGCGGTGGCTGAGCAGGTCGTGGCGGAGCTTTTCGCTCTTGGTGATGCACCAACCGAGGCGGATGCCGGCGAGCGACCAGACCTTGGACATGGAGCTCACGACGACGGCCCCGTCGTAGAGGTCGATCGGCGAGGTGGTGAAGGCATCAGAGTCTTGGACGAGCAGGCGATAGACCTCATCGAACATCAGCCAGGCATCGTGATCTTTGGCGATGTCGACGATGGCGCGGACCTCCCCCTCGTCGAGTAGGCTACCGGTGGGGTTATTGGGGTTGTTGATGCAGATGACCTTGGTGTCCTCGCCGCAGAGGGCTTCGAGTTTCTCGGGGTCGACGTGGTAGTGCCGGTCCTTCTCAAGATGGAGGATCCTGACGTCGGCACCGCACATCTCAGGGATGGAGTAGAGCTGCTGATAGGTGGGCATGACGGAGACTACGTGGTCACCGGGGCCGCAGAGGGTAGAAAGCACCAGGTGGTTGGCACCGGCGGCGCCGTGGGTGGTGATGACGTGCCCGGGCCTGACGGTCTCGTAGAGATCGCAGATCCCGTCGAGGAATGCGGGGAGGCCCTCGATGTCGCCGTAGGTCAGGCGACGTTCGGCGAACGCGTCCAAGAATTCATCGCGGGCCGCACGGCCCGAGCCCTCGGTGCCGTCGCCATCGCAGATGTCAAAGAGCTGGTTGAGGGTCACTGAGTAGGTGCACGTCTCGGCGACGTTGTGCCTGCATGTGGTCTCCCATGCGTTCATCCACTGCTCGACCTTGAAGTCCTTGATCTCCATGGGGGCGTTCCTCTCCGTCAGCCGTGGCGGGTGGTGCGAGTAGTTTTGATTGTACCAGAGCTCGGTGCCGGCGCCTGAGGCCGACGTGCCATCGGGGCCAGGACATCGCGATGTGTGGGATAGACGGTTACCGAAAGGTGCCTACTTTCACGCAGGCCCTCACTTGTCGATAATGTTTGAAGGGAGGGATCGGAGGGGTTTGAAGGGAGGAATCGGAGGAGCAATGAAGACGAGGGACATGACTGCGCAAGACTGCCTGGAGCTGCTGCGCGAGATACGCGATGTGACCTTCTCGACGGTCGACGCGCAGGGGCACCCGCAGGCACGCGTCATTGACGTGATGGGCGTGGGTGAGGGGTGCGTAACGTTCTGCACGGCACGCGGCAAGGATTTCTATGCTCAGCTCAGGCATAACCCGCACGTGGCGGTGGTTGGCCTCTCCAAGGACTGGCAGTCGGTGCGTCTTGTGGGCGTGGCACGACGCCTGCCCGATGAGGGGCAGCGCGCGGCCATCGATTTGATCTTTGCCGACAACCCTTCCATGGAGTCGGTCTACCCGGGCGAGGCGCGCTACATCCTCGAGGCCTTCATGATCGACAGAGGCACCCTCGAGGTCTTCGACCTCGCCAGCGAACCCATCTTTCGAAGGAGCTTCTCTCTTGGCGGCGCTCCGCTGGGCCTACGGGGATTCCTCATAGCTGACGATTGCGTCGGCTGCGGCACGTGCAAGGAGGGTTGTCCGCAGCAGTGCATCGACGAGGGCGAGCCGTACTGGATCAATCAGGAGTCCTGCCTGCACTGCGGGCTCTGCTATGAGAACTGCCCCGTCGGGGCCATCGATCGCCGTTAGCGGGCGCAGACCAAAGGAGGACCATGCCCCAGAACATGTGGAATCTGCTGGTGGAGCGCTCAGGCTGGTTCGCTGGCCTTGCGGGCGAGCATCTGACCCTCTCGGCCATCGCCATCGCGGTGGCCATTGTGGTGGGCGGCCTTGCCGGCCTGCTCATCAGCCAGGCGACCAAGGCCGCGAAGCCCACGCTCGCGGTGGTGAACTTCCTCTACACCATACCGTCCATCTCTATGCTGGGCCTGCTCATCCCCTTCTCGGGCGTGGGCAACGTCACGGCGGTGATCGCGCTCATCATCTATGCGCTTTTGCCCATGGTTCGCAGCACCTACACGGGTCTCACCAACATCGAACCCGGCATCATCGAGGCGGCGCGCGGTATGGGTTCCACCGAGGGCCAGATCATGCGCAAGATTCGCATCCCGCTCGCGATGCCTGTCATCATGAGCGGGATCCGCTCGATGGCCACGATGACCATAGCGCTCACCGGCATTGCCTCGTTCATTGGGGCCGGGGGGCTTGGTGTGGCTATCTACCGCGGCATCACGACCAATAACATGGCCATGACCATGGACGGCTCGCTGTTGGTGGCCATCCTTGCCCTGGTCGTGGACTTCGTGCTTGGCGTCGTGGAGCGTCGCGCGCAGATGCGCAGTGCGAAGGCACGTTGCGCCAACCGGCGTGCGCTCATCGTTGTGGCCGCCATCGTCGCCGCGCTTGTGGCAATCGGTCTCGCACGCTCCTGCGCCCCCACGCGCGCCACCATCCGCGTCGCCACCAAGCCCATGACCGAGCAGTACATCATGGGCAACATGCTCAAGGAGCTTATCGAGCAGGACACCGACCTCAACGTGGACCTCACCACGGGCGTGGGCGGCGGAACGTCCAACATAGCGCCTGCCATGGAGTCGGGCAACTATGACATCTACCCGGAGTACACCGGCACGGCGTGGGCGCAGGTGCTGCACCGCAGCGACCCCTATGACGAGGGGCGCTTTGGCGAGCTTACGGACGCCTACAAGAATGACCTGCACATGAGCTGGGTGGGCATGTACGGGTTCAACGACACCTTTGGCATCGTGGTGCGCAGGGAGGTGGCCGACAGGTACGGTCTGCGCAGCTACAGCGACCTCGCGCGCGTCTCGAGCCAGCTGAGCTTTGGCGCCGAGTACGACTTCTTTGAGCGCGCCGATGGCTACCGGGCGTTCTGCGACGCGTACGGCATGAGCTTCGCGAACACGATAGACCTGGACATCGGCCTCAAGTATCAGGCGCTCGCCGAGGGGCAGATGGACGTGATGGTGGTCTTCACCACCGACGGGCAGCTGAGCGCGGCGGACGCCACAATCCTTACGGACGACCGGGGCTTCTTCCCCTCGTACCTCTGTGGCAACGTGGTGCGCGACCAGGTGCTTGAGGAGCACCCAGAGCTGCGTGGCGTCCTCACCAAGCTCAATGGCACGATCACTGACGGTGACATGGCGCAGATGAACTACGAGGTGGAGAGCGAAGGCCGCCCGCCCGAGGACGTGGCCCGCGAGTATCTTCAGGAGAAGGGACTGCTCTCATGAGCGATGAGAAGCGAGACGTCGCGGCAGGCGTGAACGTGGCGGAGGCAGACGACGTGGCGAAGGCAGACGATGCGGCACGCGGCGCCGCAGGCGTGCCGGCCATTGAGTACCGCCATGTGACCAAGGCCTTCGAGGGCGAGTCGAATGACACGAGCAAGCTCGCGCTCGACGACGTCTCGCTCTCCATAGGCCGCGGGGAGTTCGTCTGCGTCATAGGCTCGTCGGGCGGCGGCAAGACCACGCTGCTCAAGATGGCCAACGGTCTGGTGATGCCCACGTCTGGCGACGTGCTCGTTGACGGCAAAAACGTGCGGGACACCGACTTGGTCGAGCTTCGACGCAACATCGGCTACGCCATACAGGGCAGCGTGCTCTTTCCGCACATGACGGTTGAGCAGAACATTTCCTATGTGCCCAACCTCTGGAACGGACGCGACCATGAGCGTACCCGTGGGGCCGTGCGCAAGTGGATGGGCATCGTGGGCCTCGACGATGACCTGCTCGAGCGCTTCCCGGCGGAGCTTTCCGGCGGGCAGCAGCAGCGCGTGGGCATTGCGCGGGCGCTTGCCGCATCGCCTGACATCCTGCTCATGGACGAGCCCTTTGGCGCCGTGGACGAGATCACGCGTGGCCAGCTTCAGTGCGAGATGCGCCGCATCTACGAGAAGACGAGCATCACGGTAATGTTCGTGACGCATGACATACGCGAGGCGCTGCGGCTGGGCACGCGCGTGGCCGTGGTGGACGGAGGGCATGTGCTGCAGTACGCCGAGCCGGCCGAGCTGCTCGCGCACCCCACTGATGGCTTTGTGCAGAGGCTCGTTGCGGGCATCTCGCCAGAGGACCTGGAGTGGGGGAGGACGTAGGCATCCGTGTCGGGCCGTGACGCAAAAAGACGGGGCTATGACTGAGCGGGCTGTTTTGGCGCCATGCATGCCGTCTCAGCGAGCGGGCCAGTCAGTATCGGTGCGCTGCGCCACGCTGGGGCAGGACGCAGGCGTTTGCCTATGGCAGACTCCCCGTGACGCCATGCCGGGGGTAGACTCCCCGTGACGCTCAGGTGGGGCTGAGTCGGTCCCGGATGGGTTGCAACGACGCTCAATTGCAGTCTTGAGCTATCAGTTGTTGCCTCCGCGACCTAGCTCTTTCGTACGCTTGGAACTGGGGTTCACATGAGCCCACAAGGTCTCCACACCTTCGAATCGAAGAGAACATGAGTTCTTGTCCTGTGCTATGATGGAAGGCAAGGAACGGCGGCGGACGGAGGGGCGGTGGTCGGATGGCACAGGCGAGGCGGGACATGGGCGAGCTGAGGCCCATAGACGACCTGATGTTTCGGGTGATGGCGAGGGACGAGGCCTTCTGCGGGGAGCTCCTGGGGGTGCTGCTCCAGGACAGGGGGCTCACGGTCGTGAAGAGCACCCCGCAGTCCCACGTCACGAACACGCGGGGCCGCTCGGCGGTCCTCGACGCCCTCTGCGAGCTCTCCGACGGCAGGCTCGTGAACGTGGAGGTGCAGCGCGCCGACGATGACGACCTCCAGAGGCGGGTGCGCTACTACGCCTCGCTCGTGACGACCGACAGGACGCCCCCGGGCGCGCGCTTCGCCGACGTCCCGGACGTCTGCGTGGCGCTCGTCTGCGAGTTCGACCCCCTCGGGGAGGGCTGCTCGCTGTATCATGTGGACAGGGTCGTCAGGGAGGGCGGGCGTGCGCTCGACAACGGCCTCGAGGAGCTCTACGTGAACGCCCTGGCGAGGGACGGCACGGACGTCTCCGCCCTCATGAGGGTGTTCACGGAGGCCGAGGCGTACGACGAGGGGCGCTTCCCGGAGACCTCGAGGGTGAAGAGAAGGCTCAGGGAGACGGAGGAGGGGCGAAAGGACATGGGCAGCGTCATAGAGGAGATCCGCGCGGAGTGCAGGGCCGGGGGGAGGCTCGAGGCGTTCGACAGGCTTGTGCGCGCCGGCCTCGTGGACGCGCACGCCGCTGCAGCCTTGCTGGAAATAGATCCCAAGGAGGTCGAGCGCATGCTCGCGTAGTTCTTCTCGTGCACAATCCTGTGCCCTTTGCCGCAAAGACGCTGCCATGAGGTTAGACTCGGGGCCTCGCGCTTGGGTCTTCATGGGTTGGGGGGCGCGGAACAACTCAGTTCGCTAGCCGTGAGAGATAGTCCCACCGTTGGTCGGGCAAGGTGGTCGCTCGTGAGATGTCCGCAAGCAGACAGCCGTTCTCTTCTCCAGTCTATCCAAGCGAAGGCGTAGGGGGCTCTCGGGAGAGGATGGTGCGCGGCGTGCAAATGTCGCCCGCATCAGTACCTTGCCCCATACTCATCTCTTGCCCTTTTGGTGTACTTCCTTACGAAGTTACCCTTCGCTTCTGTGTAGCCGTCTCTATCGTGTTCGTATACCCTCCATAACGACAGCTTCAGCGTCTCATAGTCTTTGGCTGCATCAGCGTGCTCTCTCAGGAAGTCCCTGAAGTAGAGTTCGTCATTGTCGCCGATCACGCGGATGTGCAGGTGAAAGACCCTCTCCGCAAAGCCGTCAGGCGTGTAGCCCTTGTTCATCGATATCCTGTGCTCCTCTTGGCTCATGCACAGCCAGCCGCTTTTCTGGAGGATGCCTTGGATTTCCTTCATGGAGCTCTCATCTCTTAGCTCGAGCAGCATGTCGATGATGTTCTTCGCCCATATGCCCGGAACTGCGGTGCTCCCGATGTGGGACAGTCGCCTCACTGCCGCATCTGGCAGCAGGGCTAACAGGCTTGCCCTCTCTTCCTCATACCAACGCTCCCAGTCGTCGTTGTGCTTCACCAAAAATATTGGGAAGAGTTGCCATAGCTCCTCCAGGCTCATCTCTTCCAGTCGCCTGCCCATCGTTGTCCTTTCTGTATGGGTAGCTCGCCGTCCGAGAGAGTGCTTGCAACCCTGAGTGGAATGCCACCGCTTGACAAGCTGCTATCTTAGCATCGGTAGAACGCCGGCGTATATGCAGGGAAGATCGGGAATCGCGTGGAGGACGACGTATGCCTATTCACGGCTCCATCCGGACCGTGCAGGATCATGAGCCTGAGGCGCCCACAGGTCCCCTCGGGTGGGTCCTGATACTCGTCCGGTCTCCGCAGAGTGCACGTTTTCGTCACCGTAAAGAAAGACCAACTGAGGCGTCATCTTGGATTCGTTCAAAATGACGCATGATCGATACGAAGTCTGATCAGATCTTAGCTGATAGTCCTCACATTTGACCGGAGGCGAGATGATGGGTCCCGGTGCACGCCGGGTCGTGACATCCATCAGGAATTGCCTACTCGCCCTTGTTCTTGATCCAGTAGTCACAGTCTTCGTACCCATCAGCAACGGTGTGTTCCCGGTGAAGCGTGCCTCCGAGGTGCTCTATGATCGCCTTGTCCGCCTCGCAGAAGTACGGTATCAGCTCGCCATACCCGTTTCTTTTCGCAAAGTCGGCAATGGGGCAGCCCACCAGATGAACACTGATTCCCTCCTTGTGGTGCAGCGGGTTTATCCTCATCCCCCAGCTGTTGTTCCAAGATCCGTCCTCCTTGTGCCTGTTCAGCCTCCTCGCCCTGAGTCCCAAAAGTGTATGGAGGATCCTTCGTACCAGGGCGTTGTTGAGATCGAGTCGGGAGAGCTGGCCACCCCTTCTGCCCATGATCGTCATCTCGCAGCACATGGTCGTGATCTCATCTGGTGGCATGTCACAATTCATGCACTCGTAGTAGGCAAAGGCCGAGAGCGCCCCGTAGAAGTTTTTCGACATCGGGTTTTTCCTTCCGCCGATGCTTGGCGCCTCACGCGCAAAGCGCTCATATGTTCGTAGTATCCTTTGATACACCCTTTCGGCCTCGGCGGTGGAGAACCTCTTGCCCAGCTTCCCCTTGATCCATCGCGCGGATGTTTGGGGCATTTCATATACAGCCATGGTCTTCTCCCTCGGTAAAACAGGTGATTGGCCCGTCAGCGGCCCTTGAGGTCTCGCGTATACCTACAGTGGCCCGCGCGGCCATGTCGTCAAATCCCCGTACTCGTTGCGGGCCAATAGGGGAGCACGCGCCCGCCTGCGGTGCACGCCTCGCTTCACCCGGAGTTACTTCAATATATGTTTACCCATAGTTACTTAGTGCAAATTTACCATACCATATAATCACCGATCTTCTATACTGGGACTATCGGTATCTGTCAGCGCATGCGTCATTTCCAAGGGAGATGGGGGGCGATGGGTGGGCGGCGACCCTGAGAAGAGGGACCTCATGGTCTTCGACGACAAA
>ERZ773079.650-NODE-650-length-22470-cov-4.161722_pt1 | contig 22470 bp, 17 predicted proteins | sample MGYA00511355_ERZ773079 | MGnify/ENA primary metagenome ERZ773079 (study PRJEB29015, sample SAMEA2737979) | human oral metagenome | biome: human oral; feature: human-associated habitat; material: dental | place: China | collected 2117 ... | reverse complement strand
CGATGTGACCAAACTTTACCAAACAATTGCCAATCAGGGGGGCAAAATTGAGTTAAGCACAATCGACATCGTAGCCGATCGACAAGGCAATATTATTTATCAGCACAGTAAAGAAGCGGAACAAGTCGTTCCACAGGAAGCGGCTTTTCAGACATTGTATGCGATGCAGCAAGCCGTCGAATACGGCACGGCGCGCAGCCTTCAAGCAAACTATGCGGCACTTCGTTTGGCCGGCAAAACGGGAACAACAAACGATGCGCGTGATACATGGTTTGTCGGTATCGACGGTAAAAACCTGGCGACAATTTGGCTTGGGCGCGACGACAACGGCGAAACAAAACTCACCGGCGCAACCGGTGCGTTACAAGTTTATCAAGATTATCTCAGCCGTCTGGATATTGATAAACTAACGTTAACCAAACCGCAAAATATCAAATGGTTCGGGATTGATTCACAGGGGAATTGGCATTGCCAAAGCAGCAGAACGATTCCTGGGTAAATAAAAATCAGAATTTCTGTGCCGAAGCCCCCTCTATCGCTCACGATCGGAAAGAAAGCGTATGGGATGTTTTGGATCGCATTACCGCGCCTATTGAAGAAGCCGTACCGAGCCGATAATCAGAAAATGCGATCATATTGACCGCACTTTTAATCTGTTTACGCCCTGGCGATAAATTTAAAGGTTTGCGTTTTTTTCTACCATACGTAGCAATAACGCCGCTTGCAGACTTGTTTTGATTCACTTATGCGCAAAGATGGCTCATTTGCTCAATTCTGGGCAGACGAAAAAAAGCTCCATCACAATTCGGGACCTGGCTTGAATAAATTCATACGATAAGGAATGTTCGATCAATTTTCAGTTTATCGCGCGCATTAGCCTTTTAATTCAGGATCCTCCTGCTCTAATAATTATTGTCTTTTCAACATTTCCGCCTTTTGGTTGGCGAGTCTGTCGCGTTCTTGTCCACTTGCTAATATTTCGTCAAATCACAAGAAAACCCAACTCTATAATAACCACCGTCGAATCCAACTGGAATTAAAAGGACTGGGTCTGATACAATATCGTTGCCAGTCCTTGAATTAATCATCCAGATTTTTAAAGGCCACACATTTGACCGCACTTTACTGTTTACTACCTTATTTAAATTTCTAACAATAAGCGGGTTGGATCTTCAAGCAGTTCTTTGATCGTCACTAAAAATCCGACGGATTCTTTTCCGTCAATTAAGCGGTGATCATAAGAAAGCGCTAAATACATCATTGGACGAATCACTACCTGCCCCTCCAAAGCGATCGGACGTTCTTTAATGGCGTGCATCCCTAAAATCGCACTTTGCGGCGGGTTAATTATCGGCGTTGACATTAAGGAGCCGAATACGCCGCCGTTTGTAATGGTAAAATTACCGCCGGTTAATTCTTCTACGGTTAATTTACCATCGCGTCCTTTTTCGGCAAAGGCTTTAATTTGTTTTTCTAAATCAGCCATGCCGGCTTTGTCACAATCGCGTAACACCGGCGTGACCAAGCCTCGCGGCGTAGAAACGGCAATGCTAATATCGAAATAATTGTGATAAACCACATCATCCCCATCAATCGAGGCATTCACTTCCGGATAGCGTTTCAACGCTTCAACCACCGCTTTAATGTAAAAGGACATAAAACCTAAACGCACGCCATGTATTTTTTCGAACTTTTCGCCGTAAGTTTTACGCAACTGCATAATTGGTTGCATATCTACTTCGTTAAAAGTCGTCAACATCGCTGTGCTGTTTTTTGCTTCAAGTAAACGCTCCGCAATACGTTTACGCAGACGTGTCATCGGTACGCGTTTTTCAGAACGACTATGATAAGCCACTGTACTCACCGTATCATGGTTCGTTGCTACTTCGGCTCGGGCTTTTTGCATATCGCGTTTGGTTAATTCCTGTTCAATATCTTCGCGGGTTAAACGTCCGCCTACGCCGGAACCTTGAATTTTCGTCACATCCAAATCGTGTTCGGCAAGCAAACGGCGTACAGTTGGACTTTGATTTTCCGCATTGGCATGACTCTTTTCAATAGACACATGCTGACGATCCGCCGGCGTCGGTTGATTTTTATCCACTGTCGCTGCCGTTAGATCACCGTCTTTCACAGCCGATAGCTTTCCTAATAATTGCTTGCTCACCACTGTTGCGCCTTCCGCTTGTGCAATTTCGGCAACCACGCCACTCGTCTGCGCAGGCACTTCCAGGATGACTTTATCCGTTTCAATTTCAACCAATATCTCGTCACGTTTCACCGCGTCGCCTACGTTTTTATGCCATTTTGCTACCGTTGCATCAGCAATGGATTCCGGTAAATCCGGGACTAAAATTTCAATACTCATTATGTTTCCTTTATCTTCTATTTGTAAAACTTGTTAAATTTCAACCGCACTTTCTTTATCTTCCAAAACCAATTCACGATGCGACAATGTTATTGTCGTACAGGTTTACTTTTCGCAAAATCAAAATATCGAAGAACTAGCCCACCGCAGGCGATGCGGAGGCCGGCCGGCCGACGTAAGTCAGCTTTGCGCCTTCAGGAATCGAGCTTTCAAAATTATGCTTGCTGCAATACCATGCGCCCTGATTTTGCGGCTCTTCCTGGCACCATATATAATCCGCCACATGCGCATAAGGCGCGAGCGCATGTTTGATTTCTTCATGTGGGTAGGGATAAAGCTGTTCAATACGAATAATTGCCACATCTGTTTGATTATTCGCACGGCGTTTTTCTAAGAGATCGTAATACACTTTACCAGAGCATAGAACCACGCGTTTAACTTGTTTCGGATCGATATCATCAATTTCACCAATCACGGTTTGGAATGTACCATTTACTAATTCATCCAAACTTGAGACCGCAAGTGGATGGCGTAATAAGGATTTTGGTGAAATACCAATTAATGGACGACGCATTTTACGAATCGCTTGACGTCGTAACATGTGATAAACCTGTGCTGGTGTAGATGGAATACACACTTGCATATTCTGTTCTGCACAAAGTTGTAAATAACGTTCTAAACGAGCTGATGAGTGCTCTGGGCCTTGGCCTTCATAACCATGTGGTAATAACATCACCAAGCCACACATTCTGCCCCATTTTTGTTCGCCAGAGCTGATAAATTGGTCAATCACGATTTGCGCACCGTTTGCGAAGTCACCAAATTGAGCTTCCCAAATGGTTAATGTTTTTGGATCCGTTGTGGCATAACCATATTCAAAAGCCAATACTGCTTCTTCGGATAATACAGAATCCCACACCTCAAAACGACCTTGGTTGGCGTGCAAATGAGTTAATGGCACATAGCCTGTCCCGTCATTTTGGTTATGCACAACTGCATGGCGGTGAAAGAACGTACCACGTCCTGCATCTTCACCAGATAAACGGACATTAGTGCCTTCATCTAATAAGGTTGCGTATGCCATAGTCTCTGCCATACCCCAATCGAACAATTTCTCACCTTTTGCCATTTCACGGCGATCAGCATAGATTTTTTCGACACGAGGATGTGCACGCAAGGTTTCTGGATATTCACTGACACGCTCTGCTAAAGTTTGGAAACGTTCTTGTGGGAATTTACTTTCGTAAGGGGATGTCCAGTCATAGTTGAGATATTGCAACCAGTCCATTTGGGCAATATCCATTTCTCGCCATTCTTTCACTATACGATCGCCGTTATCTAAAGCATCACGATAGAGATTCATCATTTCAATGGCTTCTTCTTCGGTGATTACCCCTTCAGCAATTAAACGATCTGCATAGACTTTACGTGGCGTTGGATGTTTTTTGATGATGCTATACATCATAGGTTGAGTGGCTAATGGTTCATCAGCCTCATTATGACCATGACGACGATAAGAAATCAGATCAATGAAGATATCGCGTTTGAATAAATTACGATATTCCACCGCCATTCTCGCCGCAAAAGCAACCGCTTCAGGATCATCACCATTCACATGAATAATCGGTGCCTGAATCATTTTCGCGATATCTGTACAGTATTCTGTTGAACGGGTGTCATTTGGGTTAGAGGTGGTAAAACCAATTTGGTTATTAATCACAATACGGATTGTTCCACCAACGGTATAACCACGTGCATTAGACATATTCAAGGTTTCTTGTACAACACCTTGTCCCGCTACCGCGGAATCCCCATGAACAGTAACCGCTAATACTTGATTACGCTCTGTATCATTCTTTTTGGTTTGACGAGAACGTACCGCACCAATCACTACTGGGCTAACAATTTCTAAATGGGATGGGTTAAATGCAAGGGTTAAATGCACGCGACGATCACCGACTGCGAAGTCAGAAGAGAAACCTTGGTGGTATTTAACGTCACCTGTACGCTCGCCTGAATGTTTACCCGCAAACTCGTCAAAAAGATCTTCGGGTTTCTTACCGAGCACGTTTACTAACATGTTTAAACGACCACGGTGTGCCATACCAAACATCACATCTTGTACACCTTGTTTGCTCGCATGGCGAATAATTTCTTTCATCAATGGAATAAAGGCATCACTTCCCTCTAAAGAGAAACGTTTTGCCCCCGGGAATTTCGCACCAAGATAACGTTCTAAGCCATCTGCAGCGGTCAATTCACTTAATAAATTAATTTTTTCTTCTTTGGTAAAGAGCGGTTTATTTAATTGGCTTTCTAATTTGCTTTGTAGCCAACTTTTTTGCTCCATATCTTGAACATGCATAAACTCAAGACCAATTGAGCCGCAATAGGTCTCTTTCAGCATTTTAGCTAAATCACCTAATTTGATGTTATCGCGATGATAAACGTAGTGATTAATATTGAAGGTTTCATTAAGATCCTGCTCGGTAAAACCGTGATAACGGTAATCCAATTCAGGTACGCTGGAGACTTTCCAACGATAATAATTGATTGGGTCTAGTTTCGCTTCTAAATGACCACGGAAGCGATAAGCATTGATAAATTGGAGGACTTTGACTAATTTTGCGCTGGCTTCAGGATCAATAACCGTCACGGCTTCTGTTGTATTTTCTCTTGCTAAACGACGGAAATAATCACGCACTGGTGAATGTGGTTGCTCTGCGGCGGTTGTTTTTGGCAATGCATCAAATGTGGCACGCCAGCTTTCATCGACTGATGAAGGATCTTCTAAATAACTTTCGTATAACTCTTCAATATACGATTGATTCGCCCCACCTAAAGCGGTTGAAGCCAACCATTCATCAAAGGCATTATAATGCTGCATATCTACCCCTTGTATTACATGATGTTGTTCGCTCATTATACATAGGATAAAAAAAGAAATAATCCTCAAATCACACTTTGTTACAATTTTGTGATCTACTTCAATAAAAAAACCGCACATAAAGTGCGGTCTGTTTTATCCGAGTTTTCTTAGAAACTTAAGAATGGAGTAATTTTTTCAATTGTAGCTTCACCGATACCATCAATATTTGAAAGTTCGGCAGCACTTTTGATTTTGCCCACTTTGTTACGGTAATCAATGATTGCTTGTGCTTTTTTCTCACCAATACCTGAAAGTTTTTGTAACGTTTCAGCATCTGCTTTATTGATGTTTACTTTTGCAGAAGAAGCCACTTTCTCTTTGGCTGCATCTTTTGTAGAAGCCGCTTTTTCTTTCACTTCTTTTACTTTATCTGCGGCTTTTATTTTTGCTTCAGATGCTTTTTCTTTCGCATTATCTTTAACTGAATTGAATTTTTCAGTAGCTTTATCTTTAATTGACGGTTGATTATTCTCAGTCGCCTTTTCTTTTAAAGCGGACGCCTTCTCTTTTACCGCATCTTTTGCAGAAGTGGCTTTATCTTTCATTGCATCTTTCGCGGAAGTCGCTTTTTCTTTAGCTGTATTAACTTTATCTAATGCGTTTGATTTTGTTGAGCTCGCACTATCACTCATTGATTTAAGCTTATCATTTGCCGCATTTTTCACGTCAGCTTTTGTGCTTTCAACCATTGATTTTGAATTGGTTACAACATCTTCTTTTGTTGGCAATACGGAAGTATTCGTTGCTAATGCAGAACCTGATACCGCTAATGCGAGTGATGTTAATGTTAAAAGTGATCTTAAAGATTTCATAAAAACTCCTGTTTTATTATCAATAGGTTCAAGTTGCGAACCTGTATGCTAAGACTTCTCTTCAGAAAATTAGTTCAAAACAAAAAACGCCCCTAATAAGGAGCGTCTTTAAATTTAATACAGACTAGTCATCGCTTGAGAAGATAGAAAGTAATCTTAATAAGCTAATGAATAAGTTGTAAATTGACACATAAATACTCACTGTTGCACGAATATAGTTTGTTTCGCCACCGTGAATAATATTGCTGGTTTCATAAAGGATTGTCATTGTTGAGAACACCACAAACAATGCACTGATCCCTACCGCTAATGCTGGAATTTGGAAGAAGAAGCTTGCCACAATTCCTAACAATAACACGATAAATAATGAGAAAATCGCGGTAGAAAGGAAAGACATATCTTTCTTCGTTGTTAGCACGTAAGCTGAACATGCAAAGAAGACGATAGCAGTACCTGCAAAAGCAAGCATAATTAAATCTTCCATTCCCCTCGCCACATAGATATTTAAAATTGGCCCGATGGTATAGCCCATAAACCCAGTGAACGCGAATGCAGCCAAGATACCCCAAGCACTATTTGCTAAACGATTGGTTACAAAAAGTAAACCGTAAAAGCCTACGAGCAATACGATAAGATTTGGATAAGGCAAGTTTAAGCTCATCGAAATATAAGCAACAACCGCCGAAAATGCCATTGTTAATCCCAATAAGAAATAGGTATTACGTAGCACTTTGTGTGTGCTAAGTAGAGATTCTTCCTGTGAATTAACCACAATGCGAGATTGCATAAAAGCTCCTTATTTTACAAAGAATAAATTTGATGAAATCATCAGTTCGTAAAGTAAGGGCTATATGGAAAAAAGTCAATGGTAAATAAAGAATCCGTTTCGATTTTTTTAATTTATTTGGTCAACTCTTAAAGCTATTTTTTATAGCCCGCTATAATGAATAAATAAATTAATTTACTCAATAAGATTGATTACATTATAATAAGCTTCCTATTTATTCCACATCACGGACATTATATGAACAACAAAAAATCTTATCTCGCTATTTTTGGCATCATTCTTGCCGTCGGATTGATGGCGTCAGCATTTATCCTAGGTAATCAATTTAAAAATTTACGTCAAACTGGTTCTATTTCAGTTAAGGGATTAGCAGAAAGCCACTATACGTCAACACAAGGCACATGGGTTATCCGCATAAATGGTTGGGGAGCAACTTATAATGATGCCATGGCAGCTAATCAGAAAAACTTAAATGAAGCGGTTCGTTTTCTTAAAGCACAAGGTTTTGCTGATGAAAATCGAGAAATCACTGAATTGGATGTATCTACTCATACTGACTATTATGAAAATGAAAAAGGTGAAACCAAAAGTAAAGACAATGGCTTTGATGCATCTAGATCAATCCGAATTTCGACCAAAGAACTCACTAAGTTACAAAAAGCACTCACCAACATTCACCAATTGGTTTCTAACAATCAAGACATTAGTTTTGGTGAACCTAATTATTATTTAGAAAATCTTGAACAAATTAAACGTGAATTAATTTCAAAAGCAACACAAGATGCCCATGTTCGTGCTGAAGAATTTGCGAAAACCAGTAATGTAAAAGTTGGCGTGTTAAAATCTGCTTCACAAGGGCCATTCTACATTCAAGCGCCAAATCCTGATGCGGATGACTCTAGCGATTACACTGGTAGCTACGATACAAGCACTATTGAGAAAAAAGCACGCTTAGTCGTCACCATTGAATATGCAATTGAATAATCATTTAATATTTACTCAACATTCATAAAAAAGTGCGGTCAATTTCATCATTAAATTCGACCGCACTTTCTTTTCAAAAGGAATAAGCTATGCAACTCCCCACTCTACAATCTGCAAAATTAATTCGCCGCTATAAGCGTTTTTTGACTGATATTGAATTACCAAATGGTGAAGTAATCACTATTCATTGTGCAAACACTGGTGCAATGACTGGCTGTGGTGAAAAAGGTGATACCGTTTGGTACTCTCATTCTGATAGCCAAACGCGCAAATATCCACATAGTTGGGAATTAACTCAATTAGCAAATGACCAACTTGTTTGCATTAATACGCACAGATCCAACCAGTTAGTCTTTGAAGCCTTGCAAAATAAACAAATCAAAGAACTGGCTATGTATGATGAAATTTATCCTGAAGTGAAATATGGTGAAGAAAATAGCCGTATCGACTTCTTACTTAAAAGTGAAGGCTTGCCAGATTGTTATGTTGAAGTGAAATCCATCACCTTTGTAAAAGGCACATTAGGCATGTTTCCCGATGCGGTTACTACTCGTGGGCAAAAACATGTTCGTGAACTTTTAGCCATGAAAAAACAAGGACATCGCGCGGTTGTTCTCTTTGCTGGATTACATGATGGCTTCGATCGTTTTAAAATCGCTGAGTTTATAGATCCTGAATATGATCGTCTTTTAAAGAATGCCAAATCACAGGGCGTTGAAGCTTACGCTTATGCGGGAAAATTTGAAATCTCAGATGGAATTCCGACCGCACTTTCTCTTACGGAAAGTGTACCTTACATCGATTAAAAATAATTGAGAATTATTTTCATTTTGTTGTTGACAAGGTATTTGAGAATGGTTATCATCTAAGCATTCCAAAAACAAATAGATAATCACTCCAACTTCACGCCTATTTCCCCACAAATAGGCGTTTTTTTTCATCTCAATCTTTTCATTTCAGCCATATTCTCTATAATGTAGCCTTTAATATTGAAATAACATTAGGAAATAGAATGACTGATATTAATACCGTTCTCGCAGAACTAAAACGCGGTACTGATGAGATTCTTTCTGAAGCAGATTTAATCGAGAAACTGAAAGAGAATCGCCCACTTAAAATTAAACTTGGTGCAGACCCAACTGCTCCGGATATTCACTTAGGGCATACCGTGGTATTAAACAAACTTCGTCAATTCCAACAATTAGGCCACGAAGTCTATTTCTTAATCGGTGATTTCACGGGTATGGTCGGTGACCCATCTGGTAAAAATACCACTCGTCCACCGCTTAGCCGTGAAGATGTACTTCGAAATGCAGAAACCTATAAAGAACAGATTTACAAAATTCTAGACCCTCAAAAAACAAAAATCGTATTCAACTCTGAATGGTTGGGTAAATTGGGTACTGAAGGGATGATCCGTTTAGCAAGCAACTATACTGTAGCGCGTATGCTAGAACGTGATGACTTCAAAAAACGTTTTGGTAACAACCAACCTATCGCAATTCATGAATTTATTTATCCTTTATTACAAGGTTATGACTCTGTTGCATTAGAAGCAGACGTAGAACTTGGTGGTACTGACCAAAAATTCAACTTACTTGTTGGTCGTGAATTACAAAAATCAGCTGGTCAAAAACCACAAGTAGCGATTACGCTTCCATTACTTGTTGGTTTAGACGGTGAGAAGAAAATGTCTAAATCATTAGGTAACTACATCGGCGTGACAGATGAACCAAGCGATATGTTCGGTAAAATTATGTCAATCTCGGATGAATTAATGTGGGATTGGTACAACTTGCTTTCTTTCCGTCCACTCACTGAAATTGCGGAATTAAAAGCTGAAGTGGCAAATGGTAAAAACCCACGTGACGTGAAGATTTTATTAGCCAAAGAAATCATCGCTCGTTTCCATGATGAAGCGGCGGCAGAGGCGGCTGAGCAAGAATTTATTAACCGTTTCCAAAAAGGTGCAATGCCAGATGAAATGCCTGAATTCACCTTTGAAGGCGAAATTGGTTTAGCAACCTTGTTAAAAGAAGCAGGACTGGTTCCTTCTACTTCTGAAGCGATTCGCTCAGCGAAACAAGGTGGTGTGAAAATCAATGGTGAAAAAGTCGAAGACATGAAAGCCAACGCACCGAAAGGCACGAATGTTTACCAAGTCGGTAAACGTAAATTCGCACGCGTAACCATCGCATAAAACACCTATGAAAATGACCGCTCTTTTTAAGTGCGGTTATTTTTTAACTGATATCCACAATAGAAGGAAAATATATGAGCCAAAAAATCTGGGTAACCGGTGATGCGGTTGTCGATCTTATTCCTGACGGTGAAAATCATTATTTACGCTGTGCCGGTGGTGCGCCTGCAAATGTGGCCGTGGGTGTCGCACGTTTAGGCAGCCCGAGTGCCTTTATTGGTCGTGTAGGTAACGATCCGCTTGGCCAATTTATGCAAGATACCTTAAATGCGGAAAATGTGAATACACAACATATGATTTTAGATCCGCAACATCGCACCTCTACCGTTATCGTCGGCTTAGATAATGGCGAACGCAGCTTTACCTTTATGGTAAACCCAAGTGCGGATCAGTTTTTACAAGCTAGCGATTTACCCCCATTCCAACAAGGTGAATGGCTGCATTGCTGCTCTATCGCGCTGATTAATAATCCATCACGCGAAGCGACTTTCGAAGCCATTCGTCGTGTTAAAGCTGCTGGCGGTTTCTTCTCTTTCGATCCAAATCTACGTGAGTCACTTTGGTCAAGCTTAGAAGAAATGAAAACCGTAGTAATGGAAGCGGTTGCCTTAGCTGACGTATTGAAATTCTCTGAAGAAGAATTAACGCTTTTGACTAATACTGATAGCCTTGAAAAAGCCTTTGAAAAAGTGACCGCACTTTATCCTGAAAAATTGATTATCGTGACCTTGGGTAAAGATGGTGCACTTTATCACTTAGAAGGTAAGAAAGATGTGATTTCTGGAAAAGCCTTACAGCCGGTAGATACAACAGGTGCTGGCGATGCTTTCGTTGGTGGCCTACTTGCTGGACTTTCACAGCATCCAAACTGGAAAGAAAATGATGTGCTAGTGCAAATCATCCGTCAGGCTAATGCCTGCGGAGCCCTGGCTACGACAGCAAAAGGGGCGATGTCTGCTCTACCAAATCAAACACAATTAGCAGCATTTTTAGCGAATTAGCGTGCAAAGCTGCGAATAACCACACCTTTTATTTATGAAGATAATTTAGGAGATATTTATGAAACTTTGGTATTCCAACTCTAGCCCTTATGCTAGAAAAGCTCGTGCTGTAGTGCAATATCATCAATTACAAGATCATGTTGAATTACTCCTCGCAACCAGTGGTTTAGATAAGAATTCCCCCCATAATTTAGACAATCCTCTTGGACGTTTACCAGCATTACAACAAGAAAATGGCGAATGGCTTTATAATAGTTCACTTATTGCAGAATATCTCGATCACCTCGCTACACAACCTTCACTTTATGGAAACAGCGAGACACGGTGGGAAATTCTTCGTTTACATTATTTAGCCGATGGTATTTTAGAGAATGAAATATCCGTAGCACCTGAAAAATGCCTTCGTCCACAAGAGCAATGGTGGCTTGAACGTCATCAGCAAATTTTTGACCGCACTGAGCGAAGCTTAATTGAACTAAAAAAAGCCATTGATAGTTTTGGTGAAGAATTAAATATCGGCACATTGAATGCCGTGTGTGCAATTGATTTCCTACTGTTCCGCGATGCTTGGACTCATGCTTCACAACATGCAACCATCAAATCATTAAAAGCATGGGCTGAAGCAATGAATCAACGCTATGATTGCTTAAAAAATACTTTACCCAAATAAGATTAAATTATGATTATTTTCAATAATGGCAAATACAAAAGTATCCTAGCCGCAGAAGCGGGTGAACTCACAAAAATTACTGAAACTGTGCAAAAAGACAAGGATTTTCGACCGCACTTTCATATTGCCCCACCAACTGGCTTGATGAATGATCCGAATGGTTTGATCTTCGATGGAGAGAAATATCATCTGTTCTATCAATGGTTTCCATTCGATGCAATTCACGGGATGAAACATTGGAAGCATTTAATCACGAAAGACTTCCAACATTACCAATCAGCGGATGATCTGATTCCTTGTGAGCTTTTTGAGTCTCACGGCTGTTATTCGGGTGGTGCTTTAAAAGTCGGTGATAAATTGGCCATGTTCTACACTGGCAATACTCGTCGTCCAAGTGATAATCAACGCGTGCCTTATCAAAATTTAGCGATTTTCGATCTTAACGGGAAGTTGCTTAGCAAACGTCCGTTAATTGAAAATCCGCCAGAAGGTTATACAGAGCATGTTCGCGATCCTAAACCGTATTTAACTAAAGGCGGCAAAATCCGTTTTATCTGCGGTGCACAGCGAGAAAATATCAAAGGAACAGCCATTATTTTTGAAATGGATAATCTTGAAGATACGCCTCGTTTATTAGGTGAGCTTTCCTTACCTGCTTTTGACAATAAAAATGTGTTTATGTGGGAATGCCCTGACCTATTGAAACTCGGTGATAAAGATGTGTTTATTTGGTCGCCACAAGGTAAAGAGCGTGAAGCACATCAATTCCAAAATAATTATCATGCGACTTATACAGTGGGCAAATTAACAGATTTAACCTTTAAAGCAGAATATATCGACGAATTAGATCAGGGCTTTGATTTCTATGCCCCACAAACATTTGCTGGCTTAGATAATCAAGCTTATGCTGTGCTTTTCGGTTGGATTGGTTTACCAGATTTAACTTACCCAACAGACAAATTTAAGTGGCATTCTGCTTTAACCTTGCCAAGAGAATTACGCTTAGAAGGGACGAGAATTTATCAGCGTCCGATTACTAAAATATACGAAAATCTGACCGCACTTTCATCGCTTCATTTCGATGAAAAAGCAGATATTGCTAATTTAGATCGTGCGTATATTAAATTTGAGGCAAATAACCAAGCCTTTGACTTAACCTTCTTCCAAAATGAAAAAGGACAGTCACTTCGTCTATATTACGAAAATGGCTTGGTTTGCTTAGATCGCAGTCAAACCGAACAAACGGAATTAATGGAGAAATTCGATACGAAACGTTTCTGCGAAATTGAAAATCTGCAGACTGTTGAAATTTTCTTTGATCACTCAATTATTGAAATTTTCTTTAATCATGGTGAAAAAGCCATGACATCAAGATTTTTCATTGAGAATAGAAAAAATACAATAACTAGCAATCGTCCATTAGATTTAATGATCGGTTATTTACCGGCTATTCAATATATTTAAAAGGTTTTTATGGAACAAACTCATTTCAATTTATATAAGATGAGCAAAAATGTCCTTTTTGCTTTAACAGCTTTTTCGTTAGTCGCCTGTACGACGGCACCAAGTGAACCAGCAAAAAATACTGAACATTGGGCTACTCTAATCAGCGAACAGGAAAATTTATATCAGATTGATAATAAATTTTATCGTAGTGAGCAATTAGAAGTCCAATCTGAAGCGTTATTAAATAAATTGAATATTCACACTATTGTGAATTTACGCTTTTTTGACCGTAATGATGATAAACAAGCATTTGGTCATACTAAGATCAATTTGATTAATACCCCATTACTTACTTGGTCAATCAGCCCAGACGAAGTAGCTGATATTTTGTGGCAAATTAAACAACATCAAAAAAATGGTGCGGTTTTAGTACATTGTTATCATGGAGCTGACAGAACAGGCTTAATTGTTGCAAGCTACCGTGTGATTTATCAAAATTGGGATCTCAATGAAGCCAAACGTGAAATGCAACAAGGTCCTTACGGCTATCATTCTGTTTGGAAAAATATTGATAATTTCTTCACGCAAGAAAATATGGCTAAGATCAAAGCCGAATTAGATAAACGTTCTAACACAACAAAATAGAGAACATGAATGAAAGTGCGGTTAAAATTAACCGCACTTTTATTTCCCACTACGCTCTTTTATTAAAATTAATGACTATGTTTGTTCAACAACAAAACTCAACACCATCTAATCTTGTGGCTTTCAATTTTCTATTGATTGCCTTTTTAACGGGAATTGCATCTGCGTTTCAAACGCCGACCTTAAGTCTGTATCTCTCTCAAGAGATTCAAGTTTCACCTTTTTTTGTGGGCTTATTCTACTCAGTGAATGCCATTATTGGCATTATCTTGAGCCAAATTCTGGCGAAATATTCTGATAAGCAAGATGATCGTCGCAAAGTGATGATTGTATGCTGCTTAATTGCCGTGCTTGGCTGTCTGATTTTTGCTTATAGCCGAAATTATTATGTGTTAATTATTATCGGCACAACGCTATTAGGGCTAGGTTCATCCGCTAATCCGCAATCTTTTGCTTTAGCGCGAGAATATGCTGAAAGCAGCCATCGTGAAGCAGTGATGTTCACCACTATTATGCGAACTCAAATCTCATTGGCTTGGATTGTTGGGCCGCCGCTTTCCTTTTTCATTGCACTAAACTGGGGCTTTGATTATATGTATTTGGTGGCAGGTTCTGCCTTTTTACTTTGTGCTGGCGTCAGCAAATTATTGCCGAAAATTCCTCGTCAAAGTGCGGTTAAAAATCAAGAGATTTTAGACAATACGCCACCAAGAAAAAGTGTGATTTACTTGTTCATCGCTAACCTATTGCTTTGGACCTGTAACAGTATGTATCTCATCAATATGCCATTATTTGTGATTAATGAGTTACATTTAGGCAAAGAATTAGCAGGAACATTAATGGGGACTGCTGCGGGATTGGAAATCCCCGTGATGATATTAGCGGGTTATCTCACCCAATACTTCAGTAAAAAACGCTTAATGATGATTGCTTTAGTTTCAGGGCTCGCCTTCTATTCAAGCTTATTATTCGCTGAGCAAACGTGGCAGCTTATCGGATTACAAATGCTTAACGCGATTTTTATCGGTATTACCGCTACCATTGGCATGGTGTATTTCCAAGATTTAATGCCGAATAAAATGGGCACGGCCACCACACTATTCAGTAATGCAGCAAAAAGTAGTTGGATTATCGGAGGACCTATTGCCGGTATTATTGCGGAAATTTGGCATTACAACTCTGTTTTTTATGTCGCTGTAGCATTAATTTTTATCAGCGTAGGCTGTATGTGGAAAGTTAAATCAGTTTGATTAAAATAAAAAAGAGCGGTCAATTTTGACAGCTCTTTTTACTTTATATTATCGCCATGCTTTGAATTGATTAATCAATCCATTAGTTGAGCTATCATGGCTTGAGACTTTCTCTTTATCTGCCAATTCAGGAAGAATTCGGTTCGCTAATTGTTTACCTAATTCCACGCCCCATTGGTCGAAACTGAAGATATTGAAAATCACACCTTGTGTAAAAATTTTGTGTTCATACATCGCAATTAATGCGCCAAGAGCAAATGGTGTAATTTTTTGCACTAAAATAGAGTTGGTCGGTTTGTTACCCGTAAAGACTTTAAATGGCACAATGTCTTTTACCTCATCTAAAGACTTACCCGCTTTCACAAACTCTGCTTCGACTTCTTCTTTGGTTTTACCAAAAGCAAGCGCCTCAGTTTGCGCAAAGAAGTTTGATAACAATTTGCTGTGATGATCACCTAATGGATTATGACTTTGTGCCGGCGCGATAAAGTCACAAGGGATTAACATCGTACCTTGGTGAATTAATTGATAGAATGCATGCTGGCCGTTTGTACCTGGTTCGCCCCAAATAATTGGGCCGGTTTGATAATCACGGATAACATTGCCATTACGATCAACATATTTACCGTTTGATTCCATATTACCTTGTTGGAAATAAGCGGCAAAACGGTGTAAATATTGGTCATAAGGTAAAATCGCTTCAGTTTGTGCACCAAGGAAGTTGGTATTCCATAAACCGACTAATGCTAATGTGGCAGGGATATTTTTTTCTAATGGCGCGGTACGGAAATGTTTATCCATTTCATGCGCACCACTTAATAACGCTTCAAAATTATCAAAGCCGATTGAAAGTGCGATAGAAAGACCGATTGCAGACCATAAAGAATAACGGCCGCCAACCCAATCCCAGAACTCAAACATGTTGTTTGTATCAATACCAAATTCTGCTACCGCTTTACCATTGGTAGAAAGTGCGGCGAAGTGTTTTGCTACTGCGCTATTATCTTTCGCTGCCGCTAATAACCAATCGCGTGCAGAATTCGCATTGGTCATAGTTTCTTGGGTGGTGAAGGTTTTAGAAGCCACTAAGAAAAGTGTCGTTTCAGGATTCACTTTTTTCAACGTTTCAGCGATATGGGTTCCATCTACGTTTGAAACGAAGTGCATATTCAAGTGATTTTTATAAGGACGAAGCGCTTCAGTCACCATGTAAGGACCTAAGTCTGAACCACCGATACCAATATTCACCACATCAGTAATCGCTTTTCCCGTATAACCTTTCCATTCACCTGAAATCACTCGATTACAAAATGCACTCATTTTCGCTAGTACCGCATTCACTTCCGGCATCACATCTTTGCCATCTACATACACAGGTGTATTTGAACGGTTACGAAGTGCGGTATGTAATACAGCACGATTTTCTGTGCGATTAATTTTTTCACCTGTAAACATTGCATTGATAGCCTCATCTAATGCAGATTCCTTGGCTAATTGACGAAGCAATTTGAGGGTTTCTTGGTTAATTTTATTTTTTGAAAAATCCACTAAGATTTGATTTTCAAAAGTTAAAGAATAGTCATTAAAACGATTTTCTTCTTGCTTAAACAAATCAGCAATCGTGGTATGAGCCAGTTGAGATTGGTGAGCTTCAAGCGCTTTCCACGCTTGTGTATCGGTTGGATTGATGTTTTTCATGAATATTTCCTTTTAAAAATTGAATTCTTTACATTTTTGCTTTCTTGCAAAAACAATTAATCGACATATTCTGTTATAACACGCGGGGTTAATTTTGTAATCAACTCATAGCTTAAAATACCACTGTATTTAGCTACCGTTTCAATTGGTAATTCCTTACCCCATAAAATCACTTCATCACCTACTTTATCTTGGCTATCTGCGCCTAAATCTACCGTTAGCATATCCATTGAGACACGACCAACAATAGGCACAATACGGCCATTTAAATAAACCGGTGTACCTTCTGGCACATCACGCGGATAGCCATCACCGTATCCAATAGCGACAACACCAATTTTGGTATCTTTCGGACTGGTCCAAATGCCACCATAGCCAACAGGTTCACCTTTTTTATGTTCTCGCACCGCAAGTAATGAAGAAGTTAAGTTCATCACGGGGATTAAACCAAATTCAGCACCGACAGTATCCGTTGGTGAAATGCCATACATAATAATCCCTGGACGAATACAATCTAAATGAGCCTCAGGCCAGAATAAAATCCCGCCAGATGCCGCAATGGTTCTTTCTCCACCTTTATCTTTTGTCGCTTGAAGGAAACGATCAAGCTGAACTTGAGTATAATCAGAATCTAGTTCATCAGCACGGCTAAAATGGCTGACAAAACCTAAGTGCGGTTGAATTTGAGGGAGTTTTTTCAGCTCTTGATAAAAATAATCCACTTCATCAAGTGACACACCTAAACGGTGCATACCGGTATCAATCTTCAACCAGACTTTGATTGGACTTGGTACCACAGCTCGTTTTAATGCTTCAAGCTGTTCACGGTTATGTACCACCGTTTCGATGTTATTTACCGCAATAATGGGTAAATCTTTTTCATCAAAAAAACCTTCTAGCAATAAGATCGGTTTAATAATACCGTTAGAGCGTAACGATAACGCCTCTTCTAAACGTGCCACTGCAAAGCAATCTACCATGCTTTCTAAAGCAGAGGAAACAAATACCACACCATGACCATATGCGTTTGCTTTTACTACCGCAATAATTTTGCTATGTGGCGCTTTTTCTTTAATAACTTGTAAATTATGTTTTAAGGCAAGCGAACTGATTTTCGCTGTTGCCGGTTTTACGTTCATTTTTCTAATCCGTTATCTCTTGCCTAATAATCATCTCTGTATTCACGCTGTTCGGCAAGGTTATCAAAGCGTGAGAATTGACCATTAAATGCTAAACGTACACGACCAATCGGACCGTTACGTTGTTTACCAATAATGATTTCAGCAACACCTTTATCTTCAGAATTATCGTTATACACTTCGTCACGATAAATAAACATAATCAAGTCAGCATCCTGCTCGATAGAGCCTGATTCACGCAAGTCTGAGTTTACCGGACGTTTATCTGCACGTTGTTCCAACGTACGGTTAAGCTGGGAAAGTGCAATAACCGGGACTTCTAATTCTTTCGCTAATGCTTTTAAAGAACGAGAAATATCAGCAATCTCTAAGGTACGGTTATCTGAAAATGCGGGTGCGCGCATTAATTGAAGGTAGTCCACCATAATCATGCTCAATCCACCATTTTCGCGATACACACGACGTGCGCGAGAACGCAATTCTGTTGGAGTTAAACCCGATGAATCATCGATATAAAGATTATTTTTTTGCTTAAACATCCCAAACACGCTGGCAATTTTGCTCCATTCCGCTTCTTCCAAGTTTTGGCCAGTACGAATTTTGGTTTGGTCCACGCGAGCGAGAGAGGCAATCATACGCATCATAATTTGCTCAGCAGGCATCTCTAAACTGAATACCAATACAGGCTTATCACTTGCCATGGCCGCATTTTCACAAAGGTTCATTGCAAACGTGGTTTTACCCATGGAAGGACGCGCCGCTACAATGATGAGGTCTGAAGGCTGTAAACCGGCTGTTTTCTTGTCTAAATCAACAAAGCCTGTTGTGACCCCTGTCACACCACTATGATTTTCAAGCTTACTTAAGGTATCGATTCGAGCAATAGTACTTTCCAATACGCTGATCACATTTTGTGGTCCTTCCGTTGAAGAACTGCGTTTTTCAGCGATCGCAAAGACTTCCCTTTCAGCTTCATCCAACACCATTTTGATGTCTTTGCCTTTGGGCGAATAACTGTTTTCCGCGATACGATTTCCCACTGCAATGAGCTCACGCAAAATCGCTTTTTCACGTACGATCTCTGCATAAGCCAAAATATTAATGGCATTTGGGGTGTTATTAGAAAGATCAGCAAGATAAGCAAAACCGCCTACGGAATCGCTAATACCTTTCGCTTTAAGGGCTTGATCAAGGGTGATTAAATCAATCGGTGTTTGGTTACGCATTAATTCTTCCATGGTTTGGAAGATTGCTTTATGCGCAAAAGTATAAAAATCCTCAGCGATCACTCTTTCTGCAATACCATCCCAATGCTGATTACTCAACATTATACCGCCAAGAACGGCTTGTTCAGCTTCAGTGGAATGAGGCGGGATGCTAACTTGTTCAGTTTTCTGATCGGAAGATTGGATTTGTCGTTGTGATGCCATAAGGATTTCAATTTAAACTAAAAAACTGTGCTTATGATACCGCAAATACGAGGTGGTTTTAAGAAAAAAGTGCGGTCAATATTTTCAATATTTTAGACATAAAAAAACGGTGGAAAAATCCACCGCTCTTTTTCATTCAGGAATGTTGATTATTCAACAGTTAAAGTACGACAAACGTTAGTTGTACCTTCTGATTCATCACCTTGTGTTAATAAAACAAGATCACCTGAAACTAAATAACCTTTTTCTTTTAATAGGTTAATCGCTGCTTTTGCACCTGCAGCGCTACGAGATTCACCATCAAAATGAACTGGTGTTACACCACGGTATAATGCGCAACGGTTTAAGGTTTCTTGAACACGAGAAAGTGCAAAGATTGGTAAACCTGAGCTAATACGTGACATTAATAATGGTGTACGACCAGAGTGGCTTAAGGTAATGATTGCTGCAATACCGCTTAAGTGGTTTGCTGCGTACATTGCTGACATCGCTACAGATTCTTCAATATCTCTGAATTCACGATCTAAACGGTGTTTAGAAATATTGATGCTTGGCATTTTTTCTGCACCTAAACATACGCGAGCCATTGTCGCTACAGTTTCAGCTGGATATTGACCTGCAGCAGTTTCTGCTGAAAGCATTACCGCGTCAGTACCATCTAATACCGCATTTGCCACGTCCATCACTTCTGCACGAGTTGGCATTGGGTTGCTAATCATTGACTCCATCATTTGAGTTGCAGTAATAACCGCACGATTTAATTGACGTGAACGACGAATTAATTTTTTCTGTACGCCAACCAATTCTGGGTCACCAATTTCAACACCTAAGTCACCACGCGCAACCATAATTACATCAGAAGCGAGGATGATATCATCCATTGCTGCTTCATCAACGACTGTTTCAGCACGTTCAACTTTAGCAACGATTTTCGCGTCTAAACCTGCTTGTTTTGCTAATTCACGCGCATAGTTTAAATCTGCACTTGAACGAGGGAAAGATACAGCTAAGTAATCTACACCAATACGTGCAGCTGTGATGATATCTGCTTTATCTTTTTCAGTTAATGCGTCTGCAGATAAACCACCACCTAATTTGTTGATCCCTTTATTGTTTGATAATGGACCACCAACAGTCACTTCAGTAAATACTTTTGCACCTTCAGTAGAAAGTACTTTTAATTGAACACGGCCGTCATCCAATAAAAGAATATCGCCTGGCACAACATCTTGTGGAAGTGTTTTATAGTCTAAACCAACGGCTTCTTGATTACCTTCACCTTTTGGTAATTCCGCATCAAGAATAAATTTATCACCAACATTTAAGAAAATTTTGCCGTCTTTAAAAGTAGAAACACGAATTTTAGGACCTTGTAAGTCACCTAAAATTGCCACGGTTTTACCTAATTTTTTCGCGATCGAACGAACACGCTCAGCACGCTCAATATGATCATCTGGTGTACCGTGAGAAAAGTTCATACGTACAACATTAGCGCCTGCTGCGATAATTTTTTCAAGATTGTTATCGCGGTCTGTAGCTGGACCCATTGTACATACAATCTTCGTTCTTCTTAATTTTCTAGACATTATCTAAACTCCACAAATAGTTACAATTTAAAAAAGCTTTTTTAATTTCGGCTCATCCGAGATAAAAACCGTCGCGCATTATACGCTTAAACCACTGCAAAATCAAAACAAGCACTGAGAGTTTTTACAACAAATTTTGGTTATTTTTTTAGCAGCTAAATTTAACTTAAAACAAATCCCCTTGTTTTCATCATTAAAACTGTTTATCATCTGCCACATCTTTTATGCGACTATAGCTCAGTTGGTTAGAGCACCACCTTGACATGGTGGGGGTCACTGGTTCGAGTCCAGCTAGTCGCACCATTTACCCTAAACACAGCCCCGCGAAACTACTCGCGGGGTTTTGTTTTTCCTAGTATTTTCAAGGCTTCTCAGTCCTTTCACTTATCGTCACTAATCGGATTTAATTGTCTTTAACCGCACTTTTTAGTAACAAGTTTAGTAACAAGGTGATAAACTTCGAAAAATCTTGTTACTAAAACTAAGGAAAAATGATGCCTCGTGTTACTAAACCGCTCACAAATACCGAAGTAGATAAAGCGAAAACAAAGGATAAAGAATACAATCTAAGTGATGGTAACGGTCTTTTTTTACGCATAAAGCCTACCGGTGCTAAGGCTTGGATTTTCAATTATTATCACCCAGTAACAAATAAACGCACATCTTTTACTATTGGAACTTATCCAGCTATAACACTTGCGCAAGCTCGCCAAAAACGCGAAGAATATCGCGCCCTACTCGCTCAAAGTATCGATCCGCAAGAATACATCAAAGAACAAGAACTAATTAAAAACGGTCAGAACGAAAATACTTTCTATAAAGTCGCTTTACTTTGGAAAGAAAAAAGAAGTAAAGAAATTGAGCCTATGACAATGGAAAAGAATTGGGCAAGATTAGAAAACTATCTATTCCCTACTCTTGGAAATTATCCTATTGATGAAATTACTTCCCCTTTACTGATTAAAACTGTTCGTCAATTAAATGAAAAAGGTTTCAATGATACGCTGCACCGTTTATTAAATCTCGCTAATCAGATTTTAAATTATGCGGTAACAATAGGATTGATTTCGTTTAATTCTTGCTTGAAAGCATCTGATGCTTACCATAAAGAGCCTCAAAAACATCACCCAGCAATCAAGCCGGAAGAACTACCGAAACTATTACAAGACTTCAAAAATTCAAGTAGAGATCATCTAACAAAGGCTTTGTTCCGCTGGCAATTACTTTCCATGGTTCGTCCAGCTGAGGCGGTTTCTGTTGAATGGTCTGAAATTGATTTCGATAAGAAACTATGGATTATTCCAGCAATTAAAATGAAAAAAACAAGACAAGGGCAATTTCCTCACATTGTTCCGCTTTCATCTTTAATGCTTAAGATTTTAGAAGAATTAAAAGGAAGTAAAAAATTAAGAAATACAGTGGTTATACACTTAGGAACTAATGGAGTTATAAATAAGGAAGCTTTTGAAAGTTCAATGAGAATGTTGAAAGGTAAAAAAGTTTATATTTTTGTCCATAGAACTCC
>ERZ773079.647-NODE-647-length-22522-cov-12.249655_pt1 | contig 22522 bp, 15 predicted proteins | sample MGYA00511355_ERZ773079 | MGnify/ENA primary metagenome ERZ773079 (study PRJEB29015, sample SAMEA2737979) | human oral metagenome | biome: human oral; feature: human-associated habitat; material: dental | place: China | collected 2117 ... | reverse complement strand
GCGTGGGTGGCCGCGTACCTGGGGAAGCGCGACAGCGGGGCGGAGCCCTCGCAGACCATGTAGTGGGCCAGTGACAGCACCTGGTCCCACGTCCCCGGCAGCGCGCGCCCGAGCGCGGCGGCGACGCCCGACTCGTCGGCCACGGCGTCGAGCAGCGCGCACGCGCCGTAGAACTCCCGCCTGGAGGCGGGCGACGGGGCCGACGCCCTGGTCGGCCTGTTGGGCACGACCTCGCCGGTCCCTGGGTCGACGTGCCCGACCAGCCTGCGCCTGCCGTAGCGCGACCGCCTCCCCCTTGGGTCCCACCTCGCCTCGGCCTCGCACGCGCACGCGGCGCCCGTGCGCCCGTCGGCCTGCCTCATCGGGGCCACGCCAGCCCTCCCCGCCGTCAGGGGACCGCGTCATGCACTATGTGACGCATGGCGTGGTCACAGGACGCAAGATATGGGAGCCGGACGGGCTCCCATGCACAATTCATCTACATGATGTGGTGGCAATCAGCTCGCGTCACACAAAGACGGGAATGCAGGCGTACCACCCAGTAGCACCAACTGGCAACCCGGCGCGCCGAGGAACTACCAAGGGACTATAATGGCCCGACGGCAGCGGAGGCCCAAGGCGAGGAGGGCAAGATGTCCGTGGGAAGCGTGGTGGAGGAGATGCGGGACAGGCCGAGGGTGCGCTCGAGGCGCTCTGCAGGTTCGTGCGCGGCGGCCTCGTGAGCGTGCCGGACGCCGCCGCCTCGGCGGGGGTGGACGCAGACGAGATCAGGCGCGCGCTCGCGGCAGAAGGGTGAGGCCGGCCGCAGATGGGTAACGGCCAGCTAGCTCGCCCGACCCACCCGTGGTCGGGGACCGGCGGGACCGGCACGCTCGCCCTGCACACCTCCTAATCGTCTGCTTCCGCATCTGTCCCCCCGGTTACGTCGGCCATAACCGAGAGGTCCGACTCGTCCTGTATCGTGGACTCGCCACTCTTTGAATAGCTGAGGTTCCCCTCGCGGAAGGGGTTCTCTTTTTCGGGTACGACCTCGTCCGCCTTGATGTCCCCCTCGACCTTGAGCCGCAGCATGATCCGCAGGAAGTCGGCGTAGATCTCCCTCACGAGGTCCCTGAAGGAGTCGAACGCCTCCCTCTTGTACTCCACGAGCGGGTCGCGCTGGGCCAGACCGCGAAGGCCCATGCCCTGCTTGAGGTGGTCCATGTCAACGAGGTGGCCCACCCAGTGCCGGTCGAGCGAGTCCAAGAGCTCCCGGCGACAGGTTTCAACGAAGGCCCTCTCGCCCCAAGCCTCACGGCGGGTGTCCCAACGCTTAGCAAAAGCCTCCTCGATGCCGTCAGCCAGCTCGTCCGCGCCCGCACTCTCACCGAGTGCCAGGGCGTCAAAAATACCGTCATCGGTCATGTGATCTACCCAAGCCCTGAGGCCCTTGAAATCTCGCTTCCACTTGGCGCGAGAGCCCCCGCAGGTCTCCTCGACAATGGCGTCTATGATATCGCGGGCGTGCCCGATGGCGCGAGACTCTATGTCCGCGCCGTCCAGGATGGCATCGCGCTCGGCGTAGACGGCGCGGCGCTGCCTGTCCATCACGTCGTCGTAGTCGAGCACCTGCTTGCGCATCCCGTAGTGCATGCTCTCGACCCTCTCCTGGGCCTTGGTGACCTGCTTAGAGATGCTCCTGTCCTCCGCAGGCTCTCCCTCCCCCAGGCCCGCCCTCCGCATGACCCTCGCCATCGCGTCTAGGCATCCCTTGCCGTGGAGGCGAAGCAGCCTATCCTCGAGCGAGAGGTAGAAGCGGCTCTCGCCGGGGTCCCCCTGGCGACCGGAGCGCCCGCGCAGCTGGTCGTCGATGCGGCGGCTGTCGTGGCGCTCGGTGCCGATGACCAGGAGGCCGCCGCTCCTGAGCACGACCTTGCGCCCAACGGACGCTATCTGGTTCTGGGCGTAGCGCCCGGCCTGCTCGAGCTGCCATGGGAGGGCACTCTCGGGATCCTCTACTCTGAGCTGCCGGAGCCTCTCGTAAAAATAGCCCTCGCGGCTGCCGCCGAGGACGATGTCGGTGCCGCGCCCGGCCATGTTCGTCGCTATCGTGACGGCGCCCACCCTGCCGGCGTTCGCGACGATGGCGGCATCGCGCCCGGGGTCCTTGGCGTTGAGGGTCTCGTGCGGGATCCTCCGCTCCTCCATCAGGCGGTCGAGCTCCTCGCTCGCCTCGACCGACGTGGTGCCCACGAGTACCGGCTGGCCCTTCGCATGGCGCCGCCCGACCTCGTCCACCACGGCCCTGAGCTTGTCCCTCCTGGTGAGAAAGACGTAGTCCTCCTGATCCTTCCGGATCACGAGCCTGTTGGTGGGGATGGTGACGACAGGCGTGCCGTAGGTCTCCCTGAGCTCGGCGTCGGCGCTCTTGGCCGTGCCCGTCATGCCCGAGAGCTTGTCGTAGAGGCGGAAGTAGTTCTGCAGCGTGACCGTCGCGATGGTCATGGACTCGTGGAGCACCTCCACGCCCTCCTTGGCCTCGATGGCCTGGTGGAGGCCCTCCGAGTACCGGTGCCCCTTGAGTATGCGGCCCGTGAACTCGTCGACTATCTTGACCTTCCCCTCCTCGACCACGTACTGGTCGTCCCTGTGGAAGAGGAAGCGGGCCCTGAGCGCCTGCCTGAGGTGGTTGGCCACCTGACCGGAGAGATCCGAATACAGGTCATCGAGGCCCAGCCACCACTCTATCTTGCGTAGCCCCTCCTCGGTGGCGTATACGGTGTGCTTGGCCTCATCCACCGAGACGTCGTCCTCTGAGAGCCCCTCCACCGCCCTTGCGAACTGTATGTAGCGCTCGACCGGGGTGGGGTCGACGCCCGAGATGATGAGCGGCGTCCTCGCCTCGTCGATGAGGATGGAGTCCGCGTCATCCACGATCGCGAAGGCGTGTCCGCGTTGCACGCGCTGGTTCGCTCTCATGACCATATGATCGCGCAGGTAGTCGAAGCCGAACTCGCTGTTGGTGCCGTAGGTGACGTCAGCAGCGTAGGCATCGCGCCTTTCATCACGATCCATGTCGTTCTGCAGGCAGCCCGCGCTCATGCCCAGAAAGCCGTAGACCTTGCCCATCCACTCGCTGTCGCGCTTGGCGAGGTAGTCGTTCACGGTGACGACGTGGACGCCCTTGCCGGCGATGGCGTTCAGGTAGGCCGCGAGCGGGGCGACGAGGGTCTTCCCCTCGCCACCTTTCATCTCGGCGATCATGCCCCGGTGCAGGACGACGCCGCCCATGAGCTGCACGGGGAAGTGCCGCATCCCGAGGGTACGCCCGGAGGCCTCCCTCACGGCGGCGAAGGCCTCCGGGAGCAGCTCGTCGAGGGTCTCTCCCCGCCTGTAACGCTCCCTGAAGTACGCGGTCATGCCGCCCAGTTCCTCATCCGACATGGACTCGAAGCGTTCCGAGAGGTCCTCGACCTTGCGAGCCACCCTCTCGAGCTCCTTCTGGTGCCTGCCCTCGCCCATCGAGAGGAAGCGCGAGAAAGGGTTTTCCTTTCGCTTATCCTCCTTAGCTGGCTCACGCGGTTGCTCGTCTTTCTTTTTTGCAAACCACCAACTTTTCCTGGGCTTTGAGGATCTCGACTTACCCTCAGTAGATTCCTGAGTAGGATCTGCCTTATGCTCCTCGCTTGGTTCCGCACCCTCATGTGAAGCTGCGGTATCCTCTTTCTTTGATGAGTCGGCAGGTTCGTTCTCGCTTGTATTTGAGTCTTCCTTGTCCTTCGTTTCGGACTCATTCTCGCCCGTCACTGGGTTGGTATCTTTAGCGGCCGAGGAACTGTCATTTTCCTCTGTATCGTCGCGTTCGTCAGCTCGCTCTATGGATGCCTGCTGGTCTGGCTCAAGCTCTTGAACCAGATCATTATCACCACTATGAGCGCTAGGTTCGACCGAATTGTTCTCAGGCGACGTATCGTCGACAGCTACCTTAGCTTTCGAGTCATTTTCTTTAGTCGTCGAACTCATCCACGATCCCTTCGACTTCCCCTCGCGATCTGCCCGCATCTCAAAATCACTACAGCGCAAGAAGCCATTACCATTGTTGTTTCTGTTTGAAGCACACGCGAGAAGGCCGCCCAGCCCCTCACGGCTGGGCGGCGCAAAGGCGTTAGGACAGAGTGTCTCGCACAAGTACAGTCACGAGCTTGGCCATCTGGGCGCGCGTCGTCATGTCCCTGGGGTTGAGGGCATGCGTCGCGCCATCTCCGGTCATGAGCTTGTGGGCAAAGCACCAACCAACACCCGCGCTCGCCCAGCTATCGACACTACCCGCATCAGGCGCAGAGGCATAGGAAGAGGCGCTCGCCCCTGAGGGGTTTGCACCGTTCTTGATGGCGTAGCGATAAAACACGAGTGCGGCCTCCTCGCGCGTCAGGCCCGCATTGGGACGCACGGTACTGCTACCGTCTCCGTCCCCGGTAAAGATACCCTGCTTATAGGCCCAGTTCATGGCCGCCGTGTAGTATTGCTTCGAGTCGTTGTCCCTAAACGGTGTCTCATTGTTCTCGTAGTTGGCACTGTTCGTCGTTGCGGTAGAGGCCGGATTAGCACGACGATAGAGAATCGTCGCCAATTGTCCACGCGTCAGGAAGTCATTGGGGCCAAAAAGATTGCCCGTATGTTCTCCCATGAGCTTATTTTTGGCTACATAGCCCAGCCAACCTCCGGTGTATACCCAATCTCTTTGATAATCAATATCCGTAAAGTGATGGACCCTCAGGTAGTCAAGGGCAGCGTCGGCATCAAGGATGCCATGGCTTCCGTTTGAGGGTCGACGCGCCGTGCCGCTGCTCTTGACCGGGCGTGCCGTGCTATAGACGGCCTCCTTCACCTGATCAACCGTTGCGGTAGGCACGGCGGAGAAGAGCAGCCCTAGAGTGCCCGAAGCGACAGCCGTCGCCTGGCTACTACCAGAAAACTTAGTGTAGGAGTCAAAGCTTCCAGTCCCAACGGAAGTGATGCTCACACCAGGGGTACTAATGTCCTTGTCACCATTGAGCTCAGTATACTCCCAATCGGTTCCTTCTGTGGTCAGCGCCGTTACAGACATGCATTCATCGAAGTCGGATGGGTAGCTGTGTTTATCGACGGTATTTGGACTTGCAGGAGTCTTTCGGTTGCCACCCGCACACACACAGACGATGCCATAGTTATCAAGAGCGCTTTTGATGGTCTGATGTAACAGCTTGTCTCCGTTGGCAGACGATCCAACCCTCAGGCTCATATTGATGGTACGAAGCCCCCACTCGGGATGTTGCCTCGCCATCTGCATCGCATAGGTAATACCAAGGATGATGCTTGCTGTATTGCCCTTGCCCGCGTCATTTATCACCATCACGGGAAGCACTTGGCAGTTGTATGACGCACCCGCGATGCCGCGACCGTTATTGGACCTCGCAGCAATGATGCCAGCGATGTGACTTCCGTGACCCATATTAGACGTTGGGTCCGACGTGCCCAAGCTCATATGCGTGCGGTTCATGGCATCATAGGCATATCCCGAGAGTACGTTGGTAGAGAGATCCTCGTGAGCAGCGTATATGCTTGAATCAAGCACTGCCACAGTTGACCTGTGAGACGAGTCACCGGCATTAGACCATGCCTTTGGCAGGTTGGTGCTATAAGCCCAGTACTGGTTGCGCCTCGCGGTGGGACTGGATATCTTGGCAATGGGATCGTTCACGGCAAAGGCAGACTCAAGTCCTATCTGAGAAGCAAGATCCTCGCCGGACGCATCCTCCTCGTCCCTGTCATCCACGAGCTCATACACGTAGTTTGGCTGGGCGGAGGTAACGCCGTTCACACTCTTGGCAGCCGCGACTGCGTCTTCCACGCTCTGGCCCTCTGCAGGACGTGCCACCATCACACTGCTGCCTTCGCTGCCTGTGAGCGTGGCTGTTACGCTCATGCCGGCAGCCTCAAGCTGACCCTTGACCTCGCGGGCCTCGACGCTGTCTTTGGTCTTTTCTCCGTCAAGGGAGAGAAGACCGAGGCCATCAGAAGATGAGTCACCAACCGTAACGATAATCCCATCGGTCTCTGCGGCTCCGCTTGATCCTGAACCATCGGACTGTGGGATGGTCACATCGGACGTCTGGGCTTGCTTGGCGACAGCCACGGTAGGACTCACGAGAAGGCCACCATACAGTAGCACTGCGCTCATGAGCACAGCCAACACTCTCTTTGCACGCAACTTCACACTCATCATCCCTTCCGCAGGAGACGCCTCTTAAGCGCCGATATGGGCCGTACCATTATATTGCCAAGCCGGTAGCTGGTGGAGCCTCGCACGGCAGCAACCTCACAAACGGCGGCATCCCTCTCTCGCTCAAGAGACGCAACTTGAGCTTGAAGCCTCTGAACCTCACTACGCGCACAACCAAGCTCCTGCTCGGTCAAAGACACACTTCGAGGATAACAGTACGTCTTCGGTCGCGTGATCGCGCTATTGGACCATTTGGTCACAACCTTATCGATCGCGGCAAAGAGCTCGCAAAACTCCGCATCGACCAACGCCTGCTGTTGGGCCATTACGTCTGCGACCTCGTCTGCAAAGGACTCGCTCACGTCAAGGGCATCGACCAGCAAAGCGCTCATATCCTTTGCGGACGCATCCAAAGAGAGCAGGCGACTCTCTTGCCCGACGGCCGTAAACTGCGCCTCTATCTTGTCATTATAGTTGAGTCCGACGGCTGGCCTACCAAGCACCATGTGCAAGAGCGAACAATGCAGGCGCATCGAGAGCGTAGCAGAAGAGCCAGAGATATAACCAAGTATCGTCTCGACCGTGGGTCTCTGACTAATGAGGTAGGCACGTTCCTTGTGTTCCATCAGGTCGTATGCCTGCCTCTGTATGCCCACGTCACTTGCATCAAGTGGAAGATAGAGCACGCTCATATCGCGCCTCTCACACACGCTATCAAGTGCTTGGGCAACGCGAGAGGCAAGGTCAGGTGGATTGCGATGACAGCTGCGCAGCGATACAACAAGGTACGGACGATCCTGCGCCTGGAGCCAGCGCCAAGCCTCCTCGCTATCCAAGAAAGCCACATGCCTATCAACATAGCGTTTGGCACCAAAGGAAAGATCTGCATAGCTACCAACTTGATTAGGGTCAGCTCCAGCTGCCAGGAGCAGGTCGCTCGTGTTTTGGTCCCTTGTAAAAAAGTGCGCACCCACGGCACTCATGAGCTTGGCGTAGCGCTGCATGGCAGGGGTGTTCATGGGCCCTCCCCCAATGCCAAGAAAGTACGTTGGGACGTCGTACATACGCGCAAGAGAGCAGATGGCTGCCTGCCCCGCCGGATCGATCCAAGGATCAAAGGCCAGCTCCGCCTCACCGGCCGTCTGCCCAAGGGGATCATCAAACATGAGCCCACCGCAGTAGATGAGGGCGGCGGCACCGTCCAGCCACTCGCAGATGCGATGTTTTTGGTGGGGCTCGGTTGCCTCAAGGCCATGCTGCACGCGGATCTGGTGTGGATTAGCCCCTATGACCAGTACCTCCGCAGAGGGGTAGCGCTCCCTCACGCGGGCATGAACGAGCTCAAGCAGCAGGTCATCGCCAAAGTTCTGCGCACCAAACCACCCGTACAGCACCACCCTGACGGCAGGCCTTCCAAGTGACCTCACAGGACCCCCAGTTATGGAGTCCGCATACGAGAAGAGGGATTCCAGCATCTGGTCGACACGTGGAAGGTCGTCGAGTGCATCCTGCTGGGCCTCGCGGGCCGCTATATAGCGTACAGGGTCCCGCTCAAGCGATCGAACGACGTCGGTGAGCTCTCCCGAAGCAAAGGGGATAGCCACAGCTTCCAACCACTGCGGCAAGCTCACGCCCTTCTCGACAAGAAGCAGGCTCCCCTCCTGCATGCGCAGTGCCATATTCGCAGCCGCAGGCAAGGCCTCGCCTGCCTCAGGACGAAAGATGACGCTGTACTTTGCCCTGCGACACCAATACGAGAGAGACGAACCAGTACGATCGCAGCCCAGATCATCCTGCCAACCTCCAGCCAGGGCTACAAGCCCGCCAAGCCTTATCTCCTGTAGCAGGCCATCCACCTGCCTAGCCCTTCCTGCGCTCTGGGGCTGCATGACACAGACGCAATCTTGCGCAGCGGCTGGATCAGCAAGACGCATGGCACGATAGTCTTCGTCGAGAAATGCCCCCAAAGTCCACGCTCCGTCTGTATCGCCAAGCGCAACGCCAATGACTGGGCAGTCCACCTGCGGGAGGATGCCACCGTCCACGCTTGATACGTCCCACAGTACGAAGTCTGGACCAAAGACCTCAGCCATACGCTGTGCTTGAAAAGAGGCATCCGAATCGTCAACAGAGCAAAATAACTGTACCACATGCCCCCTTGAGCGCAGAAGCGCAGGGAGACGACCCATGGGGTTCGCCTTACCCCCCACAAGGGAACTAAGGTAGAGGACCCGTGCATAGCGCCCGTTCGCTTCCATCCCGTATCCCCTTGTGTCCTACTTTTTGCCCCTCAGGAAGCGCCTGAGGGCAGTCACAAACCTACGGATTGCCGATGGTCGTACATCCTGTGTCACATTGGATGCACATCGTAATTCGTCGTTGGTACGTGCAAGTTCCTCTTTCGCTGTGGCCAGCGAAGAACTCTCCATACGCAGCCGCTCTATCTCATCACGCTTGTCGGCAAGCAGGTAAAACAGGTAGTCCTCGGCATCAGCGCCTTGTATTGCATCAAAGAAGCGACGATAGCGTCCCCCAAGATAGTCACCATCGATCAGATCCTTTGAACTACAGATGTAGTCTTGCCATTCGCGTTGGTAGCCACTGTAGATACGATCGAACTCTTGTCTCGAGTGAGCCGTGTCCAAGGAATACCAGATCGTGTCAAGGACAAGGTTCACAAGCTGTCGTTTGATACGAATATCATCAAACAGTCCATGCGACTCCCCAAACGCTCTCACGTAGGCAAGCGAGCGAAGACACGTGTCTCCCCTCTCCCCATGGGTAATCGACCCTCCGCCGTCACGCCTGTAGTGATAGAGCCGCTGCTCCATAAGAGTGATACGCTGTGCCACAAACAGTGTCTCATAGATAAACGCGAGGTCCTCAGCGGCCTTGAGGTCCTCATGAAAGCGTATGCCACTCTCAGTAAGAAGAGAGCTCCTATAGAGTATGCGCCAGACGTTAGGCGTCGTCAGTTCGGTCGTAAGGCAAGACATCTCACTAAGATTAAACGAGCATTCAAAGAGCTCATGTTTCCCACAGATCTCACGAGGAACGTAGGTATCGCTCTTTCCATAGAACTCGTCAAAACCAAATATCGTCATGTCAGCAGGGCACGCGTCTGCCTTCTGGACCGCAAGCTCCAAAAGCTGGCGATCAACAGTGTCATCAACATCCACAAAGAGGAGGTACGTACCTACGGCATCCTCTATCCCAGCATTGCGAGCCGCACTGACCCCTGCATGCTTCTGTGACAGAACACGCAGGTTTTCATACTGCTTAGCTAATGTGCCCAGTAGTTCAGCAGAGCCATCCGTAGAGCCATCATTCACGCAGATAAGCTCAAAGGACTTAAGCGACTGGTCCTCGAGTGACTGAATGCATGCCTCCAAATATTGCTTCGCGTTATAGACAGGTACGACCACACTTACAAGCGGAGCAGACCTAAATGATTGCGTCCTGTTCCCAGTCCCCATACCCCTCCCTTCTCAAACTACAAGATCAAATGTAAAGGATAGCAAAAGAACGGGCGCCTCCACCATGTGAAGACGCCCGCTCTTACCAGCTTGGACAGTGTCCGTGCTATCTAAAATTTATACTATCTTATGAGGCTGAGTACGAACAGACATAGCTGCAACTTCGGCACGCGTAATACTATTCCTCGGACTCAGAAGATTCGTATTAACACCCATTACCTTGTTTGCAACGGCCCACTTCACTGCACTAGAAGCCCAATCATCAACCATGAAAGAATCGAGATAGGTTCCAAGATTTGTCTGGTCGCCAGACTTATAGGAGGCAGAAGACATATACCTCGCATAGCGAGACACCATCACAGCCACCTCTTGACGAGATATTGCCTGATTAGGTTTGTACAGGCCAGTGTCACCATAGCCAGTCACAATACCAGTCGCATGTGCCCACGCGACTGCCCTTGCATACCAAGCAGAATCATCACAATCAGAGAAGTTAGTGGTATTTGTAACATCTTTATCTGAACCGTTTTCCGTCTCATTCGGCTTATATTTAGCAGGATTACCGGCCATATTGTACAGTACACGAGCAAACTCAGCACGAGTAATAGACTGTTCTGGCCTAAACATAGTCCCTGTTATAGGATTGTTAGGATCATCAATATATCCGTGCATGTAACCAAGGTCTTTAGCCTTGTAGACTTCCACGTTGTACCAAGGCAGCAAATTCTTCTCTTGGAGCGTCATACCAGGAGTATTTGGGTTAACTACATCAGAAAAATCTCCCGTACCAAGAGCTCGACTAACATTAATAGTCAGAACCGGAGCTGTTATATCAAAATTACCGCTGTTAGAATTCTTATCAGTAACTGTAGCAGTATAGACACCAACCTTGCTAAGGGTTGATACAGTCTGCCCGCTGCTGTTAGTAAAGGTGACAGCAAGATCCGACAGACTGGAAACAGGTTTCCAGCTTATATCCCCATGACCATCCTTTGTACCATCATCAAACTCAATATTTGCGGCCGTAAGATTGGTTGTAGGAAGCACGCCTATCTGTCCGTTACCAAGAGAACTTGTCTTAGTCGGATCGACCCGAATAGCTAAAATCTTACGTGGAGAAATAGTAATAGAAACAGTCGGATTATCAATCTGGTACTTATCACTCTGGAAGGTAAGGGTATACGTACCCGCATCCTTGATGGTATTTACTGTATTTCCCTTTGAATCAGTAAATACCACTTTATAATCCGAAGCCGGAATCTGCGTATTTCCCTTAAAAATAGAATACTTAATTCTAGGTATAATATTCTGGCCCGTATAGGGAGTACTAATCGCATTAGTTACTACACCATCGAAGCTTACGGTAGCACTCGTATCAGCATTGATAGAACTCTCAACTATCTTAAGGGTTAGTTTTGCCTCTCCACCGTAGGAATATTCCTCGTGACCTGCACCTGGAGCATCAGCCTTAACCCTTGCGATAACGGTGTAGGTCCCATTCGTGGGAGCACCAACATTAGTTCCGTCTTCCTGCTTGTAAATCAGAGGTTCAAGAGTGAGCTCATTGCCATCACTATCATATGCCTTAATGAGTGCTGGAGTCCAAGTCTGCCCCTTAGACTTATCAATGGTTACACTCTGTCCATCCATCGCAACACCATTATAATTAATAGTAGCTGCATTGCTGACCTTTATTACCGTAGCATGTCCAGGTATAACCTTATGATCAGCATCCTGTGCAAAGTTATCGCTTTGCGCATCTACCGCATTAACGGTACCACTATATCTGCCAGGTTTACCAGCAACACCGGTAGCAACCCACGGACTACCTATCGTGACTTTCGACGCAAGAGCTGTCGATCCATTAACACTTACAATCTTAACATTTCCAGACAACGGAGTATCAACGCCTACGACAATCGAAGGAGTCACCTCGAATTTTGTGTCTGTTGAGGAAAGATTAAGTTTACCGACCGTAAAATCATAATTGCGATTGGTACCTGCGTATGTTCCAAGACCAACTACCCTTGCCACGTACCCACCTTCACTATAGTCAGTAGGTGCACTGGGAAGAGCCTCTGCAGGGTTGTTATAATCAGCTCCACGCTTAAAGTATTTAACCTGATAATCTTTACCCTCTGTCAAAACAGTTCCCTGCGGACCACCTTCCTTGAAGACAATCTTCTGCGGTTCAGCATTATAGGTAAAGGTCTGGTCATCGCCAGGATTACTGTTATCTAAATTAAGAGCATTATAAATATTAACTCCAGCAAAATCATTGCCTGTTACTTTAAATGTCGCTTTTGCCACTCCACCCTTATACACACCGGCCGTAGCTGTCAACAAAACTGTATATGTATCTGGAGTACTTTTAACTTTTTCGGCATCAACTATCTCGCCAGCAGAGTTTTTGTATGTAATAGCATATCTATTTTCAGGATGTGTTGAGTCATCTTTATAGGTACCATCATTATTATCGGTAAGGATAAGGTCACGTGTATCTCCATTAGCCTTATCCATTGCTTTGAACTCAACTTTACCAACAATAGGAGCATTACCTGCATTAATGACAAAGGATGAATTAGCTACATTTATTTTGGTAGCGTGATCACCACTATAGAGCGTAGCCTCACTAAATGCTTGAACAGGTGTACGAGATAGAAGCTCTATGTCGTTGTCAGAGCTCGTGTCGGTTGCAGTACCCTCCGCAAAGGCTGCCGCAGGCACCATACCAGTCGCCATGATACCAGCAAGCACGCTCGCTGCGACCTTCTTGGAGACCGGCACAACTCCGTTCTTCTTTTCTACCATTCCTGCCCCTTTCTAAGAGCAAACACTGCCTACCATCACTGGTAAATCAGGACTATATCGCTTATTCCCCCGTCGTGCAAGCAAAACCCAGTTCCTTTTTTGGCATCTTAGGACAATTTCATTTTATTTCCTTAGTTGACCTGACCATAAGCAATTACCATGTGAAGACACCATGTAAATAGCAGATCAAGGACCATGCTATGCCATCACGGCTCACCGATACCCACCAACGTGGCCCTGTCAAGAAGCTCTCTGGGAAAGTTTCCCACGTTCGCCGTCGTGACGACCGACTGGATGGTGCCCTGCACGAAGTCCATCAGGGCCACAGAGCGCCTCTCGTCGAGCTCGCTCATGACGTCATCGAGCAAGAGCAGGGGCCTTGTTCCCACGACCTCAAAGGAGAGCTCGACCTCGGCCATCTTGAGCGCAAGCGCAACTGAGCGCTGCTGTCCCTGCGAGGCGAAGGCGCGGGCGTCCCTGCCGCCGATGGTAAAGCCCAGGTCGTCGCGGTGCGGACCGACAAGGGTCTGGCGCCTTCTGAGTTCGTCGTACCGCTGTTCCTCCAGCTGCCTGTGAATGAGATCCCTAAGCTCGTCCTTAGAGAGCTCTGCGAGCTCCTCCTGGCTCCCGACGGAGGCAACATAGGTGCAGTCGAGCCGCTCACCGCCCGATATCCTCTCGTAGATATCCCTCACGTGCGAGGAGAGGCGCCTAAAGAGGCGAAGGCGCGCAAAAAGCAGGGCCGCACCGCAGAGCGCCACGGACTCGTCCCAGACACCGAGCAGGCCAGGATCGACGACGTCCTCCCTAAGCAGGCGGTTTCTCTGTGCGACCGCACGCTCGTAGGCCGCAAGCACCCTCCCGTAGCCCCGGTTTGCCTGCCTGCCAAAGTCATCGAGCTCGTCTCTTCGGTGGGATGCGCCACGCTTTACGAGCGAGAGGTCATCCGGGCAAAAGAGGACGCTCATCATCGTCTCGGGCAGGTCCGCCGCGTGGCAGCGCTTGCCGTTTCTCTCAAAGTGGCGACGCGTCCCCTCGACCTTACAGCAGACGTCGATCACGCGGCCGTCACCCTCCAGGCGTGCCGACGCGAGCGCCCGCCCCTGACCCTCGCGCACGAGCTCCGCAGGCCTCGGGCGCCTAAACGAACGTCCCGACGTCAACGTCTGCAGGGCCTCGACGACATTGGTCTTGCCCGAGGCGTTGCGGCCATGAAGCACCGTCATGCCCTCGCCGAGCCCTATGGTCCTGTCATCGAAGTTTCGCCAGTCGCGCAGCGAGAGGCTCCTGACGAGCAGCACCTGTGCTACATCCTGACCGGCATTAGCAGATAGAGGTAGTTAATCTGCCCATACGACTTGAAGATGCCCGGCTGCATGGAGCTCTGGAGCTCGAGGCAGATCTTCCTGTCTGACCCGCTTGCGTTCACGCAGTCGAAGACGTAGTGATAGTTGAGGGCTATCGATACGCTCTCACCCTCGGCTGCGACGTCCATCGTCTCGGCCGAGTCCCCCTGGTCGGGCGAGGAGGCGGAGAGCCTCATGAGCCTGCCGTCGACGTCTATGTCAAAGCGTACCGAGGAGTTTGACTGCGTGATGACAGAGACGCGCCTCAAGGCGGCGGAGAGCCCCTCGACGTCGATCGTGACGGAGGTATTGCAGGTCGAGGGCAGGAGCTGCTTGTAGTTTGGGAAGCTCCCCTCGATCTTTCGGGCGATGTAGGTGGTGTCGCCAAACGCGAAGACGACCTGGTTCTCGGTGGTGCCTATCATGACGGTGTCGCTGTCTGAGGCAAGCGTCATCACGTCGTGGAGGGTTGTCCCCGAGACGATGGTCGTGAAGGCCTCATCGGCGCTTGAGGTCTGCGTGTGCGAGTCGCAGACCGCAAGGCGGTAGGCATCGGTCGCAACGAGGCGCACCGTGTTCTGCTCGACGGAGAGCAGCACGCCAGAGAGTATGGGTCTGGAGCTGTCCTTTGACGTCACCTTGTAGACCTTGTCCACCATCTGGGCAAGAAGCACGCTCGGAAGCTCGATGGAGCGCTCGAGGGAGTAGCTGGGAAACTCAGGGAAGTCCTGCGCGTCAATGGTGTTGAGGCGAAAGGTCGACTTGGCGCAGGTGATGGTGAGCACCCTCTCTCCTCCCTCGAAGTTCACCACGGCGTCCGCAAGGGTCTTCACGACGTTTTGAAGGACCCTGCCCGAGACCACGGTCTGCCCACCCTCCTCGACGTTCGCCGCCAACTTATGGCGAACCGATATGGTCAGGTCAGTGGACTGGAGCTCTATCACACCTGCGGTGGCGCTGATGTAGATACCCGAGAGGATGGGAAGGGTCGAGTTGGAGGCCATTCCCTTCGCCACAATGGAGAGTGCTCGCTCGAGGAATGACTGGCTTACCGAGAACTTCATCTTCAACCCTTTCCGCGACGGTCTGTCTTTAATAGTACTTACTATATATAAGAGCGTTATCAATAATAACGACTGTCGAATTGTAGAAAGGTCCACGTTCCCACAGATGGAGGGTTTGTCTCCGTTGCCCGCGAGCCTCTTGAGAATCGACGCTCTCGACAGGCGCGGACGTAGGCGCGCTCACTTGGGCGGTGGGCGGTGGGTTTTCGAGGTCTGCCGAAAGGATATCTTCACGACTTTCGACAGACCTGGAACGAAGGAAACACCCACTGTCGCAGCAGGGGTAGCCGCTGGTCCTATCCCTTGTCGATGATGCTGTCCTTGAGCGTCTCCACCCGGTCGAGGAAGATCCTGTCCTCCTTTAGGGTGGCATCGACCCACGAGATGCTGTGCTTGACGGTCGCGTGGGTACGCCCGCCGAACTTCTTGCCGATGTCTGCCAGGGTGTTGTCCGTGAGCTCGCGTGAGAGCCAGATGCCCACGTGCCTGGGCTCCATGAGCTCCTTGTTGCGCTTCGAGCCGACGAGGTCCGAGTGCGACACGTCGTAGTAGGTCTCGACGGCCTTCTGTATCTGTCCCACGCTCACGGTGCGCTGACCATTTGGCCACTTGCTGTTTGCGAGACGAACGATGTCCTCTCTGTTGAGCGTCCCGCCCTTCTGCTCCTTGCGCGTGGCGTTCATGAGGCAGGTCTGGACAAATCCCTCGATGACGCGGATGTTTGTGCCTGAGCGCTCGGCCATGAGCTGGCGCATGTCCTCCGAGATGGTGCCCGACATGCCTGCGACGTGCTCCTGCTCGCTGTCCTGGTGCATACGCTCGTAGAAGGCGTTTATGAGGTTGAGCTTGAGCTCGTAGTTGGGCACCTGGATGCTCACGGTGACGCCCGAGTCCATGCGGCTCGTGTCGCGCTCGTCGAACTTGCTGTCGCCCATGCCGAGCTGCGAGGGCGAGCGGTCGGCGGCGAGCACGATCTGCTTGTCCCTGGCCGTGAGGGCGTTGAAGGTCTCGAAGAAGAAGCGGATGGAGCCTGCGGCGGTGTGCATGTTCTGGACGTCGTCGATGATGAGGATGTCGACGTTCTGGTAGTTGTTCGAGAGGGCACTCTTCGCCGAGGTTTCCTTGTTGTTCGAGGCGATGCGGTAGTCCTCGACGAACTCCCCTGCCGTGCGGTAGACGCAGAGGCGCGAGGGGTCGTTGAGGACGACGTAGTTCTGTATGGCGCGCAGGAGGTGGGTCTTTCCCAGCCCGCTCTTGCCATAGATGAAGAGCGGGTTGTAGCCCTTGTTCTCGCCGTCGGCCACCTGCTTGGCCGCCTCGAAGGCGAGCATGTTCTCCTCGCCGGCGACGAAGCGCTCGAAGGTGAGCTTTGAGCCCGCCAGGTCTTGCGCACTGTCGGCAAAGGCGCTCCTCGCCCGCTCGACGGCACGTCTGCGCCTGTGCTGGGCTGTGGTGTCCGGCGCACTCATGAGCCCGGCTTCCTCGCTCGTCACCTGGGCGATCGTCTCGACGGATTGGGGGCCCTCGGCCTGGGAGAGCTCAACGACGAGTCCCACCGGCTGGAAGGCCGCCTCAGAGAGGCACTCCTCGATGATGGGGGCCTGCTGCAGGATCTTTCGTCGCGCGAAGCCAAGAGAGGTCGAGATGGTGATCGTTGAGCCGTCAAAGGGGGCGACCTTGCAGCTCCTGAGCATGGCCAGGGTGGAGGGGCCGACCTTCTTCTTTGCGAGGAGCGTGAGCATGTCGTGCCACAGGACCTGTGCGTCGTCTTGCGTTGAGTCCATGATCCCCCAGACTTGGAGCGCCGTGTGCGCATTGCCAGTGTTGAAAAGTCAGAGCGAAGCCTAAGTATATGATGAAAACTGGCGTCTGTGAACGGGCTCAGTGTGGGTTTTTGGTAGTCGAGGGCCGCCTCTGGGTTCTGTGGTCAGGTGGGTTATCGCCCCATGCCTGCGACTATGGCCTGGCCAGAGGCGGTGAGGCTGCGCTTCTGCTCTCCCCTGCGCTTGGCGATGAGCCCCATCTCCTCGAGGGCCTGCAGCTCGCGCGTCCAGGTGGGCTGGGAGTGGCCAAAGCGGCGGGTAAGCTCGGTGGGGCCGACGCTCGCATGCTCGGCGAGATATGAGAGTATCGCGCGTCCGCGCTCGCTGAGCGCGATGGCGGGCTGGGAGGGTGCCTGGGGGGTGGTCTCTTGGCGCGTGGTCCCTGCCATCGGCTGCGGGTAGGTGGGCGCGCCTGGCTGCCAGTACGGTGCCTGCTGTGCCTGCTGCGGGTACGCTTGGGGCGCAAGCGGCTGGGACAGAATGGGGTAGGCCTGGTAGATGGGGTACCCCAGCTGCTGTGGCAAGACAGGTGGCGGAGGTGACTGGATTGTTTGTCCGAAGGCCCCGACCTGTGACGGGCCCTGGGGAGGCGCCGAAAAGACGCTTGAGGCGGGGTCGTTCCCATCGCCTCTTGCGACGGCCGATATGGTCACGATGGTGCCTCCCGCCATGTTATCGTCTATCGTGAGGGAGCCGCCCTTGTCCTGCATGTACTGCTGCACGTAGGGAAGGCCTGAGCCAACGCCCCTGATGTAGCGCCTCATCTCCTCGGTGGCCGAGGTCGTCCCGTACTCGAGGGCCCGCTCCTTCTCCTCTATCCCCGGTCCCTGGTCGCTAAAGCGAATGGTGTCTCCCCTGTCGAGGATGCTGATCGTGGGCTGCCTGAAGTAGGAGTGGATGAAGTTCTCAACGACCTCGCGGATGACCATGAAGGGCAGGGTCCCCCCCTGCTCCTTCGAGAGGCGCGACACCGTGGCCGTGATCTCCTCGAGGTAATCCCGTATGTCCTTGGGATCGATGACGATGATGCGAGGTGCGGCGGAGGGATCGTCGTAGACGGCGACGCGGGCGGGGTAGCGAACTTCGAGTGGCTCGTCCTGTCCCGTCTGCCCGCAGAGCGACGCCACGGTGGCCGATGCCCCAGTGACTGACGCCTCAGAGGCCGGCGCAACGCCTGTGCGCCCTTCTGACTGTTCGACGAATGGGTAGAAGCTGCGTGACAACGATCTACCTCCCTTTCAACATCCATTCGTCATTGATGAAAACTTTCATTCGTGAATGGACGTGCATGAAAGTTCTCAACATCTCCAGCGTTTCCCTAATACACTCTGTCTACTACTCCTTTGAGGAAAGAATATTCTAGCATGTGGTACGACTTCGTGAGCGATATATGAATGAATCCATTCATGCGTGGCTGTTTTCGTATGGTGCATCCTTTCAGATTTTGCAAGCTGGGAATCGTCGGGGTACCGGCTCTGACGTGGACGAACGGTGATTCATGCGCTTCCGCCCGACCTTAATTGACAGAGACTGACAAAGACCTCTATACTTTCATAGCTTATTGACATTAGGCACTTTTCCCAGGAGGGTTTTGAAATGAAGCGTACGTACCAGCCTAATAAGAGAAAGCGCGCGAAGACTCACGGATTTCGTGCCCGCATGGCCACAAAGGGTGGTCGTGCCATTCTCTCTCGCCGCCGCGCCAAGGGTCGCAAGCAGCTTACCGTCTAGTTCGCTATGAGGACCATCAAGTCCAGGCGTGACTTTGAGAGGGTCTTCTTTGGCGGAAGACGAGCGAACCATAGGCTCGTACGCATGACAGCTCTCGTGGGTGACGAAGGCGGCTTGGGAAGGGTCGCCTTCGTTGCGCCTAAGCGGCTCGGAAACGCGGTGTTTAGGAATAGGTGCAAGCGGGTGCTCAGGGAGGCGGCGCGCTTGAGTGGGCTTCCTGAGGACATGAGCGAGGTAATCCTCGTGGCGACACGCGCTACCTTCGCGAGTAGTCCCGCCGACGTCTCGAGGGCGATCGACACGCTCATGAGGCGCCTTGGCATCCGTCAGGCGGATGGGGCCTCGATATGATGAAAGAGGCTCTGATTAGGGGCATAGGGTGGTATAGGAGGTGTGTGTCTCCTCTGCTGAGGAGCCACTGCATCTATTCTCCTACCTGTTCTGAGTATGCGTCTGAGGCTATAGAGAGATACGGTGCCATACGGGGAGGCCTGCTTGCCGCGAGGAGGATTCTTCGATGCAACCCGTTTCATAGAGGTGGATTTGACCCCGTCCCCTAGTGGGCCGACCCAGGAGGAACTATGTGGGATGCGATTTGTAACCTATTGAAGACCGTCCTTGCCGCCATAGAAGGCTTCTGTGGCGACTGGGGACTGGCCATCATCATCCTGACGATTATCATCAGGCTGCTCCTCATACCGCTTATGACGCGCTCAACCGAGGCATCCGCTCATATGCAGGTGCTCCAGCCCAAGTTAAAGGAGATCCAGACCAAGTACGCTGATGATCCCGTGCGTCAGCGCGACGAGATGCAGAAGCTTTATACCGAGAACAAATTTAACCCGCTTGGTGGATGTCTTCCTATCCTTTTGCAGATGCCGATATTCTTTGCCCTGTTCACCGTCACGCGTGAGGTTGGTGAGGAGGCGCACTTCTACGGTATCCTCCCCTCGCTTCAGTACTCAGCTTCGAAGGCTTTTTCCGAGTGGGGTATCGCAGGTGGGTGGGTCTACGTTCTTCTTGTCGTCGTGTTTGGCGTGCTTACCCTTATTCCCATGCTCATGAACCTCAAGAACATGGAGGGCGAGCAGCGCTCCCAGAGTCTTATCATGGGTGTCATGATGGCGATCATGATGCTCTGGGTCGGATGGGGCCTGCCCTCGGGCGTCCTCCTCTACTATGACACCTCGGCCCTCTGGCAGGTCGTGCAGCAGAAGCTCGTGACCCAGCGCGTCATGGATAGGGCAAAGGCAGAGGCTCAGGCAAAGCTCGACAAGCAGCCCGTGGAGGTCGAGGTCGTTCGCAAGGAACACAAGCCGAGGCCCAAGAAGAAGGCCAAGGCATGAACCTATAGGGGTCTGACTTTAGTTAGACGGAGGTAATAATGGAAGTTGAGGAGTATGGACACGCCGAGGGTGCCGAAGACGTCTCCACGGATATCGAACAGGTCGCAGAGGACGTAGCCTCGAATGTGGCCACGAACGTGACTGAGGATGAGCTAGCTGCCATTCGCGAGCGCTTTGAGGCGGGCAAGACGTTGTCAGAGAGTGATATTGATCGTATTGCCGATGTCGCACTGTCCTATGTCAGGAATCTACTTGCCTTTTTTGGTGAGAAGCAGCTTGTCATAGACGAGTACGATGGCGACGAGGGGGAACTGATCCTCGACGTGAGTGGTGGTGATCTTGCCGTCCTCATTGGTCGTCACGGTCGTACACTCGATGCTTTGCAGATGCTCGTCAACTCCTATATGAGCAACACGATACACTTCCACTATCCCGTTGTGATTGACATAGAGGGATACAAGATGCGTCGTAAGCAGAAACTTGTTGCGCTTGCAGGCTCTGCGGCATCGCGTGCGATCAGGCAGAGGGGGGAGATTCGCCTTGCTCCCATGAATGCCTATGAGCGCAGGATCATACACCTTGCCCTCGTTGACAATGAGGAGGTCATGACCCATTCTGAGGGAGAGGATCCGCAGCGCCGCGTTGTCGTGACCTACGTGAGGCCACAGTAGCCCTTGCTTGACGGTGATATGGCGGACGGTGGAGACCGGCGGCCTGGCGGCAGCGACCGCCTGCAGGCGTTGGCGGTAGCAGCTGGCGGTAGGTGACAGCGGCCGTCCGTGGTAGCAGTGTGCGGCGCCAGCAGGAACCGCCCGCCAGATTTTAGGATACTGTTCGCATCACACCCCTATCTTCCTGTGGCGAGGATCGTTGCCTACGGGACCGGGTGGGTCGCGCTCATAAGATTGAGGGCGCGGGGCACATGCCGTGCCTCTTCCATTGGAACGAGATCATTGATGAGGCCGTGCGGCAACTTGCGGTAGCATACTCCATCTTGCTTTTCCAGTTTACGAGGTTCTCGTATCCCAACGAACTGTCAGATCATCGATCTGCAGAAGTCCCTGCTGGAGATGGGTAGGGGCTACGCCTTTGTCGCCCGCCAGCAGCATATCCGACCGAGATCGATGACTTCTACATCGATCCCGTGTTCTACAACTACCTACTCGAGTGCTTCATGTCCATTGACCTCAAGACCGGACATCTTACCTATCAGGATAGAGGGATGGTGTGTGTCGCGCGTCTTCCGTGTAAATGCTTCGGCCAAGGGGTTGGAGTCATCCGGAAGGCTTCACCCTTCCCGCCTGAGCAGATCGCGGAACTACAATCTTGAGAGGGTGATCAGTCCGTAGTGACCCACGCCGTCATGTTTGTCGATGCTATCGATGACATCCCCGGTGAATATGTCTTGAACTGGGCTTCGCTTTAGTTCCCGTGTACATCCGTCCTCCTTTGAAAGATGAGCACGCTCAAAACCTCAACAGAGTGTGTACCTTACGGAGTACCAGGATCAAAAGGCTGGGGAATGACATTCTTATTCGCTCATAACGATGATGGAACCATTAGCTTACAGATATTTTGCTTCTGCGACTGGCTCGCACATTCCAGAGAGCTTCCTTTGCCACATAGTCGAGATCTACATCGTCTCTCTACCCACTGAGCTTACTGGGGTATAGTTGACTATGCTTTGCCACTATATGTGACAATATCTACTGATCCGTTGTTTTCTGTCAGGTGGATACTATGGTGCAATCTCAAATCGCTCCACTTATGGAGCTTCTTGTTTGTCAAGCTGATACCTTTGGGTTATCCCTGTCATCCGATGAGGCACTGCTCATGGTCAAACACCTCTTTATGGTCATTGAAAAGAATAGACAAGTCAACCTCACGAGAATAACTGATCCTCATGACGCAATAGTGCGTCATTACATTGACTCTCTGCTTTTTGTCAAAGCGCTTGAGGAGAGTCACTGTCCATCAGCATGTTCATTGGATAGTCTTCAATTTCTTGATCTTGGTACTGGTGCCGGCTTTCCGGGAATTCCCTTTTCTATTGTCACAAAGATGGGTGGATTGCTTATTGATTCCACTACGAAAAAGACTCGTGCTGTACAGGATTTTCTCGTTGATCTTGGGCTAAATTCTCGAATCAGTGCCATGTCTATACGTGCTGAAGATCTTGCATTGTGTCGTGCCACTTCATTTGATCTTGTTCTGGTGCGCGCTGTGGCAAAGCTCAGCATTCTTATTGAGTATGCCTCACCCTTGCTCAAACCCAATGGCTTGCTCATAAGCTCTAAGGCACATATCGAAGCTGATGAAGTCGTGCATGCAGAGAAAGTTGCACAGCTTTGCGGTATGAAGCTTGTTTCACGTGGAACGTATGACTTACCTCGTGCTTCTGGTCATAGGGAGCTCTTTTGCTTCATGAAGACCGCTCATACATCGCTTGATCTTCCACGCAAGCCTGGAATGGCAGTGCATCGTCCCCTATAGTGTCGAACTGCATTCTGATATGTTTCATAACTGCAGGGTAAGAAGTGACTTTCTTCACTCAGATTGCTCCCGATTGGTCGTAGCCATGGATGGGGATGACACATCTCATCATGTGGTATCACATGAAACTACTCATCCCAAGATGCTGCCAAATGTAGCACTATGACCTGAGTTTCAGGACGTCCCTCCGG
>ERZ773079.646-NODE-646-length-22563-cov-5.070908_pt1 | contig 22563 bp, 16 predicted proteins | sample MGYA00511355_ERZ773079 | MGnify/ENA primary metagenome ERZ773079 (study PRJEB29015, sample SAMEA2737979) | human oral metagenome | biome: human oral; feature: human-associated habitat; material: dental | place: China | collected 2117 ... | reverse complement strand
CGAAAGAGCTGCGAGACCGCTCGCTGCAAGTGCTGCGATAGCGCCCATCGAAACCTCATCGCCCATGTACGGAACCGCGGACTTCTTGCCCTTGGAAGGCTTCTTTCCGGGCTTGTTGGGCTTGGGCTGATCGGGGTTGGTTGGATTTTCAGGCGTCGTTGGATCCGCAGTTACCTTATAGGTTGTCTGGATGGTCTCGTCGCCATCTGCAAGGATGGAGTCCTTACCGGCAGGATCCTGAACACCCGACCACGTGAAGGCAAAGTCCTTCTGGTGGTTACCAAGGTTCACGTGAGCCAAGAACGTACCTGAAACCGTACCGGAAACCGAGTAGTTGGTGTCGGTTGCAGCAGTATCGAGAACCTTATACGCCGGAAGTTCAAGCTCAAGCTTAGGCTGCGTCTCATCGATGATTGCCTTGCGGAGCTCGGCGTAGTTGGTGTACCCGCTCTTAAGCGTCATGGTCAGCGTGACCGTCTTGCCGCCGTTGGAAAGCACCGCGTTTGTAACGTCGAAGGCGTTCGTGCCCGTCAGCTTGTAATCGGCAACGTTGTCGGTCAGGTAACCGGCCATCGCATCGGGAACGGTAAAGGTTGTGGTGAAGGTGCACTCAGGTCCAAGGTCGTGAATGCTGATCTGGTCATAGCGACTTGGATCAATGTTGTACTTCTGCTCAATGGCCTTCATCTGATCCTGAATCGGCGTTGCATCAAGCTGGGCGGTAAACTTCAGCGTATCGCCCTTCTTGGCCTCATACACATGATCAGAGGTGGTGTCGCCGTTAATGAGCATATCGGTCTTAACGTCCTTATGCTCAGCCTTTCTGGCAACAATGGTCTGCTCGATGGCAGCCTGATCGGTGGAGAGAATACTGCGACCCTCGTCGCGCTGCTTGCCGTTCCATGTAAAGTTAAAGAACTTCGTGGTACCGGCGGGATTCTGGGCAAAGGACGTAAAGGTGCCCGATACCTTGCCTACTGCCGTAAGCTCGTCGCCGTTGGAAACCTTGTCGGGATCAAGCTTGAATCCGTCAACGGTTGCCTTGACGTCACCATTGGCATCGCCCATGGAGTCAACGGCTGCCTTGAGCTCGGCGTAATTGTGAATGTCGCCACCCTTGAGCGCAAAGGTCACGGTTACTTTCTGTCCCTCGACCTTGGTCTCCTTGACCTCGAACTTGTCGCCAAGGCCCTCAACGCTTGCAGCCGCGTTCTCGGGAACCGTCACGCCGTCAGGAAGCGTCAGCTCCGCCTTGAAGGTACACTGTGTGCCGGAAAGCTTGATGTTCTCGGGGTGTGCCGCATCGTTTGGATACAGGTTCTCAATCTCCTGCATCTTCTCCTGGACGGACTTCATGTTGATAAGGCCGGTCAGCGAGAAGGTCTTGTAACCATCGGCGTCCACCATAAAGGGATTGGGCGAATCCGCCTGGCTTGGACCGTAGAGATCGGAAGGAAGATCAAGCGTTGCTTCAACCTTCTGAACCGTTGGGTCCTCGGTCCACTTGAGGTAGAACGTCATGTCTTTCTGAATTGCCGGATCGGCGCCAGGTGTGGTCCAGAACCAGCTCGTATGATCCTTGAAGTTGTATCCGCCGGTGTTGAAAAGCGGCGTGTCATACCACATCAGACGATCGCCGGGGATAAAGCCCATGCGCGTTGCGATGCCATCGGGAGAGAGCTGCTCGCGGATGGTCTTGTCGAGAAGTGCGGAAAGCTTCTGGTCGTACAGAGCCTTCTGCTTGACGGTGGCAACTTCGCCGCCCAGCTCGTCGGTGGAGATATCAAAGAGCTCGGGATGCTGCTTAAAGACGCTTGCATCCGCAAACGTACCGCCGTTTGCCGAGAAGCGCACCGTGTACTCGTCCTGCGTGTAGTTGGCCTTGGCATGGAGGACTTTCTCCTGGCTGCCAAAGGTTACGGAATCGTTTGCCTGGAAAAGCTTGCCGGCAACGTCGTAGACAGAGCCGTCTTCATGCGTCACGGTCCAGCCGGTAAAGGTCTTGCCGGGAACTTTGAACTCGGGCTTGTTGGTCACCACGTCGTCGTAGCTCTGAAGCGCTCCGCTCGCCTCTGTGGCCTTGATGTTCTGGGTGTAGGTTACGCCGTTACCGTTGTCGTAAACGATGGTATGGGCATCCCACTTGGCATAAACCGTCGTATCCGTATCAATGGCCGCGTCAGCCGAGAAGGGCTTCTCGACACCATTGGAATCCTTATAGAACCAACCAAGGAACGTTATGCCGCTGGGATCGGTTGGGTCCGCAAAAGTGCCGGACGTAACGGCATCATAGCCGGACTTCTCCGGCGTTGCGTCGTCAATCTTGTTGCCGCGCATGACAACGGTGTTTTTGTCGGCACGCGTACCGTCGGCAAAGGTGGCGTTGTTGTTGTTGAGCGTTACGGAAATCTTGGCAAACGGCATCCAAACGTGCTTTTTGCCGTCCGCAGAAGCGTTCTTTACCTTGTAGGTGTAATCGCCGCCTGTCAGAGGCTTTGCGGTGAGCTCGGTCTTTGACGTATCGGTAAGGGTAAAGAGCATGAGCTTCTCGTTGCCGTGGTCGGCATCGGTCGTAGGAATGGCCTTACCGCCTTGATATGTGTCGTCGTATTTGACGCGGTGCGTACCACCCATGACCACATATCCGCCGGTAGACTGCCCAAGACCGTTGTCCTGCTCTTCGCCGGCAAGCGTGTCAAAGAGCGAATCGCCCTTGAAAATGAGGTGCGCACCCGCTTGTGCGCCCGCCTGAGCGCCGGAGTTGTCCTGACCGTGGAAGGTTCCGCCGTCCTCAAAGATGGCGGTTCCCGCGTTGACATTAAGACCGCCGTTTGTGTCGGACGATGCGTCGACGACAGAGCCTTTGTTCACGCGGAAAGTCACGCCCGAATGACCGATCGTAATGCCTTTTGAGCGCCAATGGCCATTGGCATTCTTGACGGTAAGCTTGGAGTTATTGGTAATGAGTATCTCTCCGGGAGTGGCGTCGGAAGGGATGGCCAGGCCGGTCTGCCACTTTACTCCGTTTGCATCAATGGTAAACGTGGAGTTGTCCATGGAGAAGGGCGACTTGAAGTAGAACGGAAGGCGGGTTGCGCTGAGATCGGAGTTCACAAGCTTGAAGCCGTTCCATTCGTAAAGCTGCCACTTGCTACCGGTATAGCGCTGGTCAATCTTGGCATTCTCAATAATGTTGCCCTGGGAATTGTTCATGAACATGCCGTTTGTGATGTCCATGGAAAGGGCGCCGCGAGAAGAACCTTTGAGCGCGCCGTTGCTGCCGGCGGGCATATGGAAGGCAAAACCGTTGTTGCCGTATTTGAAAACAAAATGACCGTCGTTAATCTCCGCAGAATCATACAGACGGAAGGTGTAGCCGTCGTTGGGAGCGTCGAAGGTAACGGTTGCGCCGGACGCATTCACCTTTGCCGTGCCCTTGAGATCAAAGCCGGCACCGTTGACAGCCTTGATGTTGGTATCACCCGAGAAGTTCAGCGTAACGTTGGTGAGCGTCTGACGGGAAGACAGCGTAAAGTCACCCTGAACGTGAATGGTGGTCACCGAAGGATTTGCATTTGCAGCGGCAACGGCCTTCTCGATGGTCTTGAAAGCCTGCGCCGCAGAGGAACCGTCGTTGGTATCCGCGCCGGTTGCGGAATTAACGTAAAGCTCGGTTGCCGCAAGCGGAGAACGAACGGCAAGCATCGTAAGAGCCGGAGCTGCAGGAGCAGCAGGTGTCGTAGATGTGGCCGTCGGTGTTTCAGAAGCCGTGGGAGCCTCTTGGGTACCCGTAGACTCCGTTGCCGCACTTGGGGAAGTTTCCGTTGCAGACCCCCCCTCCGTCGATGCCGATGCAGAAGGTGCGGAGGCGCCCTCCGTCGTCGAACTTGCGGCGGGTGCCGTTGCGGCAGATGTTTCTGCTACGCCGGTCTGCTCGCCAAGCGCTACTGCCGGAAACGATGCGGTAGCCAGCGAGAGCGAAAGCAAACCCGAAAGAACCAGACGCGATGTCTTGTGATCTTCCTTCATGTTTTAACTCCTCTTCTCTGTATATATCGATAAGTTATTTGCTATAGCGCCAATAATCCATGATCTAGTATAGCGAAAAACCACGGCATGAATCCGTCATTTGGATTTTGATGAAAAAAATCGACGGCTAAAACCGGTAACCGGCTCAAAGAAACCGATTACCGATATCTCATGAAATTTTAGCAGCGATATTACTGCAGGCTCTCAAGCATCTTTCTCATCTCTGCCTGTACGGCCTGCGTGGTGTTGGAGCCGATCACGCGCGAAGCAATTTGCTTGAGCGCATAACGCGCATTTTCCATAACAACCGCAGTTCCCGCATAGCGAAGCATGGCGTAGTCGTTCATGGAGTCACCGAAGGCGAGAATCTCTTCTCGCTTAAAACCATAGTATTGCCGAATCTGCTCAAGACCCGTTGCCTTGTTGACCCCACGCGGCACCACGTCAATCCACGTATCGCCCGATGGCATAAACGAGAAACGCTCTCCCAACTCGCGCTCAAGAATCATGGCCATGTCCATGGATTTAACGCGAGTGTCACAGCAAACCGCAGCCTTAATGACACTGACGTCCGGCGAGGGAGGATCGAACACGCGCTCCGCATTTGGAAGATCTTTGTCAAGCTCACGCACGAATGCGGAATAGTCATCCAGAAGATAGGTATGATCGCGGTCATACACCACAAGATGCACGCAATCAAATTCCTGGGAGAATGCAAAGAGCTTCTTGATGGCAGCCGTGGAAAACACCTCACGATCGAGCACGATATCATCGGCATATACCTGCGTGCCAAGCGACGCAACGTAATCTATCTCATGAGCAACCGGCTCAAACATCCAGCGCAAAGTATCGTAGCGGCGACCGGACGAAGCCACAAAGTGGATGCCCTTCTCGCGAAGTGCATGAATGAGTTCAAACGTCTCGGGCGGGACATTTCCATACTCATCAAGAAGCGTACCGTCCATGTCTGATGCAATGAGCCTAATCATTTTTACTCCCCCATCAAAAATCGAGGCATCTCCCCTGCCTTGGTAGCGCGAGTAATCTCCTCAAGCGCGCATGCAACGCCGTCGTCTTCCGAGGCTCCTACCACGTAATTTGCGGTACGGAGTACCTCAGGTGTTGCATTGGCAACCGCAACCGAGTACGGAACTTTTTTGAGGATCTCAAGATCATTCTCGGCGTCACCAAAAATAACAACTTCATCGTAGCCGAAGCCGGTTGCCTTGAGAAGAACTTCTAGGCCGGATGCCTTGGAAACGCCTTTTGGCAAAACATCGAACCAATTTGGCACCGGACTCACCAAATCAATGGCGGGGCACGCCTGAGCAATAATCCGACGTGTCCGCTCCATCTCTTTTGGGCCACCCATACACGCAATGGTTGCGGCTACAAAATCAATGTCGGGAACCTCGGGCACAATGGCGCCGTTAAACGTGAAGCGCTTCTCACAAAAAGCCAGGTCATCCGGATTGATGTCTCCGATGGCATACGCGGGGTTCAAAAGATTGGTCTCAAGGGGATAACACACCAAGAACTTATCGGCCTCATCGAGCAGTGCCTGGTGCACTCCGCACAACACGTCGTGCGGAATGATTGTCTGCGAAACGTAGGTTCCCCGCACGCGAATACGCTTGCCGGTTGAAATGATGCCCGTCTGAAAGCAAGCCTCGTCCATGGCAAAAAGGCGCATAAGCTCAACGTAGTCGCGCCCCGTATCGGGGCCAAAAAGTACTCCGGTATCGAGAAGATCGTGAATCGCCGCTCTTGTACGCGCGGACGGATGCCTGTTGCCAAACGGAATGAGCGTATTATCCATATCAGAAAGAACAAGCTTAATCACCGGTAACCCCTTTGGCATAAACACACAAACGGCATGAACACCTAAAGTGTAGACCCATGTGCCAAAACATCAAAACGATCGATGCGTAGAAGTACCTGATCCAGACCAATGATTCCCGACAGAGTAGTTACCGGTTCGTTGTCAATCCAGATTGACAGATTCCTGAACCCGGCACCCTTGCGAGCTCCCGACCATTCCATATGCTCAATGTTTGAATACTGCACAGTGATGTCCGGACCAACAAACGGAGTAACAATCATTTCCTCGTCAAAAAGTTGGACTTTATAGCGGGACAACAAAAACCACGCCGCAAACATGACCATCGTGAAGCTTGCAAAAAACGCCATGACCACAAACGGATCCGCTGAAAAAACTCCCCAGGTACAAAAAGCCCCGAGCGAAATGCCCATGGTGGCCATAAGCGCCATATCAATAACAAGTGATCTTGTAAGAGATGCGGGGACGACATAGGTATCGTGATGGCTATGTCGTCTCTCCGAAAGGCCCGCGTTGCTCACCCGTTCCATAAGTGCGGCCACAATTGGTGCTGCAATGATGACAAGCGCAAGAATTATGGTTTGCACGGCAACGCTTCCTTTCTCTTCTCAGGGGTAGTTACCTTTTGTTAATCAGTCTACCCGTTTGTTGGAAAAAAGAACAAACACTTACTGAAATTATGCTACACCCCCGCTCCTCCATGCTTGAACAGGAAGAACGAGGGCGTGAACGGTACATAATACGCTGTGAATGACATCTTCATAACGCTCACGGCTAAATTACTACCGCTCGTAGGAAGATGCCCTTAAAGCAAGGTTGTCTTGGCTGACCCTAGCAGTCGGCACGGTCGGCAAATTTAGCCACCAGCGCTACCAGCAGATCGACGGTAACATCCATGCTCGGAACCGGGATAAACTCGCGGATGGAATGTGCGTTATATCCACCCGTCGCAATATTGGGACAGGGCAGTCCGCGGAACGTCAGCTGCGCTCCGTCGGTTCCTCCGCGTGCGGGTACGGGATTCGGCTCAATGCCTACCTCGCGATTTGCCGCAAGTGCATAGTCGATGAGGAACTCATACCCCTTGAACTTCTCCGCCATGTTGCGATACTGCTGATGAATCTCAATGCGCACGGTATTCTCGCCATATCGCGTATTGAGGAAGGCGGCGATATCACGTAGGGTCTGCTCGCGACGATCAAACATATCCGAGTCAAAATCGCGGATGATGTAGGAGAGCTTGACCTCAGAGGCAGATCCTTCGATGTTGATGGGGTGATAGAAGCCCTCGCGACCCTCGGTGTGTTCGGGGCGCTCAAAGGCGGGCACCAGTTGCTGGAACTCGGATGCCACGGTAATGGCGTTGACCATAACGTCCTTGGCACTACCCGGGTGCACCATCACGCCCGTGAACGTGATGTCTGCCTGCGACGCCGTAAAGCACTCATAATTGAACTCGCCAAGCGCTTCACCGTCTACCGTATAGCCGTATGCCGCACCAAGCTTTTTGAGGTCGAGCAGAGCCGCGCCGTGGCCAATCTCCTCGTCCGGAACAAAGGCAATCTTGAGCGTTGGATGCTTAAGCTCGGGGTTGTCGGACAGACGCTTGAGTAACGCACAGATTTCAGCCACGCCCGCTTTATCGTCGGCTGAAAGCAACGTGGTGCCGTCGGAGCAAACGATGTCCATGCCAACGAACTTCTCCAGGTCAGGAACCTGCTCCGGAGTGGTTTCGATCTTCTCGCCCTCAACAACCCCTGCTACTAAATTACCGCCCTCGTAGTGAACGACGTGGGGTTTGATGCCCGCGGCGGGTGCGTCAATCACGGAATCAAGGTGCGAGCAGAGCATCAGTGCAGGTGCACTTTCAGCGTCCGGCGATGCGGGGAACGTTCCCGTTACATACGCATGCTCGTCAACGGTAACATCCGTGCAACCGAGCGATGTAAGCTCTTCTCCCAGGTAACGGGCCATCTCATGCTGACGAGGCGTTGAGGGGGTAACGTCATCGTGTTCGGGATCGGACTGCGAGTCAATCTGCACAAAGCGCATAAAGCGCTCTACGACATCGGGTAGTGGTTTGGATTCGTATTCAGGCATATGGTCTCCATTCATCTCTGTTGCCACTTCACTATATACTAAAGACATACCAAACCGGCACGTCTTACTGCCCTACGCAGCCGCATTGTTTGTGAGGATATATGGACATCACTACCGTAGCAAAACTAGCAGGAGTTTCCCGCGCTACCGTATCGCGTTACCTCAACGACGGATATGTCTCTGACGAGAAGCGCCGTGCCATTGCGCGCGTCATAAAAGAAACCGGCTACATCCCCTCCCGACAAGCAAAGATCCTCCGTACCGGAAAGACGAATCTCATTGGGGTCATCATTCCGAAAATTAACTCGGCATCAGTATCCCGTATGGTTGCCGGCCTCTCCTCGGTGTTCAACGAATCCCAGTATCAGATGCTTTTGGCAAATACCGATAACCGTGAAAACAAAGAGATTGATTACCTGCGCGTTTTTACCGAAAAAGATCGTGTTGACGGCATTATTTTAGTTGGAACAATCCTGACACCGGAGCACGAGCGCGCCTTGAAGAATCTCCGGATTCCTCTGATTGTCCTTGGACAGGCGTTCGACGGGTTTTCCTGTGTGTACCATGATGACTACCACGCCGTACGTGAAATTACCTCTCATATACTCAACCGCGGAACCAAGCCTGCCTACATTGGGGTTACCGATCTTGATATCGCAGCAGGTCAAAGCAGGCACACGGGGTTCTTGGATGCGTGCGTCGAGAAGAACCTTGAAGTACCCAAAAAAGCGCAGATAGAATCGGATTTCTCCGTTGACGCAGCCTATCTCGCCTGCGAACGATTGCTTGATACCTATCCCGAAGTGGACACCATCGTCTGCGCAAGCGATTCAATCGCCTTTGGCACCATTACGTGCCTCAGAGAATTTGGGCGAAGCGTTCCTGAAGACGTGCAGGTCACCGGTGTTGGAGACTCCGATCTCTCCAAGGTCATTACTCCGTCGCTTACCACCATACATCACCACTACAAGACCTCCGGCATGGAAGCCGCCAAGATGCTCATTGGAGCCATGGACAAAGAAGACACGATTGTCCGAGATATTCGAATGGGATATGAACTTCTTTTGCGAAATTCGACTCGTTAAAGTGCACTCACATATAGCCCTCTTTGCAGGCATCTGTTTCGATAGGCTATCAAAGCTTTTATCATATTGATTTCTTGTATGAGAACGATTTCATAAATATAAGAAAATACTATAAAAAACACTCAATGTTTGTTATATTTTAACTATGGGAACGATTCCATATATTGTTCAACCAAGGAGGCTCGCATGGCACTTGATCACGCAGAGGCGGCACGGCAAATCTTGGAGGCGGTCGGTGGAGCAGACAACATCGTTTCTGCTGCTCACTGTGCAACTCGTCTTCGCCTTGTTGTCGCAGACGATTCAAAGGTAAACAAGGAGGCCGTCGATAACGCCGTCGGAGCTAAAGGCAGCTTTCAAGCGGCAGGTCAGCTCCAGGTTATTTATGGAACCGGCACCGTCAATAAAGTCTTTGATGAGTTTGTAGCGCAAGGACACATTTCCGCTTCATCAAAAGACACCGCTAAAGAAGCGGCCATGGCAAAGGCAAATCCGTTCCAACGTGCCGTTAAGGCCTTGGGCGATGTCTTTGTTCCCATCATCCCCGCCATCGTTGCATCCGGACTTCTCATGGGCCTCACCGAAGGCATCAACAATGCCATGGGCGGCGCCCTTGAAACAAACAGCTGGTACATTCTCATCCATACGTTCTCAAACGCATCCTTTGTATTTCTCCAGATTCTCATCGGCTTCTCTGCCGCCCGCGTCTTTGGAGGTAACGAGTTTCTCGGCGGCGTTATAGGCATGATCATGAACCACACGGCTCTTATGAATGCCTGGAGCATCCCCGGAGCCGTACAGCAGCTTGGCGACACCGCCTACAAGATCGTTGGTTCCGAATCTGCTGCTTCGTGGCTTACTTCGGTAACCGGCACCGCCGTAGATGCAACTCATGCCACCGCAAGCGCCATCATGGCAGCAGGCGGTATTCCGCAGGTGCAGCTCTTCGGCTTCTATAACGTTACTCTGCAGGGATATCAGGGGCACGTTATCCCCGTAGTCATCGCAGTCTTCATCATGTGTATGCTGGAGAAATGGCTCCACAAACATGTACCCGATATGCTTGATCTCTTTGTAACCCCTCTTGTCACCGTACTGGTAACTGGTGTTTTAACTCTTACGGTTATCGGTCCGCTCTTCTCTTGGATTGAAAACGGCGTCATGGTTGGCTTCCAGTTCCTGCTTGCCATACCCTTTGGCCTTGGCGGAGCATTGGTTGGTGCCATCTATCCCGCAACCGTTGTCCTTGGCGTACATCACATGTTCAATGCCCTTGAGGCAACCCTCATTGCCAATACCGGAATCGACAACTTCAATCCCATTATCTCCTGCTGCAACGTGGCACAGGGCGCTGCCTGTCTCGCAGTCTTTGTGAAGACTCGCAGCATGAAGAAAAAGGAGCTTGCACTCCCCTCCGGTATCTCCGGCTTCCTCGGCATCACTGAGCCGGCTATCTACGGTGTCAACCTCCCCAGCATGAAGCCGTTTATCGCCGCTATGATTGGCGGAGCCGTTGGCGGAGCACTTGTCTCCATTCTTGGCGTTGTTTCCATCGCGTACGGCATCACGGGTATCTTTGGCTTCCTCATCACTACGGGACACTCCGTGGCATACGCCATCTGCATTCTTGTGGCCGCAGTCATAGCATTTGCAATTACCTGGACCCTTTACAAGGACGCAGAAGATATCACTCAGACCAAAGAAGAGCAAAAACCAAACATCGAGAAGGTCGTTGCCACAACGGCCGCCACGGCAAAGCAAACCGCTGCCGTTGCCACTTCGGTCGCCGAAAGCAACCAGGGCGTTGTCCCGTCTGCAGGCGCTGACACGATTGCCGCGCCCATGTCCGGCAAGGCCATCGCCATGACGGAAGTTTCCGACCCCGTCTTTGCCTCCGAAGCCATGGGCAAAGGAGCCGCCATTGAGCCTACCGAGGGCAAGGTCTTCTCGCCCGTTGACGGCTCAATCACCATGGTCGCCGAAACCGGACACGCCGTCGGCTTGCTCTCCGACAGCGGTACGGAAGTACTCATTCACATCGGCATTGACACCGTTACGCTTAAGGGCGCTCCGTTTACCGTCAAATGCGCAGCCGGCGATAAGGTCAAGAAGGGTGCGCTGCTTATGGACGTGGACCTTGGTGCCATCAAGGCAGCCAATCTGCCAACCACCACCATGGTCGTCATCACCAACACCGACGAATACGCCTCCGTGGAAGGTCAAACGGGATCCGACGTCAAGGCCGGAGACACGCTCATCAGCGTTTCATAACTCACTGACCGGTCGTTTCATAACTGAAGGGTAAAGGGATCATTTATGTTTTCCGTCACAGCCTTAGGCGAGCTGCTTATTGACTTCACCGACGCGGGTATCTCTCCGGCCGGCCAGAAGCTCTTTGAACGCAATCCCGGAGGTGCACCTGCAAACGTACTGGTGGCGCTTGAGCGTCTCGGCAAGAGCACGGCGTTTATCGGCAAAGTAGGAGCCGACATGCACGGAGATTTTCTTCGCGCCACTCTTGTAACCGCCGACGTCAACTGTGACGGCCTTATTACCGATCCCAACTACTTCACCACTCTCGCATTCGTGGCGCTGTCCGAAGAAGGTGAGCGAACGTTTTCCTTTGCGCGGAAACCGGGCGCGGACACGCGTCTTGCTCCGGAAGAAATTCGCACGGACATTATCGAGAAGAGCCGCGTGTTTCACGTAGGGTCGCTCTCTCTCACCGATGAACCCGCGCGCAGCGCCACCATTGCCGCCCTGAAAGCGGCAAAAAACGCCGGCTGTATCCTTTCGTACGATCCAAATTACCGCGCAAGCCTCTGGGACAATCCGGAGGTGGCAAGCGCACAGATGCAATCCATTGTCGAGTACATGGACCTCGTTAAGATCAACGAGGAAGAAACCACTTTGCTCACCGGGCATGATGACCCTGCTCAAGCTGCTGAGGCACTTCTCGCCAAGGGGGTGAAGGTGGCCTGCGTAACGCTCGGTGGAGAAGGAGTACTCGTGGCCACCAAAGAGGGTGTTGCGATGGTTCCCGCTTTCACCGTTGAGGCGGTTGACACCACCGGGGCAGGCGATTCATTTTGGGGTGGTTTCTTGTGTGCGCTCTTGGACAGTGGAGCCGATGTTGCGGACATTTCGCTCGAAGACGTTAAGGAGTGTGCGCGGTTTGGTAACGCTGTGGCATCGCTGTGTGTCAGAAGGCGTGGAGGTATTCCTGCAATGCCTACTCTTGATGAAGTCGAAAGCGTTCTTTCCTAACATGTTCTGTCAGAAAGCTGTTTAAAGCGTTCTTTCCTAAAACCTTTTTCTTGTAGAGAAAAGAGAGATGTCGGTATGGCAATGCTCATTAACCTTGACGCAAAGCATAATTGGCGCTTGAAGTATCACCTGCAAGCACCAAACGGCAATATAACCGATCCAAACGGACTCTGCTATTTTAGGGGTCTCTACCACGTCTTTCATCAGTATGTCCCCCGCTGGCCCAAACGCGGTCACGGCTGGGGACACTGGACAAGTCCCGATCTCATTACCTGGACATTTCACGGCGGCGCCATTATGCCTGATTGCGAGCTTGATGCGAACGGATCATACTCCGGCAGCGCGCTTATCAAAGATGAAAAAATGTGGTGCTACTACACGGGCAACTTCCTTGAGGAAGGCGACCACGACTACGACTATTCCGGTCGTCGCGCCAACGAAACCCTCACCGTCACCGAAGACGGTCTGAACTTTGGCCCAAAGGAGCTGGTGCTTGGCAATGCCGGCTATCCCTCCTACTGTTCAAACCACGTCCGAGATCCCAAAGTCTGGGAACAGGACGGCGCGCTCCACATGCTCTTGGGTGCCCGCACTATGGACGACCACGGCTGTGTATTGCTGTATCGCTCCGACGATGGCTATGCGTGGACGATGGAAGGCAGCTGCACGTCGCTCTCAAAAGAGGCCTTTGGATATATGTGGGAGTGCCCGAATCTGATTCAACTTGATAGCCGCGAGTTCCTTTTTGTCTGCCCGCAAGGCAAATCAAAAGAGGACCTACGCTTCCAAAACATTCACAACTCAGGATACTTTGCCCTCGAGGAAAAGCTCATCGACCTTATGGCGGGCGACAAGGGCCTCATGGACGCAGAGTCCCCGTATCGCTGCATCGATGAGCGTACCTTTATTGAACTTGACTATGGCTTTGATTTCTACGCGCCGCAAGTCTTTACGGATGACAAAGGTCGCTCATTGCTGATCGGCTGGGTTGGCGTACCTGACATTGAATTTCAGTATGACGTTCCCACGCGTGAATGGGCACACACCGTTACCATGCCGCGCGTACTTTCACTTAACGAGGCCGGCCGCGTATGCCAGTGGCCCGTGGAAGAGATGGATGCGCTCCATGGCAAAGCCGTCTCCTTTACCGCGGAAGCCGCACATGGAGCTTCCGGCTTTGTGGGCTCTTCCGACTACGACATGTTTACGATGGACGGTGCCCGCGGCGCTTCGTTTGCCGGCGGAACCTGCGATGTGAGTATCGAAAACATTCAAGGCGAAGGTCGCCTCCTGCTGAACGCGGATCTTGAGTTCGTCGTACATGGAGATACGGCTGAGCTCGTGTTTTTAGGACCTGCAGGTCGTTTCCGCACGCTGCGACGCCTTCCGCTCTCGGCGCTTTCGGCGGGAAAGATTGAAGACATCCGTCTCATGGTTGATACGTCCGTCGTCGAGCTGTTTGTTAATGGTGGAGAAGTCACTCTCACCACCCGCTGGTTCCCCATGGACATTGATACTCTCCATGTGACGTCGACCTTCTCGGCACGTCACAGCGGATACGAAATGGGCGGCTACCAGTTCAAAAATTGTTGATCTTTAGATCTGTAAGCGAGAAGTGCCACGATACGCAGGGTGTGTCGTGGCACTTTTGTGCAAAAATTGTATGCGCATTGCACGCGGTGCAATATTCGCTAATATGCTGTGTTCGGCATACCGTCACCATCAATACCGCCACCATCAAAGGAGCATGATGTCCACATCGTTTTGGAACCCGCGCCTGCATCTTCAACCTCGCAACGGTTGGCTCAATGACCCCAACGGTCTTTGCGAATTCAACGGCTCCTACCATGCCTTCTATCAATACGCTCCCGAGTGGCCCCAAGACGAGCTCAAACACTGGGGACACTGCACCAGTAAAGACCTCTTGCACTGGAGCGATCAAGGCATTGCGCTCTCCCCTGATATTAATGAGGACCAAAACGGTGTGTTTTCCGGATCGGCTTGGATTGATCACGGTGCGTCTCCTGATGGCAAAGACCTCATGCGGATCTTCTATACGGGTAACGTCGTTGATACTACGATAGACGAGCGTGTCGATGAGGGTAGAGAAGCCAACGAAATTATGGTCACCAGCGAAGACGGTGTGCATTTCTCCGAAAAAAAGGTGCTCTTGCGCAATGGCGACTATCCCCGAACCTGCACCTTACACGTCAGAGATCCCAAGGTTTGGGAACAGGACGGTACCCTTCATATGTTGCTTGGCGCCCGTGAGCGCGGAGTAAATGACACGCCAAACATTGATGAGCGTGGCGATTTTGGTTGCGTTTTGGTGTACGACTCCAACGACTCCGGAGAAAGCTGGAAACTGCGCACCACCATCCGACCCGTAGACGCCAAAGGAAATCCGCAACCCTTTGGATATATGTGGGAATGCCCTAATCTTTGCCGTTTGGACGGCTATGAATTCCTTGCGGTATGCCCCCAGGGTCTTCCTTCAAAAACATTCCGCTGGCATAACATGTGGCAGGCGGGATACTTCCCTCTTCCACAAGGCGAGAAGATCATCGATGCCACAACCGTCAACGTTGACAGCTTTACCGAATGGGATTGCGGCTTTGATTTTTATGCACCTCAGATCTTTGAGGATGGACGCGGCCGCACCATCTCCATTGGCTGGATGGGCACATTTGATACGAGCTACACAAGCGCTCCTGAAGGTATGGATCGCTGCCATGTTATGACACTCCCTCGTGAGATTTATGCGGATGAGAAGGGCAAGCTGCACCAGGTTCCCGTACGAGAACTGAAAGAACACAGGAAAGCAGCCCTGCCTCTCAAAAACGACACAACTCTTGAATTAAACGAACTTCTCGCTGACATTGAGCTTACGGATATTCGTACAACCGCAGGTCGCCTTATGCTCAATGAGGTGCTTGCCATCTCTTTTGAACACGGAACGTTTGGCATTCATTTTGCCGAAACCGCTACAGGAAAAGAGGCAGCAGCCGGCAGAAGCGAACGATTTATCCGCCTTGAAACCCTGCACAATATCCGTATTGTTGTTGATGCAAGCTGCGTTGAAGTCTACGCCAATGACGGCATGGAAGTATTTTCTACCCGTTGGTTCCCCGCAGAGAATAAGCTACGAATTCATTCAAACTTTGATGTATCAAGCGCTTCCGTCTATCCGCTTGAACCCTAGTTTTGCGTAACGGGCTCGCCTGTCTCCGCGGCTTCCGCAGACGGGTTCTCTACGTCTGCGGACGCTTCCACTACGTCCTCAGATGGATCCTCCGCGGCTTTCGCGGATACATCTTCCACGTCCACAGGTATTTCCTCTACGTCTACGGACGCTTCCTCTGCGTCCACGAGCTTCTCTCCATCGGTAGAACCGTCCTGCGGGAACGTAATGGTAAATACCGACCCTTGCGGCTCATTCGCATCCACCGCAATGAAAGCACCATGCCGTTTCAAAATGGCTTTCACAAGAGAAAGACCGATGCCTGCGCCGCCAAACTCCCGTGAGCGGGACTTATTTACCCGATAGAACGGCTCAAATATAAGCTCTCGTGCCTCGGGAGCAATGCCTACCCCCGTATCCGCAATTTTTACCATGCCTGCCGTATCCTGATTTTTCAGGTCAATACTTATCGATCCTTCTTTTTCGTTATAACGAATGGCATTTTCCACCAGGTTGTAAAGGGCGCGATATAAAAGACTGGCGTTTCCTCGTACGGTAAGAGGCTCTATATCAGTATGGATTTTAACCGCATGCTCATGGGCGACCGGCTCAAGATCCTTCACTACCGTTTTGATTACCGAATCAAGCGAGACGTCTTCGACTTCCGGCAGCTCTCCTGTCTCGGTAAGCTCCAAAAGATTGGAAATAAGAGAAGAAAGCCGATCCACATACGTCTCCATCGTCTGCACAAGCTCGTCATATTCTTTTTGTTCACGCTCTTTCTTCTTGAATACGTCAAGCCTCGTACGAAGCACCGCAAGTGGCGTTCTCAGCTCATGAGCCGCGCTCACCGAAAAACGGCTCTGCATTGCAAATGCTTCGCTCAGCTGGCCGGTCATTTGATTAAACGACTTAACCAGCTCTTGGATCTCTTCACCACCGCTCTCAACCTCAATGGGGCGAGAAAGGCTGTCCGGAGCAAGCTCACGCATATGAGAGGAAAGTTGCTTTATCGGCTTAGTGTAATGACCTGCCAAAAGGTAAGCGGCGCAGCTTCCCGCAGTAATCACGAAAACCAAAATGACCAAAGCATCAGACAAGATTGAGCGCTCAATGCCGGCCACGTCCAAGACAATGGAAAGTCCTCCTTGCCTCAGTGAGTTTGCTGCCGCAACTTCAAGCAACTTTGCCGTTGAACGGTATACAAGCCACGTCAAAATAACACAGCAACAGCCGAGAAGAGCCACCATCAGAAGCGTCAGTTGCGCCCGAACCGACCGCAGTGGTTTCATAACCTTCTCACTCATCTTTATCATCACTGTCCTCCTTGAGGTAATAGCCCTCTCCTACCTTGTTGGAAATTGGGTCATACCCAAGTACTTCTCGCAATTTTTTTCTTACGGAAAAAATATGAACTCGCACGGAATTGCTAAAGGGATCTACGTTGCTGTCCCATGCATGTGACAGCAGCTCTTCACTGCTTACCACGGTACCTGCGTGTCGCATGAGATATTCAAGTATTGCCGTTTCTTTTTTGGTCAGATTGACCTCGCAACCCTTGGCAAAAACTTGTCGAGACGCCGTATCCAGCCGGAGTTCTCCCGATACGAGAGACGTCTCTCCGTGTGTGTATTCGCGCCGCAACAGATTGCGAATACGTGCTTCAAGCTCACCAAACGCAAACGGCTTTACAAGATAGTCATCGGCTCCCGCATCCAAACCAACAATACGGTCAGCCACCGACGAGCGGGCGGAAAGGATGAGCACCTTCGTTTCCGAATGCTCCCGGCGAAGTGTGCGCAGAAGATCTAGGCCATCAACACCCGGAAGATTGAGGTCAAGCAAAATAAGGTCGTACTGCTCAATCTGGGCCATTTCAAGCGCTTCCGTTCCATTGTCGATGAGATCAACGTAATAGCCATCAATCTCAAGTCCTTCTCCAATGGACGTAAGAAGTTCACGCTCGTCTTCTACCACAAGGATCTTCAAATCTTCCCTCCACGCACGCATTATTTGTGCCACAGCTTTACTGCGGCTTACCACAGCCGGCTCAACCGTGCCGCGGCTGACAAATCGTTCCCAAACCTTTGGAGCTTTTAAGATTGCGCCGTGAGCCGAGAATCCCTCAGGTTCCCGACTCAGACGCAATCAAAGCCTTCCACATACTAACCGATTACAGAGTGTGTCGCAGGCATTTCGAGTCGCAAGGCGACACACGTTTCATGGTTACTTACTCTGAGCGAGTGCCTGCTCAACACGCTTCTGCAGTTCGCTGCCATCGAGCTTTTCAGCACCGCCGGTAATGGGATCGCCTACGAGCTTACCATTCTGGTCGATAACCATTGTCGTGGGGAATGCCGTCAGACCCTCAATGACTTTGCCTCCCTCGCTCTTGGGATCAAGAGCGACATTGCCATACGTTACACCCTGCTTCGTGAGGATATTCTGAGCTTCCTTCTTGGCATCGTCGGTATACGCTGCCTCGGCATTTACGCCCAAAACGTTCACGCCCTTATCCTTGTACTTATCGGCAAGCTCCTGGAGCATGGGCATTTCCTTTATGCAGCCGGCGCAACCGTTGAACCAGAACGACAAGACGGTAACCTTGTTCTTCTTGAAGGTCTCGTTGTCGTACGTCGCTCCGGAAGAAATGTCGGTTGCCTTAAACGTGGGGAACGTATCTCCGCCTTTCAGGTGCATCTTAGACGCTGCCTCAGGTGGGACGTCGGACGAGCTGGTCTGCTGCTGTTCGGAAGTTGAAGCTGACGGAGCCGCTCCCGAGTCCTTTTTGGCATTTGCGTTACAGCCGGCCAGGGCAAATACCATAAGCACTCCCAACACGTACACCAAAGGTTTCATCGCAAACTTCTTCATACTAAATTCCTTTCTAACGTTCTCTTCTCCATGTCCTACGTATCTGTAGTACTTTCTATATGATTTCCGACCTACTTGGACGGCTCATATCTTTACTTGTGTCGCACGACCTTCGCTGTGGCCTTTGCCGTCGTATCCGCCGCAGTTTTCGTATTCGTCGCAGCCTTCGCGCCCGCCACGGTTTTCATATTCGTTGCGGCCTTCGTGCCCGCTACAACCTTCTTACCTGCCGCAGTCTTTGCCTTTGCGACCTTTTCCGACTTTGCAATCTCGCGATTGATCAGCATGAGCTTGGAATCGATTGCATGTACCGGGCAGGCTTTGATGCATTCTCCGCACCGAATACATTCAAGCGAAGCGTTGTTTTTGGTAATATCCACATCCATCTTGCAGGTACGAGCACACTTTCCGCACTTAATGCAGGCATCTTTATCAACGCGGTACTGCAAGATGGAAATTCGATTGAACAGTGAATAAAAGGCGCCCAGCGGGCAGATCCATTTGCAGAACGGACGATAAAACATGATGCTCAAAAGCACGATCGTTGCCAAAATACTGAACTTCATCGTAAACAGTGTGCCAAGCGCCGCTTTGATACTCGAATCCGCAAGCGAAAGAGGAATTGCTCCCTCAAGTATGCCTTGCGGGCATACGTACTTGCAAAAATAAGGATCCCCCATGCCCACGGCATTTTGCAGCAATGCCGGAAGCGCCCAAACCATCACGATCAAAATGCCATACTTCACATACCGCAGCCATTTGAGCTTTTTGGTGCTGAACTTCTTGGGAAACGGAATTTTGTTGAGCAAATCCTGTACCCAGCCAAACGGACAAAGAAAACCGCAGACAAACCTACCCAGCAAGGTTCCGATCAAAATCAAAATGCCGGTAATGTAATACGAAAAGCTAAACTTTGAGGATCCCACGACCGCCTGGAACGCTCCGATGGGGCAGGCCCCCGTTGCCGCAGGGCAGGAATAACAATTCAGTCCGGGTACGCAGACCGACTTTGCCGAACCGGTGTAGATGGTTCCTTTTATAAAATTGGGAATGTGAGGGTTGGTAAGGAAGGCCGCGCACGCCTGTACAACCCCTCTTCTGCTGACAAACCCCCATACGCGCTTACCGAGGGCTCGCGCCCCCGTACATACCTTATTCACGGGCACACCTACCCAATACCCACACACTCAAGGCAAATTCTTACCGCTTTTGTGAAAACGGTCTGAACCTCACCTCGAGAAGCTCCGTACACCACGAATATGCCACCCAAAACCAAAAACATGATTGGCACGAATCGGAAGCGACAATTTCTGACACACGCAAGTTTTGATTTCATACGCTCTCCCTTCTCCTGTGTTAACCAGTACAACAGAAGGGGTGTTAAATCATTGTTAAGTAACCGAAAAAACTTTGATATACAAAGCGAGAAGCTGCAATGACATTCTCTGGTGCACGTAAAACCCTCATATCCGAAATGAATACGAGGGCTTGATCTGTCATTTCATGCGATCTACACAGACAGCTTTGTGTTCGCAGCAACGTCGCACTTGCCGCGTCGTCTGCCTCCTGTACTCACCACGACTAGCTCGGGCCGTGAAGCCGTTGGAGCCACGCACCGCATGCAACGCATGCTTACGGCCGTTTACCAACCTTAACCAAATCCTTAGCCTGAGCACAAACGGCATCTAGATCTTCGTCGGAAGGAATCCAACCGATAGCGTGAACGGACAGTGGCATGGTAAACTCTGCTGCCTCGAGCTCAGCCTGAACCATCTTTGGTTCAAGTGGAGTCCAACCGTAAGAGCCAAACGCAAAACCAATACGGTGGTCGTTTTTGGAGAAAGGCCAGTCATATAGGTTAGGAATGAAGAAACAGTAGGCAGGAACTTAGAGTCCAGCGTTGGCGAACCGACGCAGACATACTTAGAATCCAGGAAGTGATACATAACGTCGGAGATGTGAGTCTCTTTGAGGTCGATGAGCTGGAGCAATAATATCTATGTTCTCCAGACCAATGCCCTTAACTGCAGTAACAGCAGAGTCAGCCTGACGGCCGTAAGAAAGAACAATATTTGCATAGTACTTGCGAGCCTGCTTCATAACCTCGCAATAGTCTGACGCGTCTTCAAAACGAGTGCTTGAAGCATAATGCTGACCAAACGCATCGTTGGAGAAGAGAATCTTGTCGTAGTCGGAATAAGTAACCATGTTGTCCAGCCAGTAGACCATTGGGGTCTGCACGAAGGTCGGGGTGCGCTTACCAATGTTGAGTGTATCCTCGTCTTTCGCCGTTGACGTTGATATTCTCGCCATAGAAAGCCTTGAGCTCTTTGACGCTCTGAGGTGCGCTTGCGTAGACCTCAGCGTTTGGTGCAAGCTCCATAATGTGAGGAACGCTGCCGGAGTGGTTCATCTCAATGTGGTTGCAGATTAAAACGTCGATCTTTGCTGGATCGATAATGCTCTTAACGCGCTCAACCAGCTCCTCGGAGAATGGACGCTTGACGGCGTCAATGGCGTGCCCTCTCGTCCAAGATAAAGTATGTGTTGTAGGTAATGCCCTGCTCAGTGGTGTAGTCGTGGAACTCGCAAGTGTTTCAATCCAAGGCACCTACAAAGTAGACATCGGGTTTGATTTCGACAGAACTAAGCATGTGCCCTCCAAAGACCACAGTGCGAAAATTTGACACTACAAGAATAGCATTTGCCGGCTAGTGAATGTATGTTCACGTAAACTTTCCAGATAACTTTAAACCAAAAGATTATGAAAAGTTAATTAATAACTAATCTATATTTCCTGTAATAAACACTAAAAATAAGAGCTATTACCACAAGGGTAATACAGCCCAAACAAACATAAGTTGCTCCAAATCCTGAGATATCTAAAGCAATTCCAATTAATGGATCTGAAGCCACTGATGTAATCTCTTCAATCTGATTTGATACAGAAAGTAATGTTGCACGATTATTCTCTTCAGCGATTAAATTCATCTGATTGTTTATCAAAATACTTAAAGTAGTTGAAAATAAATTAATCGCCACATAAGTAAAAATACATACATATATACTTGGAACTAGCCCGGCACACAGCATTAAGACCGCAATTACGGAAAGTATGCCTAAGATAACGAGAAATTCTACGTTTCCTGAAAACGCGATATAATCTCCAACGAATTTCTTATGAGAATCTTTAAATGTTCTTACTATCTTTACTGTAAGCCTTGCTCCAAAAAACTCACCTAAACTTGCAGCAGCGGTAACAATCCCTAAGAATTTTATATCAAATCCCATACTGGTTAAATTTGGAGCAATAAACTGACTGTAATTACTAACTAAAATTAATGAAATTGCTGAAACTATACAAAGCGAAATAAATATATTAGTTTTCACTACCTTTATAAGTTCCTGAAAAAACGTCTGTACATTTTCTTTCAGATTCAATTTACTAGTTCTAATACCTGTAAATCCATCTTTTTCTGGTGGACAATTGTTTCTTCTATTAGCACTTACATCATTTTCTTTAAATTCCAAAGTAACTAATAGTCCAAGAAAATATACAAAGATTGAGATCACGAAAGGGATTAAAGGATTGATACTAAAAAGAACAGGGGCTATTAAACGAACAGTAATTCTAATAATTGACTGAGTCCCTGTCATTTTTGAAAGAATTAGAGCATATGTTCCATTCTTCCCATCCATCCCACAATTTGCACTTGTTGCTTCGAAAAGAAAAGCGCTTCCAGCTCCTGACTGTGACGCATTTGCTAAAGAAAAGAACAATTCGGAAGCTATCATCAATAAAAAACTATTTGCAAAGGTTAAAGTCACTATTGCCACAAGTCTAAAAAAAGAAGCAATTTTCAGAACAATATGATGTCCGCAACGATCTGATATCCAACCCGTTGGAATCTCAAGCGCTGCTGTAGCTATTGCGCCAACACTCTGAACTAGTGCAATATCAAAATAACTTAAACCACGCCAAAGATAATAGAGGGTTAAGACGGTCCAAATAAAAACGCTCGAATTAATATAATTTGACCATTTGTAGAACAGAATGTTTTTTTCTGCTGTTTCTAGCTTTTCTTTAAACATTCATTTCCTCTTTAGATTATCTCTATTCCCCATTTTGGCTTCTCCATATTATAAGATTTCTAAGTAGAATTATTTCCAACTGCCTTATTGCTTTA
>ERZ773079.642-NODE-642-length-22646-cov-21.936745_pt1 | contig 22646 bp, 26 predicted proteins | sample MGYA00511355_ERZ773079 | MGnify/ENA primary metagenome ERZ773079 (study PRJEB29015, sample SAMEA2737979) | human oral metagenome | biome: human oral; feature: human-associated habitat; material: dental | place: China | collected 2117 ... | reverse complement strand
CCGTCTCGCCCACAACTTGAAGGACGATGGCAGCGGACGCAAGATCGCCATTCATATCGCTATCGGCGGCATCATGAGTGCGATCACAGGCGCCGGCTTCGCCTCGGGTGCTATTGGCGCAGGACTCAACGAAGCACTCATTAACAATCTAAAGGGTCTAGATCCCGGCACGGCACAGATCGTCAGCGGCATCATCGGCGCAGCTGCGGCGAAGGCAATCGGAGGAAATGCACAAGCTGGAGCGTCTGTTGCCGCAAGCGGGACAAAGTGGAATAAATACGAAAAGTTACCCAAAATTAGAGAGCAGCTTGATAAACTTCCAGAATCCGAAGTTTATCAAGATCTGAAAGAGGGGCAATATATTCTCCTATACACTAGGTATAATAATCAAACAATTCATCTCGTCGTTGATAACGAGGGGAACGCATGGGATTTACCAGGCGGTTATGACGAGGACAAAAATGGTGACTACTTCAAAAGTATGCCCCCCACAATCATCGATACCAATCTTAAAGAATTCAAAACTGGCATTCTGGAGCCAGAAGGGCAATATCTTGGTAAAATCCTTCCTTCTGCGAAAGAAATCTCTACATCAAAAAATAACGTACAAAATAATAATATGAGGTTTAAGCAATTTGCTTCCGTTGCACACGAAGGATTAGATTGGGCTGGGAATATTCCTGGACCGATTGGTTCTGCGGCAGGAGCAGGAGAAACCGCCCTATATCTTGCGGAGGGAGATTATAGTGCTGCGATACTATCTGCTACAACGATAATTCCAGGAGGGAGATATATCAAGGTTGTAAAAAAACTTGATGCTATTCCAGGAGTTTCACGTTTGAACAAAAGCAACTCCCCCACTCCGTCACAATTACCAACAGGAACAGTCCCCACCGCTACTACCCTAGAAAACCTTGGAAAGATAGCACCTGGATCAAAAGATATATACAAGCCAGACGGCAAATCTTTACGCCCCAATATTCAATATCAAGCCGGAGAATTTGACTATTTGTACAAGACAGACCAAATGGGGAGACTCAGTCAGTTCAAGACCGACAATCTTCAGCTTACACAACGTGAAGGAAGATTGCGGCATAATCCAAACACTCCCGGAAAAGAGCAAGGAGATCACGCAGCCCATCTTGCAGCAGACCGTTTTGGCGGGTCTCCTGAACTTGCCAATCTTGTATCTCAGAGTTCACATGTAAATCTGAGCACGTACAAAAAACTAGAGAACGAGTGGGCGAAGGCCATTAAGGAGGGAAAGAACGTACAAGTTGAAGTAAATGTGATATATGAAGGGGCTAGCAAAAGGCCCTCGGAATTTGTTGTTTCGCATACAATAGACGGTAAAACAACTACAACAATAATTGCAAATTAAGTAAGATCAAGGAGTATTTATGTTATTAAATAAAGGAGGAAATAGCTTCAATGAAGACATTTGAAGATTATTTTACAGAATATCAAGCAGATATGGTATCTATATGCCTTGAGTATGTTGATTCGCACGCAGATGTTATATATATATACTGCTCATACGAGAATAATATGATATATGGAGATTGCTTCTTTAAGATTTACGGGAAAATATTAGAGAGGCATAAACTCAATGATGTAAAATCAGACGGGAAGGGCTTTGAATATGATGTATCTGAAGAGCGACAAAGAGGTCTATTGGATATTATTTCTGAGGACATAGAAAAAATTTATACACTTTGCATGAAATATGGAAAAGACATGCCGACAGAAATGAAACTGGTATATGATGTAAAAAAGAATAGCCTCAAAGCAGACTACTGCTATGAGAATCTATGGACAGATTCTGAAACAAAATTAGGATTACATATTTGCGAAGAATGGTTTGAGGAGGTCAAGAAAAAAGAGGAAGGTTGAGTTAGCGATCTGGAGAACGAGGCGGATTACAGTGCAAAGAGCATCGGTGCCGCCTACCATAAGTACGGCAACTACGAAAATATGACGAAGGCCGAGAAAGATAAAGTCTACAACACCAAAGGCCTTGCACCGAATATCTCCATGCCCGTCAAGGGCAATGCGAGCAGCAGGACAACGTCTGCCATTGCAGAGGGAACCATTGACATCAGGGAGAATCCGACGCAGGACATCTCGGCGCTGAGTCGTGACACGGAGAATGCACTCAACGAACTCGGCAGAATCTTTGACAAGAAGAAGATCGAGGAGCAGCAGGAACTTGCCGCGGTCTTCGGCGAGGAGGCATTCCGTCTCGCCCACAACATGAAGGACGACGGGAGCGGACGAAAGATTGCCGTGCACGCGATCATCGGCGGCATTATGAGCCAGATCACAGGTGCCGGCTTTGCCTCCGGTGCCGTCGGCGCAGGACTCAACGAAGCGCTGATTAAGAACCTAAAGGGCAAAGACCCCGGCACCGCGCAAATCGTCAGCGCCATCATTGGTGCCGCTGCCGCGAAAGTCGCGGGAGGAAGTGCCGCTGCAGGAGCATCTGCGGCGGCAAGCGGGACGAAAAATAACGTTGCCCTACTTGCCGCTGTTCCAGAAGTAGCTGAAGTAGCTGCGGTTGCTTCCACACAAGCGCCTAGAATCATCCCGCTCATTAAAGGTTTGGGAGAAGCAATTAGTAAGATGGGGTGCGTGATTGCAGTCGTTGAAGGAGTACAATATATCCGGGAAATAGGTACGAATGAGATTGTAGCACAACTACAGCAAGATGGGACTTGGTTGTTTAACGAAACATATTCTGCGCTCGAGTCTGTTTTTCAAGAGCACAGTATACCTTATTCCCAACCACAGACACCAAACTATATCACACCGCCAATAACGGTGACTCCACCAGACAATGAGCGGTTCCCTTTTGATCTCTCTCCCAATATCCTAGATATTAAATACAAGCCCCGTACAAATCCTTTGTTGGACTTTAAGGAGCAATGGAGTCAAGAAGGTACCGCAAATAGCCCTAGAGAGAATATATTTTTCTCTAATAATGGTAATTTAACACCAGAAGAAATTATAAAAAGGGAGAAAAAAGGCTCTATTCGTCAGGTATTCCCTGGGCAATGGCTAGGGAAGCCCTTACGAGAAATAGAAGCCGCAGCAAAAAAAGGAGATGCTTCCGCTAGAACTGCAAAGAAGCTACTAAAAGATAAGAGGTTCGATAAAAATGACAACAGGAAGTAATAACATTATAGATGATTTAGTTTGTCTAATTCATCAATATTATCCTACAGGAATTCCGTTTAATGATCCATTATACCAATCCTCTGATGAGTATAAGAAATTAAAGGAAAAACAACAACAAATGGCTGAGAATGCGGATTATTTAGCTTTTATTGAAAAAAACTTGAAAAAAATTTTTTCACAGTATGCTGTTATTAACTGGACATACATGGAGGAGTATCCAGATATTGAATATCATATTTTGTTGCATAAAAATCAAGATATACTGGATGACGATATCCGTCTTTTAGAAAGATTAAATGGAGAAAGACGAGATTTGTTCCTATACATTAGTATCATTGGAAAATATTATTTTTTTACCATAAATAAAACAGAAAAAAAGAATGAAAAAGCTATTTTTTCTTTTGACGAATTACATGGTTGTGAAGAACAAGAACGGATAGCAGAATTGGAAGAGTTTTTTTCATCTCAAGGGTATATTCAAATAGATAAAGCTACTGCGAATTTTGTAATTGATAATGTGGAAACGGAGTGTTCTGAAATGGGGCATACGACAATATTTAAATGTCTCTTTAATGGTCTGTGGCCGATTGATAAATAGAATACCATCGACATCAGGAAGAATCCCACGCAGGACATCTCGGCTCTGAGCCGTGACACAGAGAATGCCCTCAATGAGCTCGGCAGGATCTTTGACAAAAAGAAGATCGAGGAGCAGCAGGAACTTGCCGCGGTCTTCGGCGAGGAGGCATTCCGTCTCGCCCACAACATGAAGGACGACGGGAGCGGACGAAAGATTGCCGTGCACGCGATCATCGGCGGCATTATGAGCCAGATCACAGGTGCCGGCTTTGCCTCCGGTGCCGTCGGCGCAGGACTCAACGAAGCACTGATCAACGCTGTCAAGGGAAAAGACCCCGGCACAGCGCAAATCGTCAGCGCCATCATCGGCGCCGCTGCGGCAAAAGTCGCCGGAGGAAGTGCCGCTGCAGGAGCATCTGCTGCGGCAACAGGAACGAAGTGGAATCTCGAGCTCGATGATCATTCTCGTAATAAAAGACAAGAGGAATACCAAGACATTTTACAAAGCTTTGATGCGGACTATGTCGCGCAGTTGAACAGAGGAAATCCTTATTCTGACAGCGAAGCAGCAGAAGCGCTTCAAAATCTATACAATGCCCTAAATAACGCGAATCGAATTGGGTTAACGCCGTTAGCGGGAGAGTTGTTAGAGGTTTTCTTGGATCAAAATTTTTCAGGGCACGGAATCGTCAACGTGGACTATACAGAGCATGGATATCCTGTCCTAGAGTTCGGGGCACAATCTTTGGTGAATGAGAGATTAAGAAATGCATCATTTAATGAAAGGATTGTTTATAATGCCATAATGGAGCGAATAAATAATAGGGTCGCAACTCCCACAGATACACACAGTTATACTTTTTATTTAAATGGAATAGACAACGCTCTAGGGCTGGGAAATGCAACTGCCATCATCTCATTTAGGGTAAATCATACTGCTTTTGAAGCAAAGGTAACGATCACCGATAATTGGGATCATGGTAAGAACGAAGCAATGCTGGGCTCTTTCTTTAGAGATGCATATATCGTCCAGCAATCCGGCCTGCGACGTACATTTGCTTATAAGACGACATACGACCTTAGTTATCCTATAACGGATCTGTTTCATGAATAAGAGGAGTGAGGCAAATGAAATCCTACTTTGTCGTAAAAACACTCACTTTCATCATTGGGGTCGGTTTTGCCCTTTATGTGTGGTTTCTTACATACTCCTATGTCACGCCCGTCTGCTTGCCGGAGACCACAAATATAGCTGGGTTTCGCTACCGAATGTATTTTGATGATCAAGTTTTAGGTGACGCTTATGAAAATGTTGCCTTAGAGATGAATTGCTACGCCCATGAATATAAATTTCCATATCTGTATGCTTACGGAGAGTCGGGATATACGAAAATATGCGTGATCCCGCTCTTTACAAAGATCATCAAAATCGAAAACTATGCGAGCGATGCTCTAGTATCACCAGATATAGCAAGCAATTTAGAAAGTAATCTAGATGATTTACAGAGGGCGTATGGGACAAGTTTGATCTTAATAGAGAATATGGATGATATCTCCATAGAAGACAAAAGGATCTTTTTAGAGCTGAGGAGACGAGGAGAAGCTAGAAAACAACGAAGTCTCAAAAGAGCAAAAACCAGCCAAGAAAAGGATGCCATCAAAGATCTGGATGAAATATCGGAGGCGTTGGAAGAAAGCCTCCGAAGGCAAGAACTGGAACTGGAGCAGAAGCAAGAATAAAATACGAAGTACGATGCACTTCTTACAATAGAAGTTACCGTTGCAACGGGAACCATCGACATCAGGGAGAATCCGACGCAGGATATCTCGGCGCTCAGTCGTGACACAGAGAATGCACTCAATGAGCTCGGCAGGATCTTTGACAAGAAGAAGATCGAAGAGCAGCAGGAACTTGCCGCCGTCTTCGGTGAGGAGGCATTCCGTCTCACCCACAACATGAAGGACGACGGAAGCGGACGAAAGATTGCCGTGCATGCGATCATCGGCGGCATTATGAGCCAGATCACGGGCGCAGGCTTTGCCTCCGGTGCCGTCGGTGCAGGACTCAACGAAGCGCTCATCAAGAACCTAAAGGGCAAAGATCCCGGCACTGCCCAGATCGTCAGCGCCATCATTGGCGCCGCTGCCGCAAAAGTCGCCGGAGGAAGTGCCGCTGCAGGAGCATCCGCAGCGGCAGCAGGGATGAATTGGAACTACCTTCTGGATTGCTGGTGATATGATCTCTTTTGCGTATGGTAAAGGCTTCATGGGGGAATGACTGATGGTACAAGAGTTGTAGTTAGGAGAGAAAGTGAAACAGGCGGACCGACTGTTGAGATTCAAGTTAAAAACCATCTTCATAAGTATAGGTATTAACTTTTAGAAAGGAAAATATTGCAATGGAAAAATGGCGTGTGGTAAATCATGGAGTTATACCAAAAGCAGAATATTATACACAACTTGAATACGGAGAAGAAAAAGGATTGCTGGTCACATTGAAAAATGATGATTACTTAGTGACCCTTGATTTTGGTGCTGTGAATTCTATTCATTGTTTTGACGAAGGAAGAGTTTCTTCGCTTCCATATGAAAAAAACACACGTGCAATTTACCACGAAAAGCATTATGAAGATATTATCTACAGAATAGAAAATAGTGCATATCAGAATTTTATGCTTGAAATGACCAAAACTCTTTACACGCATGAAGAGCTTCATCATTACTTAGTCGTTACACTGGATTATTTTATTGATGTCATTACACTTTGGGATATTGATGTTTGCGTGGAAAATTTAAAAACGCACAAAAAAACATATGCAAAACTTGAATAACTAGATTTATCTGGTAAGTTGACATACTCTCACCCTATCTACGGGTTTTCCTCATCATGGAACAAAAGCCGCGAATTAGTCACCTCATGGAGGATTAATAATGGAAAAATGGACAGTAATGAATCAGGGCATTATCCCAAAAGGAAAATATATTACCGATCTTAGGTATGGTGAGGATTATGGGTTACTAATTACTTTGAAAAACGATATTTTTTGTATAACATTAGATTTCAGTGCCGTAGTTTCTGTTCATTGTATTGATGAAGGTGGAATGCTTTTCCCTCCATTTGCTCATGATCCATATTCTTTGTACAGAAAGGACCGCTTTAAAGAAATTCTATATAAAATAGAAAACAGTTCTTACCACAATTTTATACTACCAATTACAGGGGAACTTTATAAGCCAGATGAATTACATTACTATTTAATCGTGACGTTAGATTATTTTATTAACATAATGTCTATTTGGGGAATTGATATTTCTGTGGAGAATTTGAGAACCCATGAAAAAACATATTCAACTGTGGAATAGTCATCTCTTTTCTTAGAGTACATAGTACCTCTCTCTTCCAATCTTTCCACTAAAGGCCTTGCACACCGAACATCTCCATGCCCGTCAAGGGCGACGCGAGCAGCAGGACAACGTCTGCCATCGCGCCCGGCATCGATATCAGGGAGAATCCGACGCAGGATATCTCTGCGCTCAGCCGTAACACAGAGAATGCCCTCAATGAGCTCGCCAGAATCTTTGACAAGAAGAGTAGAACGAACTCGTAAACGTGTTCCGCGAAGAAGTCTTCCATCTCGCACATAACCTCCCCGACGATGGCAGTGGGCGAAAAGTTCTGATTCACGCCATCATCAGATAACGGATCTGATTCATGAATAAGAGGAGCTGAGGCAAATGAAATCCTACTTTGTCGTAAAGATACTCACCTTCGTCATTGGGATCGGTTTTGCCCTTTATGTGTGGTTTCTTACATACTCCTATGTCACGCCCGTCTGCTTGCCGGAGACCACAAATATAGCTGGGTTTCGCTACCGAATGTATTTTGATGATCAAGTTTTAGGTGACGCTTATGAAAATGTTGCCTTAGAGATGAATTGCTACGCCCATGAATATAAATTTCCATATCTGTATGCTTACGGAGAGTCGGGATATACGAAAATATGCGTGATCCCGCTCTTTACAAAGATCATCAAAATCGAAAACTATGCGAGCGATGCTCTAGTATCACCAGATATAGCAAGCAATTTAGAAAGTAATCTAGATGATTTACAGAGGGCGTATGGGACAAGTTTGATCTTAATAGAGAATATGGATGATATCTCCATAGAAGACAAAAGGATCTTTTTAGAGCTGAGGAGACGAGGAGAAGCTAGAAAACAACGAAGTCTCAAAAGAGCAAAAACCAGCCAAGAAAAGGATGCCATCAAAGATCTGGATGAAATATCGGAGGCGTTGGAAGAAAGCCTCCGAAGGCAAGAACTGGAACTGGAGCAGAAGCAAGAATAAAATACGAAGTACGATGCACTTCTTACAATAGAAGTTACCGTTGCAACGGGAACCATCGACATCAGGGAGAATCCGACGCAGGATATCTCGGCGCTCAGTCGTGACACAGAGAATGCACTCAATGAGCTCGGCAGGATCTTTGACAAGAAGAAGATCGAGGAGCAGCAGGAACTTGCCGCGGTCTTCGGTGAGGAGGCATTCCGGCTCGCCCACAATATGAATTTACAGGGTCAGGTACTGTTTTCGTTATATCGATCTTGGTTCATAAGTATAAGCTGTTGGAATGTTTACGGAAATGGAGACAATGGGATATTATTCAGAGAGGGCTCCTTGGTTGGGTATGACTATTTTCCTGGATTTTATGGAATGGACATCTTTCGCAAGGAAAGAGTTCGGCTCTTTGATGCCGGAATCTATGATATACGCACAGGCAATATGATCCCGCTTTATTGGAAGCGGTGGATTGATCCTATCTGCTGGTCAAAAGTAGATTACGATGAGGATTTTTTCAAAAGACTTATGACATCAGCAGAAAAAAATCGTGTTATTCCTAGTATAGCTGACACACAGTAAATCTGATGCCACCGTGTTGCATGATAATCTCTTGGTAAAAGTATGAGCTTAATATCAGCCTCCACTGCATCTCCCTCTTCCGATTTTCCTGCCGATGATCACATCATTATAAACTCTAATCGATCGATATAAATTCAGATATTAAGAAAGGATATAATACAATGGAAAAATGGCATATCGTAAATCATGGCTTTATTCCAAAAGGACGATATTATACCAAACTCGAACACGGGGAAAGCCGAGGGTTGATTATTTATCTAGAAGATGATGATTATTTAATCTCACTGGATTTTGGTGCGGCAATTGCTTTTCATTGTATTGATGAAGGAAATGTATTTTTTTCCCCATATGATAAAAAGGAAGATGCATTTTATCAAAAGAGGCATTATGAAGATATCCTATACAGGATAGAAAATAGTGCTTATCAAAAATTTATTTTCCAAAGGACCCAGCCACTCTATCAACAAGGAGAGCTTTACCATTATTTAATCGTTACACTGGACTATTTTATTGATGTTATAACTTCTGGGCATATTGACGTTTGTGTGGAGATTTTGAAAACACATGAGAAAAAATATTTAACAATGACATAACGATTTTTTCTGAATGTGTACAGTGAATCCTTTGATATCCAATAAATTTACCTCCTCACATCATGCCCCTCAATCTCTACTCTTCCATCCTCCCTCATCCCGATCTTCCCGCCGATGAAAATATCATATAATGCGTCCTGATTCCGAACATCTCCATGCCCGTTAAGGACGACGCGAGCAGCAGGACAACGTCTGCCATTGCAGAGGGAACCATCGACATAAGGGAGAGTCCCACGCAGGATATCTCGGCGCTCAGCCGTGACACAGAGAATGCACTCCATGAGCTCGGCAGAATCTTTGACAAGAAGAGTGTTGAGGAACAGAAAGAACTCGTCAATGTCTTCCGTGAAGAAGCATTCCGTCTCGTGCATAATCTCACCGACGATGGCAGTGGACGTAAAGTTCTGATTCACACCATCATCGGTGGACTCATCAGCCAGCTTTCAGGGGCGGGCTTTGCCTCGGGTGCAGCAGGTGCAGGTCTCAACGAAGCACTGATTAACAATCTGAAAGGTCTCGATCCTACCCTTGCGCAGTTAATTAGCGGAATGATCGGAGCCGCTGCCGCAAAAATAGTCAATGGAGATGCAACAGCAGGAGCATCCGCGGCTGCGAGTGCGACGAAGTGGAACTATTTCGGCTCTGCTTATATTAAGAAACACAACGGAGATATAGCTGAAACGGCAGTTAAATATCTCGTAAAAAAGGATGGTAGCCACCTCTCACAAGATGAAGCAACACGCCTTATAAACAATCTTGATGCTATAATGGGCGAACTAGAACCAGAAAAAGCAACTTCATACTCTTCACACGTAGAGAATTTTTCGACTATCGTTTATTTGGCAGATCGTCTAAATAGTTTAGGCTATACAAGAGAGAGTGTCGATCTTTTCTTACACCAATACACGAATGACACCTACACGGCTTGTCAGGAAATTTTTATTGACACATTAGTCAGAAAGGATGACAACTTCTTCAACAGCCCCTACATAAAAATAGGATTTCAACCTCCCAATTATATCTATGATCGAAGTAGTGCACAAAGTAAAGAACATCGTGGAATCTATGGATGGAGATACACAGATAATGGTTTTCGTGTGGCAATCAACAAAAATGGAAACATTTTTTTAGACGACCAGCACAAACCTGTTATATGGAATGCTGATGTTGTAAATCGTCCATATGCAGCACAATATTTAAAAAATAAAATAGATCTTATCGTGAAAACTATACCACTACCTATAAATCATGATGATCCAGCGGCTTTTTCAAGAGAAGTGGACAACTGGCTAAAACATGATGTAAGTCCTGAAGATTCTTTCGGTGCAGGAAGAGTAATTAAAGGTGCGCAAGCAGTGAAACCTCTCACAGAGCCTCTTATAGAGAGACTGAGCAAAGTCGCAGCTGATAGGGTTGTAAACGAGCTAAAGACATTCCAATTAAAAGTATGGACCATTGGTAATCAAACAATTCTACTGAATAAATCTGGCATGAAACATATTTTAGAACGGCATCATCCTGCATTCTGGGCGGGTGAAACAAAGCCGACGCAAACATTTCTTGCTCTCAAAACCTCAGTAAAAGACATTGAGTACACCATTCAAGAGGTCATAGCCCAGAACCGAGATGCACTCTCGAATATTACCGCGCTCCCGGAAAAGCAGATTGAGGGAGTTATTGATGGCGTAAGATACGTTGTCGGATTTACAAAAGGAAAAATCAATCAATTTTATATTAAGGAGTAGGAGGATATATTATGTTCACTTGTAAGTCTTTGCTACTTGATCACAGAAATAAAATTGTAGATTTAAACCTAATTAAGCCTTCGTGGTTTACTGAAGTCACTGATACAGCAGGTCTTAAAAAAATATCTGAATATATTGATCGAAACTATATGGATGGTGTGATTCTATTAAATTATAACGATGAAAAGATTTTTACCTATCGAGATTGGGATTCAATTGAGCAGCTATGGATACTCATCACAGTAGCCATTCAGGAAGTTTTAGACGAAGGCGAAGGATGGCTGTACCTACCCGATCAGCCGGCAAAAATCACATTTAAAGAGCGTGGCAACGAGTTCATAGAGATGTACACTGAGTGGAATGACAGAACATACACGCTACCGAAGAAAGAGCTGCTGACAACCTTACTCGAAGGTTCTATTCAATTTTTTGAGGCAATTGATGAGCCACTAGAGCTCCATGGGTACTTTAACGATGAACTCAATTTTTCAAAGGAGCTATTGCTCAGAGTAAAAAATAAGTTTAAGAATTAATCTAACTATAATATCTTATCCTGAAAGTGTATGGTGACTCCAGTTGAAAATACTCAGCCGCCCCTCTAACCTTCTCCTCCTCTCCCTCCTCTCCCTCTCTGCTGCCCCGACGATCGCCGCCCCTGCACAGCAGGAGCAGCTGGATCAGTCACGGGCGCAGGAGTCTGAGCGTCAGGAACGCAGGAATCAGGAGCGTGCGGAGGTCGTTGCGCCTCCCCCTCCCTCCTCCAATCTTCCCGCCGATGAGAGTGTGCGCTTTCATATCTCTCACGTCACCATCGAACATCAGACGGAACGTTTTCGCTTCCTCGATCGTCTTTCCCGCCCCTATGAGGGAAAAGAGCTCTCTCTGCGCGAGATCAATGAACTGGTTACCGTGATGAACCGCGCACTCATGTCCCGTGGTTTTTCGACAAGCCGCGTTGCCGTTCCCGAACAGAATCTCTCCTCCGGCGAGCTGCGTCTTGTCCTCCTCGTCGGTTACATCCATGCCGTTCGCTTTGCAGATGACAGCGCTGTGATCTACTGGAAGAACCTCTTTCCCTTCCGCGAGGGAGATGTTCTGAACGTGCGGGACATTGAGCAGGGCATCGAACAGGCAAAGCGTCTCCCCTCACAGGATATCTCCGTTCGGCTGCTGCCTGCCGATGAGCCCCAGATGACGGATATCGAGCTCACGGTAAAACGCGGCAAAAATATCTACGGAACGATCTCGTTCGATGACTCCGGTCTGGAGGACACGGGGAAGCTCCAGTGGTACGCCTCTCTCGGCATCGATCAGCTCTTTCATAAAAACGACATGCTCCGCATCGGTCTAAATCTCGACAGTGCACAGGACGGATATGAGAAAGGAACACGCGGCCACAATATCAGCTACACCTATCCCTATGGACGCCATACCTTTTCCCTCTCCTACCAGCGGTCAAAATATCATCAGACGGTAGCAAGCATGCCCTATGATTTCATCAGCGCGGGCGATACGAATATCTCTACGCTCTCATGGGACTACATGCTGAGCCGTTCGGCAAATCGAAAGACGAGCATGGATATCCGTCTGCGAAAGCGGAACTCGCATCGCTTCCTCAACAATGTCGAGCTGCCCATTCAGGCGATGCACCAGACCTCGATGGAGATCGGGTTTGCGGAGCGCCTTTATCTGCAGAGAGATACGCTCTACTTCCGTTTGGCTCATCGATTCGGTCTCGGGTGGATGGGGGCGCAGGAGGAGAGTCCCTACGAGGATGTGCCGCGGACACGGTATCGGATGTGGCTCCTAGATGCGGACTATGTGCATCCATTCGAGTTCAGCCACCGTCCTGCGACGTTTACGACGTCCTTTCACGGGCAGTGGACGATGGACGGGATGGAGCTCTACGGCACGGATATGATCAGCATGGGAAATCGGTATACGGTGCGGGGATTCGACGGCGAGGTTACGCTTATGGGGACGGACGGCTGGTATCTCCGCAATGAGTTTGCAACGCGGTTTCCAAAGCAGAAGCTGGAGCTCTATCTCGGCCTTGATGTCGGTGCAGTGTACGGCGCCGGTGCAGATCTCTACAACGGGCACACGATCGCGGGAGCGGCGCTCGGCGTACGCGGGATGATTGATGCTCTGTCCTATGATGTCTTTGCGGCGATGCCGATCCGAAAACCCGACGGGTTCCATACGGCTAAAGTTACGGGCGGGTTCTCCCTCGGATGGCGGTTCTGAACCAAAATACAACACGGGCGCAGTCTCATATGAGACTGCGCCCGTGTTGTGTTTTTATGGAGTTGTTTCACATTCCTTCTGCTCCGAGAGGAGCACCAGGCCGCCCCGGCGCTCATAGCCGGTCTCCCAGAGTGTGCGCAGGTCGAGCCAGCGCCAGTGCCCATAGGTAACCGCCTTGACAGCGCATTCCCCGTCAAAGTCCTCGTATCCCGTGAGGAGATACCAGTGCCAGACATAGAACTCCATCGATGGGGCACGGTGTTTCAGCGTGAGGCACGGGATCGGCATGCCGGCATCAATCTGCCGGCGAATGATCTCACGCGTCTCTGCATAGGAATGCATCCCCTCGCACGGCTTAAGTGCAATCGCATCCACGCCGCGATCGCGCAAGTAGGAACCGAATCCGTCGATGTAGATATCGAGACGGTCAATCCCCGTCCAACGCGGGCTAAGGTAGGGGCGCATAATCTCGGAGAACTCGACGTAGTCCTCGCGCACCGCAGGAATACGGAACGGGTACGCGCGCGGGATGCCGCGATATACCGCAAGGTAGACCGAGACATCACAGGCAGTCTCCGCACCGCAGCCGCCCTCGCGCATCCAGTAGTCCGAGAACCAGTCCTGATTCCCGCCGTAGGATGCGCCGATCTGAAAATAAGGAAGTTCTTTTTTCATATCAGGCAAAGAGATCCTTAAATTTTTCAGTAAAACTCTTCTGCTCGGGGTTCACCGCATCTCCGCTGAGTTCGGCAAACTCCTTGAGAAGTTCCTTCTGCTTGGTCGAGAGTTTCTGCGGCGTTGTAACCTTGACGCGGACATGTTCATCGCCGCGTCCCGAACCACGCAGATTGGGAATGCCCTTCCCTTTCACGCGCAGCACGGTACCGGTCTGGATCCCAGCAGGGATCTTGAGGTCAACCGCACCGTCGAGGGTCGGTACCTGCACGGTATCACCAAGCGATGCCTGTACAAAGGTGATCGGGATCTCGATGATGACATCGTTCCCGCGCCGCTGAAAGAGTTTATGTGGACGAATAAAGATGTAGACGTAGAGATCGCCGTTTGCGCCTCCGCGCACGCCCGCCTCGCCGCCGCCCGTAACGCGGACGCGCTGTCCGTCGTCCACGCCGCGCGGGATGTTGACCTTGATCTTCTTCGTTACGCTCTTGCGTCCTGTACCGCGGCAGTCTTTGCATGGATCCTTGATGATCTTGCCTGTACCGTGGCAGTGGCTGCAAGTGCGTGAGGTCATCATGCTGCCGAACATAGTCCGCTGCATGACTTGCTCCTGTCCCGTGCCGTGACATACCGAACAGGTCTCGGGTGTCGACCCCTTTGCCGCGCCTGAACCGCCGCAAGTCGGACAGTTCTCCTCGCGCGGGATAGAGAGCTCGATCTCCTTGCCGAACGCCGCTTCTTCGAACGAGATCTCCAGATCATAACGCAGATCAGCCCCGCGTTCGGGGCCCTGTCTGCGTGCACGGCGGCTGCCGCCGCCCATGCCGAACATATCAAAGATGTCGTCCATGTCAAATCCGCCGAATCCACCGGCACCTCCGAAGGGGTTTCCCCCTCCGGCGCTGCCGCCGCGGCGCGGATCAAAGGCATCGTGTCCGAACTGATCATACGCTGCCTTTTTCTGCGGATCCTTCAGCACATCATACGCCTCGTTGACTTCCTTGAATTTCTCCTCAGCAGTCTCGGGGTCGTTACGGTTGAGATCGGGATGGTATTTGCGCGCGAGTTTCTTATATGCTTTTTTGATTTCATCGTCCGAGGCGCCCTTCGGGACGCCCAGGACTTCGTAGTAATCGCGTTTCTCGCTCACGATACCACCTTACTTCTCGTCATCCTTAACTTCGGTAAACTCTGCGTCGACAACATTGTCATCCTGCGGTGCACTGCTCTGTGCTCCTGCATCTTCGCTCGGTGCTGCTCCTGCCGCGCCCGCTGCCTGCTGAGCCTGCTGATAGGCCGCTGCAGAGAGTTCATAGAGCGGCTGGCGTGCTTCCTCGGTTGCCGCCTTGATCGCCTCGATGTCCGAGCCTTTGAGAGCCTCCTTCAGCTTATCGACGGCAGCCTGGGTCTTTCCAACGAGCGCCTGATCCGCGTTCTCGCCGAGATCTTTGATGGCCTTCTCCGCCTGATAGACGAGAGAGTCGCCCGCATTGCGCGCATCGACGGCTTCCTTCTGTTTCTTATCCTCAGCGGCGTGCGTCTCCGCCTCTTTGACCATGCGCTCGATATCCTCTTTGCTCATGCCGCTATCAGACTGAATCGTGATCTTCTGTTCCTTGCCCGTGCCGAGATCCTTCGCCGATACATTGACGATGCCGTTCGCATCAATGTCAAATTTGACCTCGATCTGCGGCACGCCGCGCGGTGCGGGCGGGATATCGGTGAGCTGGAAACGGCCGAGGGTCTTGTTTCCCGCTGCCATCTCGCGCTCGCCCTGCAGGACATGGATCTCAACACCCGGCTGATTGTCCGCCGCAGTTGAGAATACCTGACTCTTTGAAGTCGGTATGGTTGTGTTGCGGTCGATGATCTTCGTGCAGACGCCCCCGAGCGTCTCGATGCCGAGCGAGAGCGGCGTGACATCGAGGAGCAGCACATCCTTGACCTCACCGACGAGGACGCCGCCCTGGATCGCGGCGCCGATGGAGACGCACTCATCCGGGTTGACCCCCTTCGAGGGTTCTTTGCCGAGAATCTTGCGGATCGCATCCTGCACGGCAGGGATACGGGACGAGCCGCCGACGAGAATGATCTTGTCGATGTCGCTGCCCGAAAGGCCTGCATCCTCCATCGCCTTGCGTGTTGGAACCATCGTGCGCTCCACGAGATCCGCCGTGAGTTCATCAAATTTTGCACGGGTAAGCGTGAGGTCGAGATGCTTCGGCCCCGATGCATCTGCCGTGATGAACGGCAGATTGATATTGGTCTGCGTCATGCTGGAGAGCTCGATCTTCGCCTTCTCCGCCGCCTCGATGAGGCGCTGTGCGCTCATCTTGTCCTGCGAGAGGTCGATGCCGTTCTCCTTTTTGAATTCCTCGACCATCCAGTCCATGATCTTCTTATCGAAATCATCGCCGCCGAGTACGGTGTCGCCGTTCGTCGCCTTGACTTCGAAAACACCTTCACTAAGTTCGAGGATCGAGACGTCGAATGTACCGCCGCCGAGGTCGAAGACGAGGATGGTCTCGTCCTGATCCTTGTCGAGGCCGTACGCGAGCGCCGCTGCTGTCGGCTCATTGATGATGCGCAGCACCTCGAGTCCCGCAATCTTCCCCGCGTCCTTCGTCGCCTGACGCTGACTGTCGTTAAAATACGCAGGGACAGTAATCACTGCCTGCGAAACCGTCTCGCCAAGATACGCCTCTGCATCGCTCTTGAGCTTCTGCAGGATCATCGCAGAGATCTCGGGCGGCGTGTAGTTCTTGCCGTCAATTGTGACGTGATAGTTCGGATCGCCCATATGGCGTTTGATCGACGAGACTGTGCGATCCGGGTTCGAGACCGCCTGATTCTTTGCGAGGCGGCCGACGAGACGCTGCCCGTCCTTCGTAAAGCCTACGACGGACGGCGTGATGCGGCTCCCCTCGGGGTTCGTGATAACAACGGGCTCTCCGCCCTCCATGACCGAGACAACGGAGTTCGTCGTGCCAAGATCAATACCTATTACTTTAGCCATTTTATATTCCTCCAAAATCTTTTCGATGTTATTTTTTAGCTTCCGGCTACCTGTACCATTGCGGGGCGGATGACTCTGCCCTTTGCCTGGTAGCCCTTTTGTAGCACCTGCGTGATCGTTCCGTCCGGAGCGTCGGAATCCTCAACACGCATGACCGCCTGATGGAAATTCGGGTCGAAGGTCTGTCCCTCTGCCTCGATACTCTGGAGACCATGTTTGTCGAGTACCTCACGCAGCTGCGTGAAGATCATCTCCACGCCCTTTTGGAACGCCTCCCCATCCGTCTGTTCCACTGCCATCGCTCGCTCAAAATTGTCGAGAAGCGGCAGCAGATCGCCGAGGATATTCTGTGTGATGACGGCCGCGAGTTCCTCCTTTTCTTTCGCTGTGCGGCGGCGAAAATTTTCAAAATCCGCCTGAAGCCGCAGGATGCGGTCGCTTTTTTCCTTGAGCTCCGCTTCGAGCGCGGCGGCCTTGTCTTCGACAGGCGCAGCCTCTGCAGTCTCCGTTTCGGGCGAGGGCGTCGTTTCCGCCGCGTTCTCCACGAGCTGCTCCTCCGCCGTCTCCGCGGTCATCTCTTCCTTTTCCTGCAAGCCGTTCACCTCTCCTACCATTTCAGTTGATAGATCATTTCTGTTAAATTTGTGTTCACATAGTCCAGTATGCGCATCGCCTTTGCATATTCCATGCGTGTCGGTCCGAGAACCGCAATGGTCCCGAGCAGCCTTCCGTCAACATGATAGGTCGCCGTGATGAAGCTGCTGTCCCAGAATGTGCTGTTCGTGTTCTCGCGTCCGATTGTAACCTCAAGGCCCTCGCCTGCGTGCGTATGCAGGATGTCCTTGACGAGATCTTCGCGTTCGAGAACAAGCAGCATTGCACGGACACGTTCGAGGTCTTGAAACTCTGGATTGCCGAGCAGCTGTGCCGTACCGCCGAGATAGAGGCGATCCTCTGACCGTCCCTCCAAAGCCCGGTGCATGACCTCTACGGCAGCAACAAAGATCGACTCATCGCCGATTGCATCGCGTACACGCCGCATATCCTGCTTTGTTACATCGCTGAGCGCTTTTCCGGCAAGTGTTTCGTTGACTGCGGCCGCCATCCGCTGAAAATCAGCGAACGTCGCGCCGTCGGGAATCTCTACGATACGGTTCTCAACGAACCCTGCGTCCGTCATAAGGACGGCAATCGCGTGCCCCATATCGAGGGGCAGAAACTGCAGCATGCGGAACGTCGACTGTGCTGCCTGCGGCGCAAGTACGAGCGAGACATTGCGCGTCACATCTGCAATCAGACGCGCAGTCTCTTGAAACACCTCGTCGAGACGCCGCACGCGCCCGCGATACCAGTCGTGAATCTTTGACTTCTCGGCATCCGTTACCGGAGCTACGGGCTGCAGCCCGTCGACATAGAAGCGATACCCCTTGGATGAGGGAATACGCCCGGCGGATGTGTGGGGATGCTCCAGATAGCCGAGCATCTCGAGATCCGCCATCTCATTTCGAATGGTCGCGGGGCTGATGCCGAGATTGTATTTCTGCGCGAGCGTCCGTGAACCGACGGGCTCAGCCGATGCGATATAATCATCGACAACCGCCCACAGGATCTGACTTTTTCGCGCGTCCAGATCGTCTGACATTCACCCCTCTCCTCTCCTTTCAATCTCTGTTAGCACTCTATAAAGCTGAGTGCTAATCAAAATCTATACTGAATATACACGGTAAAAAGCAAAAAGTCAAGTATAAAATGACAAAAAGTCAAAGATTCTTCAAAAAACCCTGCTGTACAAAAAATACAGCAGGTTTTTTAAAGATCCGAGGTATGAAAATCACTTACGCATATCGGCCGGATCGTGCCGGCAGGAAGAGGCATCACAGGATGTAAAAGATAACGGCCTTCCCCTCCTCCGCATTTTTCTTAAAGTAGGAGATCAGCTCCAACAGATAGGAATGCAGATATGAGTAAAATTCCTCTGCATCGTCTTCGGCAGTGATCGGATAGGTCCCGTCTCCCCGCATAGAGTCAAAACCATACATGTCTCGCAGCGCATCGTCGTCCAGCGTGCTCAAAAAATCAGCCGCTTCCTTTACCTCCGAAGGCGTGATGTAGAACGCACCGAAATCCGATTCACTCTCGATCCTGTTGTCATACTGCAAAGGAACAACATATCCCATGGGAGGATCGCCTTCAAACGGTTCACCACAGAGGAGCTGATGAATTCCCTGCCATGATTTGTCGATGTCAAGCGTTTTTTCACCCGACGGATCAATGCCAAGAACAGATTGCGCTCCATCGATGACGTCCTGCAGCAGGGCATCATCGACGGCAATATAGTATCCGCTCATCCCCATTGTATTTTCCTCCTTTAGCAAGGGCATTCTCGTTATCCCAGTCAAAAACCGCCTTCCCATGCGGGAAAGCGGTTTTCAAAAATCAGTATCGGCTGAATTACTTCAGTTCGACCGTTGCGCCGGCCTCTTCGAGCTTTGCCTTGAGCTCGTCAGCCTCGGCCTTTGCGACGTTCTCCTTAACCGGCTTCGGTGCGCCGTCAACGAGCTCCTTCGCTTCCTTCAAGCCAAGCCCCGTTGCCTCACGGACGGCCTTGATGACGTTGATCTTCTTGTCGCCGGCAGCTGCGAGAACAACCGTGAACTCCGATTTCTCCTCACCGCCCGCAGCAGCCGGGGCAGCGCCGCCGGCAGCAGCAACAGCAACCGGTGCAGCCGCACTGACACCAAACTTCTCCTCCATAGCCTTAACGAGCTCGGAGAGTTCGAGAACGGTCATGTTCTCAATGGCTTCCAGAATCTGATCCTTATTCATACTGTATACCTCCAAAAATGTATAGTTTCTTCTTTATTCTGTTATGCGGACGCCTTCTGCGCACGCACTGCATCAAGCACATAGACGGCATTGCGGAGAACGCCGTGGAGCACATTCACCGTATTCGAGATCGGTGCGTTCATGCTGCCCATAAGCTTTGCAATAAGCTCTTCGCGCGACGGGAGCGAAGCAAGCGCCCGTACCTCATTCGTCTCGATGACCTTGCCCTCGACGGTACCGACCTTGATCGACAGGATCCCCTTTTCGTCGAGCTTATTCTTCTTAATGTAGTCGCAGATGACCTTCGCCGGAGCGACTGCATCCTCTGCTGAGAATGCAAATGCCGTCGTCCCCTCAAGATGCGGGTCAAGGCCCTCGAGCCCCAGCGCATCGGCAGCGCGGCGCAGCATTGTGTTCTTCACAACGTGATAGGTAACGCCTGCAGCGCGCAGTTCACGGCGCAGCTCTGTATCCTGTGCCACGGTGAGCCCGGTATAGGTTGTGAAGACCGCGCCCTTCGCCGAAGCGAGCTGCTCTTTCAGCTCTGCAACGATGACTTCTTTCTTATGATCTGCCATTAAAAATTTTCCCTCCTTTCTTATTGCCGTTCGTCTCTGAGACGGCTTTTGTTTTGCCTAACTAAAAATCTCCGGCTGCTCTGCTGCCGGAGATGAATGTTCAAATTCACGTCCGGCCTCGGCAGGCGACTACGTCGTTAGATGCTTGCGCAAACCTGCTGTCTACAGCCCGGGGAAATTCCGTATGCGCCTTACTTTAGCTGAGCGCAACGGGGACGGCGGGACCCATCGTCGCCACAACCGTGATGGAGCGGATATACTGCCCCTTTGCCGCTGCCGGCTTCACACGGATGAGCGTGTCGATGATCGCCTGATAGTTCTCGCGGAGCTTGTCCGCGTCGAACGACGCCTTGCCGATCGGAACATGGACGTTGCCCGCCTTGTCTGTGCGGTACTCTACCTGTCCTGCCTTGATCTCGGTAATCGCCTTCTTGAGATCCATGGTGACCGTGCCGAGTTTCGGGTTCGGCATGAGTCCGCGGGGGCCGAGCACCTTTCCGAGGCGGCCGACCGTGCCCATCATATCGGGCGTTGCGACGGCGACGTCGAAGTCGAGCCAGCCGCCCTGGATCTTCTGCACGATCTCATCTGAGCCAACGAAGTCGGCTCCTGCGGCCTCTGCCTCCGCGACCTTTTCGCCTTTGGCGAAGACGAGAACGCGCTGGGTCTTGCCCGTGCCGTGCGGCAGGACAAGTGCACCGCGCACCTGCTGGTCTGCATACTTCGGATCAACGCCGAGGCGCACATGCAGTTCGATGGTCTCGTCGAATTTAGCCGTTGCCGTCTTCTTTACGAGCTCCATCGCCTCCTGCGAAGCGTAGAGCTTGCCGCTCTCGATGAGCTTCGCAGCATCTTGGTATTTCTTACCAGATTTTGCCATTATAGTCTCCCTTCGTGGTCATAACGGGCATGTGCCCTTCCACTGCATCATAGATTAATCTACGATTTCGATTCCCATGCTGCGGGCAGTCCCCTCAATCATGGATGTTGCCGCCTCGATCGACGCGGCATTCAGATCCGGCATCTTGGACTCCGCGATCTCGCGCGCCTTTGCACGCGGGAGCTTTGCTACCTTCGTCTTGTTCGGCTCGCCCGATGCCTTCTCAATACCCGCCGCTTTCTTCAGCAGAACCGCTGCCGGAGGGGTCTTCGTGATAAAGGTAAAGGAACGATCTTCAAAGACCGTGATCTCAACCGGAATGATGAGCCCCGCCTGTTTCGCCGTGCGCTCATTGAAGTCTTTGACGAACGCCATGATGTTCACGCCCGCCTGACCAAGCGCAGGTCCAACCGGAGGAGCCGGTGTCGCCTTGCCCGCAGGAACCTGCAGCTTTACGACACGCGCAACCTTCTTTGCCATCGACACATCACCTCCTTTCGGTGTATATGTTTTTAGACAATCAGATCAGTTCGACCTGATCGATTTCCACATCGAGGGGTGTCCCCTCCACGTCGACCTGCACGCGCAGCCCCGACGAGTCGATTGACGTGATCTTGCCCGCATAGTCCTCGAACGCGCCCGAAGCGATGCGGACCGTGTCTCCAACACTCACCTTTGTGCGGCGCTTCGGCGCACCGCCCACAGAACCGGAGAGAATGCGTTCTGCCTCCTCCGCCGTGAGAGGGATGGGGTGTTTCTCCGAACCGACAAAGCCCGTGACGCCTGTCGTATTGCGCACAACATACCAAGAGTGCTCGTCGACAATCATGTCGACCAGCACGTAGCCCGGGAACACCTTGCGCGGGACGACCTTTTCCTTGCCGTCCTTGACCTCGATCTCATTCTCTACAGGAACGACGACGTTAAAGATCATCTCGCTCATGCTTGCCGAGTGCATCAGGCGCTCAAGGTTCGCCTTGACCTTGTTCTCATAGCCCGAATAGGTGTGGATGACATACCATGCCCGGTGCGGGTTCGCCTGTCTGAGATAGAGTTCTTCCTTATCCGCCATATCCCTCACCTAGCCTAGTAATGCAGAATGACCTGAAACACACGGGCAAAAATCGTATCACAGATCCAGATCAATGCGCAGACGACGACGATGGCGATGCCGACGACACCCGTATAGGTGACGAGCTCCTTCTTCGTAGACCACGAGACCTTCTTCATCTCGGCGACGACTTCCCGCAGGAATTTGACTATTTTTCCCATGATAGAGATGCGCTTACTTCGTCTCTTTGTGCGGCGTGTGCTTGCGGCAGAACTTGCAGTACTTGCTGAACTCAAGACGGTCCGGGTTGTTCTTCTTGTTCTTGTTCGTGCGATAGTTGCGGCTATGGCACTCCG
>ERZ773079.641-NODE-641-length-22647-cov-7.742431_pt1 | contig 22647 bp, 19 predicted proteins | sample MGYA00511355_ERZ773079 | MGnify/ENA primary metagenome ERZ773079 (study PRJEB29015, sample SAMEA2737979) | human oral metagenome | biome: human oral; feature: human-associated habitat; material: dental | place: China | collected 2117 ... | reverse complement strand
CACTCCCATCGAATACCAACACAGCAGTTCCTATATTAATAGGAATTAAGAACAGTGATATAATAAGCCATAAGTATTTTGGAAACCAACGTGATCTATACCTTTGAGGAACATCTTCCTCCTCCACATAAGAACGCGCCACACCTGCCATTACTATCACCAAAAATATAATAGATATTATAATATATATTGTTACAGCCATAAAAATCACCTCTTTCCAATTGTAACATATGACACATATTCCCGAGTATTTCTATAAATAAAATACTTACCTATTTCTATTACTTCTCCCTTGCAACATATCCACTAAACCATCAGAGACGGATCTCCTCAATTAACGTACCTTGGCTATTACACTTGGGGTTTGTGCGTTCGGAGCTAGGGTACAGGCGGGTGTTGGGCGAGCGCTAATACGCGATTACGAATAGACAGATAGAGGTACCGGCGCGGCGGGATGTCTAGTACCATCTGAGGTAACGCCGAACATACAACACCCCCTTGCACACACCAAGAAAGAATCACCATGACCCGCTACTATACTTCCGTTATCGTGTTCATGTTCGCCCTGCCGATTGGCACTCTCCTGTTCGGGGGGTTTGGCTCCGGGCGGGTTTGCGGCAGGCGCGGCGGTTGCAACCATCTGCGCCATATTCACCTATATTTTCTGGCCCAAGCTGAAGGATAATTCCGCGCCGGGGCAGGATTCTTCGGGTACGTCGCAGGGCTCACTCAAATAATGCACCTTTAGGGGTATCGCCCACCCTCTAGGGTTGGGTAATACGCCAGATGCTGCGTTATTCGTGGGACTACAAAGATAGGAGGTGAACGCTATGATGCTGGGCACGTACTACATAGGCTATGAAGGTATCAGAAAGAGTACCCTCACCTGGCAGGGGCTACGCTGGGGGCTCGCGCAGGGGTACATCAGCCGCGCAGATATTCTGCGGTATGCCTCCGACCGGCTGAAGGAAGACTCCAGCGACCTGGAATACGAGCTCTACCAGTGCAAACCCGAACACACCTACCGGGTTGATGGGATTCTGGCCGAACTCGCGCGGCACGAAGACTCCCCTGAACTCACCGACCCTGACCCCGGAAGCTCCGACCCCCGCCACGCGCTCTGGCTGTACCTGCTGCTCAAACATGTGTATGAGCACCGCAAGAACTTTGACGACCCGCTGGGCGAGGTAGAAATTCTTTACGCCGATTTTGGCTACCCCAAGGATGTGGCCCCGTTCGTGCGATACATGCCCCCGACCAACTATGACCCTTCAACGTACACTCGTCAAGAGAACATCGACAAACTCTATGCTCTGTGGGAAGCGTACTTGCGCGAGGCTAAAACCCGTTTTGAGGTGTAACAGCCAAAACTTGCCTGCCTATCTAGAAGAGTTTTTTGCATTCAGAAGCGATAAGCTCTTCTGAATGCAAAAAACTCTTCTGAATAGAAACGACGCTTCAGCAGGCAACCCTAATACCGCTGCCTTTCCGGTGCCGCTGGCATACACTTAAAACCATGTACCGCATCATGACTGTCTGCACCGGAAATATTTGCCGCTCCCCCGTGGGCGAGTACCTGATTCGTGAGCACGCGCGCCAGGCGGGGCTTGAGGTTGAGGTCGCGTCCTCCGCCATCACGGACTACGAAATCGGCAACCCCATCGACACCCGCGCCGGGCGCATACTCACCGCGCGCGGCATCGACCCCAGCGGGCACCGCGCATCCAGATTCGTTGCCGAAGACTTCGACCGCTACGACCTGATTCTGGCGATGGACACCCCGCACTACCTGCACCTGAAACAGCTTGCGCGCACCGAGGATGACAAAGCCAAAATCCGTATGATGCGCTCCTTCGACCCCGCGATGGCGGGCAAAAACCTGGACGAGCTGGGCATCTACGACCCTTGGTACGGGCAGATGCGCGACTTCGAGTACACGACCGAGCTTATCGACACTGCGGCGCGGGCGCTGATCGCGGGTCTTGCCGCCGAGGGCGATGCCGCGTGAACGACCAGTTCCGGGGCCTCACGAATGATTTGCTGCCCCGCATTATCAGCGGCCCGCGCCCGTACATTATTGCCGTGGACGGGCGCAGCGGCAGTGGTAAAACCACTCTCGCGCGGCGGCTTGCCGCCACCCTGCGGCAGCACCCGGCACAGGGCGGGCCGCTGACGGTGCTGGAGCTATCCCTTGAGAACATGTACCCCGGCTGGGACGGTCTAAAGGCCGGGGTGGAGCAGTGGGGGCGCCTCAGTGCCAGCCTGGCCAAGCACACGCCCGGCAGCTACACCCCCTGGGATTGGGAGCAGAACCGCCCGGCCCCACCAGTCACTGTGCTCCCGGATGCCGCGCCGGTGATCGTGTGCGAAGGGGTGGGGGCGCTCTGCGGGGCGTTCAGCTACGGTGTGCTGGTGCTGGCCGGTACCGGGGTGCGGTATGAGCGGGCGATGGCGCGCGACGGGGAAACCTACCGGCCCTACTGGAACATGTGGGCCGCGCAAGAAGAGCAACTATTCGAGGATTATGGCTCGTACTACATCACCAGCCCCGGCTGGGCTGAGGGGCCCAACTGGGTGTACCGCACCGGGTAGCGAACCGGCTTGGGCTGGTTCCGCCGCCTTAACGCCCACCACACCGGAAGAGGTGCAGGTCACGCATCCACTGGCTTACGGTGCGTGAGTGACCGCCGCTAGACTGGATGAGTGCGTTTCTAGCCGGGTGTACCCGCCCGCCCCACGAAGCAGCAGGCAGGCCCGGCGCCGTTACGCATCCCCAAAATTTAGAAAGCATACAGTACACCAGTGTCTACGTCACAGACCAATACTCAGCACCCCAACCACGCGAAGCCCTCATTCGGGCTTTCCCCGGCAACTATTGTCACCCTGGCGGCGCTCACCGCCATCGCCCCGCTGGGCATCGACATGTATATCGCCTCGCTGCCGACCATTGCCGAGGAGCTGCACACCACCGAGGCTGCCGCCTCCATGACCCTCAGCGCCTTCATGGTTGGTATGGCGCTTGGGCAGCTTATAATCGGCCCGCTCTCCGATAAAACCGGGCGCCGCACCCCGCTGCTGATCGGCTCAGCTGTGTGCTTCGCCGCCACGGCGCTATGCGCCTTCTCCCCCACCATTGAGGTGTTCATTGCGGCACGTTTTCTGATGGGCTTCAGCGGCTCAGTCGGTGCGGTACTGGCCCGCTCCATCGTCGCCGACACCACGAAGGGGCTGGCCACCGCCAAGCTCATGGGCATCATGATGATGATTAACGGGTTCGCCCCCGTGCTGGCGCCGCTCTTCGGCGGGTGGGTGCTCTCATGGGGTACGTGGCGTTCAGTGTTTAACGTGCTGACCGTCATTACCGGTGCCCTTATGCTCGCCGTCATCTTTATTCTGCGTGAAACCCTGCCCGCCGAAAAACGCTACCAAGGCACCGCGCTGAGCGTGTACTCCGAGATTCCGAAGGTGTTCAGGATCCGCCGGTACATGGGGTTCTCACTGACCATGTGTTTCGCGTTCGGGGCGCTCTTCTCGTACATTTCGGGCTCAACTTTTGTGCTGCAGAAAATCCTGGGGCTTGACGCCGGGCAGTACACTCTCGCGTTCGGCGTGAACTCCCTGGGCATTGTGGCCATGAGCTCGCTGGCGACCGCGCTGGTGGGGAAGGTCGCCCAACGCACCATCGTGAATGTTGGTGTGAGCGCCCTGCTGGTTGTTTCGGTGCTGCTTACCGGTTCGTTCCTCATTGGGATTTCGCTGTGGCCCACCCTGGTTCTGCTGTTCTGCCTCACCTGCTCGGTGGGCCTGGTGTTCGGTAACGCCTCGGCCCTGGCACTGAACGAGGCACGCCACATGGCGGGCAGCGCATCCGCCGTCATGGGAACCATTCAGGCGCTTCTGGGCGGGGTTGCAGCGCCCTTAGTGTCGCTCGGCGGTGAGGGCGCCTACCTGCCGATGGCGTTCTCAATTCTGGGGTTTGCGGTACTGACCGGGATCACCCTCTTCTCAACCCCGCGCAAAGACTCCGACTACGCGACAGACGGCGGCACGGGCGGGCACTAGCCCTCTCCTTACATCGCACGTGTTAACACGCTGATGCGTGAGAAGCGGATTTTTAGTCGAGAAAATGAGAAAATATCACCTTTTCGAGCGAAAATACGCTTCTCGGCGTATTCGCGCAGGTAACTGGTATCCTGATAAATCCTAAGATTTTAAGGAGGCTGACCGTGAGCCCCGACGAAAACCTCACAAGTGCAGAGATCATCAAACGATTCAACCACTTCTACGACTGCTGGCTGGATTCGATCACCGTAACCTATGCAAAGGGAACAGCTGTTCGTCTGCGATTCTGCGCGGTGGACCGGACCCATGTAGACGGCGGCTGGGAGAAGGCCGCTACCGACGACGTCTGGCGGCACGTCACCGTAACCCTGGAAGATATTTCGGACTACCGGGTGCAAGGCCCGTTCATCAGCATATGCAGCGGAGTTCATACTCTCGAACGGGACGGCAAAATCGGGCTCGACATCGAAGGGTACAACGACAACCCCGAAACCTTCGAGGACATCGCCGAGGCAGACATATACTTTATCGCCGAAAACGCCACCTGGGAGCTGGGCCCGCTCGGCGTGCACTGCTGTGAGGGCACGTGAGCCACTACACTGGAAACATGACTAGTTCCGTGATGCTCCTAAATTCAGAGAACCCGCAAGGCGTTGCCGTAGACCCCGCCCAGCCGCTTATCGGCGTGGAAGACCAAGGATTTACCCGTGGCGACGGCGTTTTTGAGACCATGCTCGCCGTCAATCGGCGGGTGCGAAAACTTGATATGCACCTCACCCGGTTTGAATCTTCCGCGCGTATGCTCGACCTGCCCGAACCTGACCTGCGCCAGCTGCGGGATGCGCTGGCAAACCTTCTCGCCCAGGCCGTGCCGGGCGCTCACACGGAACTTGGCGAAGAGCATATCGTCAAAATCATTATCTCGCGCGGGCTGACGAATGCCTCTGCGGGGATGCCCGCCGGCCCATACACCCTGCTGATCGCGTCCCCGGTACCCGAAACTACCGTGAACCAGCGGCAGAACGGCGTGAAGGCCATGCTGCTGCCGCGCGGGCACGACCCCGCCGACAACACCGCATACCCGTGGCTGCTGGCGGGCGCAAAAACCCTCTCATATGCGGTCAATATGGCGGTGCTGCGGTACGTTCACTCCCACGGCGCGGACGACGCAATTTTTATGACCGACAACCGCCGCATTCTGGAAGGGGCAACCTCATCGGTGCTCATGGCGCGCATTGAGCACGGGAAGAAAAAGCTGTACACCCCCGAACCGAACCACGGGATACTGCCCGGTACCACACAGGGCGCCATTTTTGAGGCGGCCAGGCGCGATGGCTGGGAGCTGGGCTACGGCCCGCTGTACCCGCAGGACCTCTTTGAATCTGACGGGGTGTGGCTCTCATCCTCGGTGCGGCTGCTCGCACCCGTCACACGGCTTAATGGGACCGCCCTGGCGCACGATGCGCAGCTGACCCACCAGTTCTTGGAATACCTGGCACAGGGGTAGGCTGGCGCATCTGTCAGCAGAAGGCTAGGATCTCTAGGCAGAATAAGAGACCTAGCCTTCTGCGCGTGCTGTGGACTGGGCACAGCAGCGGGTACACACTACCTGCTGGCAAGGACGCGGCGGGCCCGGCCCGTCACGTGTGTAGGCGCCGGGGGCCGTTTAGAAGTCTTCCCCAGATTCTTTTTTCTGCGACTCCACCAGCTCATCCTCAATGGCGCGGTTTTCCTCTTCTTCCTTATTTTTCACCTTGGGGGTGCGCTTAAAAAACCGGGCCGTATCCTGGCTGGCGGCCGCGTGCAGGCGCGGAAAGAAAATATACGCCATCGCAAAAGCCGAAACAATCGCGCAACCCCCCGAGACGAGAATCCCGGCCCCCAGCAGCTCATACAGGTAGAAGAAGAACACGAGCAAGCCGAAACGCACCAGGGTGTACTTGAAGAAGTTCATACCCACCAGTCTAGCCGCAGCATGGATGCGCCCCCAAGATTCCTGTGGCAGACTTAGAGCATGACACGAGCGATGATGATAATCGGCGCGTTCGCGCTGGTGATTGGGTTGAGCCTGTACACCCTGCTGGATGCCGCCCGCACACCGGCCGCCGATGCGCGCACCCTCCCCAAGTGGCTGTGGATTATTGTCATCATCTTCTTCCCCGTTGTGGGGCCGGTTTTCTGGCTGTTCTTCGGCAGGCCCCGCAGCGAAAAAAGTGCAGCCGAGCAGCCACCCGCCGCGGACACGGGCCGGGGTTTGAAAGGCAGGCGGGGTACTGTGCCTCCCGCGCCGAAAGCCCCCGACGACGATGAAGAGTACCTGCGCTGGCTCAAAGCCAAAGCAGAACGGCAAAAACGAGACAGGCAGCGGCAAGAGCCCCGCGACAACGCCACAGACGACACTGACGGCGAGAAATAGCCCCGGCCTGGCAGACACCATCAACCACTGGGCAGCACCCCGGGTAACCTCAGGCACTCCCCCGCTGTGTGCGCTTGCCCTCGCTCCCCCGGCGGGAAAGCGTCTACATGCTGTGTGCGGCCCCCTATCGTCACGTTCCCTGGGCTGGCTGCACCAGCACATGTTTATGGCTGAACCGTTCGTGGCCGCGCGTTAGCTTTAGGCCGCTGCGGCGCGCACAGGGACGCAGGCAGTTCTACGGGGCGGGTTTACAACCCCGAATACGAGTGCAGGCCCGAGAAGAAAATATTCACCACCGTGAAATTAAAAATAATGCACAAATAGCCGATAATAGACAGCCACGCCGAACGCGGGCCAGCCCAGCCGCGGGTTGCACGCGCATGCAGATACGCCGCATACACCACCCAGATCACGAAGGTCCATACCTCTTTAGTATCCCAGCCCCAGTAGCGGCCCCACGCCTGGCTCGCCCAAATCGCGCCAGCGGCAAGCGTGAACGTCCACATTACAAACGCCAAAGCGTTCAGGCGGAACGCAAAATTCTCAAGGGCCTGGGCGCTCGGAACCAGGCGCATAAACGCCCACCCGCCCGATTTACCGTTCAGGATGCGCTGCTCGCGGCGGGTCTGCACCAGCTGCAGCACCGCCATCGCGAACGTAATCGTAAACACCCCGGAGGCGAGCACCGCAATCGACACGTGAATCACCAGCCAGTAGCTCTGCAACGCCGGTTTCAGGTGCCCCACGGGGGTGGCGAAACTAATGGTGGCGGCGCACATCATAATCAGCGCCAGCCCAGACACGAGCGTGCCCACGAACCGCAGGTCACGGAAAATCAGCGCCACCAGGTACACGGTCACCACCACCAGCGCGCCCGTGGTGCAGAACTCGTACATGTTCCCCCAGGGCACACGCTGCGCAGCCACGCCGCGCATAATAACCGCCGCCGCGTGCACCAGCGCCCCCATCAGCATAACGATCACGGCGATGCGCGCCGCCGGGCGGCTCTGGCCCGTGTACAGCATCGAAGAGTCCGCCACGTGGCCCTCAAGCGCGCGTGCCGCCGCGCCCCGGTACCCGGCGCCCCGCTCGCCCGTGCCGGTCTCAGCGCCGCCGGTGCGCTCAACACGGGTGGCTTTCGCGCTCATCTTAACCGACGACTTCGCGGCGGTTTTCCCGCCGGTTTTCTCCGCACCCGCAACGGAGGTGGCCGCGCCCGCGGTAACAGGCTCAGCCGCCTGTTCCTCCTCTAACTCCGCCTCACAAGGCGCCGCGGCACCCTCCAGACGGCGGGTTACCCGCGAATTCTTCACCACATCCCAGGTGAACGCCACGAACACCACGGTGTAAATCAGCGCGGCAATATACATGAATAGCTCACTGTAGCGCGCTAATGTCTCGTTCAGCATGGGCTACTTCCCCTCGGTTTTCTCAGTCGGCTCCTCGGATGAGGGCTCCTCAGCAAATTCCAGCCCCCACCGGGCGGCGAAAGCATCCGTAATACGCTCAGCCTCGGCGGCAAGACGCGGGTCCTCCCCGCGCGCAAGCAGACCGTACTCTACGGTGAGCACCCCCTCATTGGTGCTGGCACGCACCCACACGCGGCGGCGCGCCACAAACAGGGACACAATCAGCCCCACGAAAGCCACCACAAACGAGTACAGCACAATATTCTGCCCCGGGTCGTGGCGAACCTCCATCCCCACGTACCGCTTATACCCCATGAACTCAATGGTGCCGTTGCCTTCCGGCAGGGTGGCGGTGCGGTGCTGCGCATCCAGCACAATACCGTTCTGGTTCGCCATGCTGTTCAACGCGGTCAGCTTAGAGGTGTCCAGCACGTACACGTTCTGCGGCTGGCCCGAGTTCAAGCCCAAATCCCCCGAATAGGACTGCAACACCAGCATAGGGTTCGCCGGGGCTGAATCCACCGAATGCGGGATGCCCGCCCCACGCTCATAGCTGCCGGTGGGCAGGAACATGCCCACAAATCCCAGTTGGGCCGGGCGGGCATCGGGCACCTTCAGCACCACTGATGAGGTGTACTTCCCGTCAGTTGGCAGGGCCACCACGGGGCCTTCATACGCCACTTTCCCCTCACCGTCGGTCACCTTCACAATGGGGGCGTACCCGTTGCCGGAGAGGAACACACTGGTGCCGCCCACATCAACCGGCTCGTTCACTTTGAGGGTTTTCTGCTCGGGGCTGCTGCCGGGGTTCTGCACGGTCAGCTGGGCGTTATAGTCCAGATCCTGCCCGTAGGTGTGGCTGTCGCGCTGCCTGTCGTAGCGCACCTGAAAGTTATTGAGCGTCACGGCGTACGGGCTCAGCCAGTCGGGGTTATAGTTCGTGCCTGGGGTGAACGAGTCGTAGCCGATCAGGGAGTTTACGAACGTCTCCCCCTCCACCAGGATCTTTTGGCCCCGGTACCCAAAAAGCGAGCCGACCGCCACCCCAACCAGGATGCCGATCATCGCCACATGGAACAGGATGTTCCCCACCTCACGCAGGTAGCCGCGTTCGGCCCCCACCGAGTACTGCCCGTCTCCTTCCTCCCGGATCTGCACCCGGTAGCGGCGTTTACGAAGGATCGCCGCAGCGTCCTCTATCGCGGCCTGGGGGGTGAGTGCATCCGCGTCAATATCGATCGTGCGGTGCACGGGCATGCGGGAAAGGTTCTTGGGGGTGCGCGCGGGCGGTTTACGCCAGTCTTTGGCATGTTTAATAGCGCGCGGGGTAACGCACCCGATCAGGGAAATAAACAGCAGCAGGTAGATGGCTGAGAACCACCCGGAGGAGAAAACATCAAACAGCTGTATCTTATCGGCAAACTCGCCCCAGCCGGGGTGGGTTTTAATATAGTCCGTCACCTTCGCGGGGTCTTGAATGCGCTGCGGAAACATCGACCCAGGAACTGCCGCAACCGCCAGCAGCAGAAGCAGCAGCAAAGCGGTGTTCATTTTCGTTAGTTGCGTCCAGCCCCAGCGGAGCATCCCGGTGATTCCCAGCGCCGGGGCGTCAGTGTGTGTGCGTGCCATATGTACCCCGTCAGATTGGTAGTTCGTAAACCGGTAGCGCCGCCTGAACCCAGGCCATGAGGTGGTTCCAGGCACCAGTCAAAATAAGGATGCCGATCAGGATGAGCATCGCCCCGCCCGCACGCTGAATCCCGCGTTTATGCGTGCTCGCCCACCCGGTGGTGTTCACCCCGCGCGCCGCGAAATAGGCGACCAGTAGGAACGGCACACCCAAACCCAGGCAGTAGGCGAAGGTGAGCACCACAGCCTTGAAGGTTACGGCCCCGCCAGTGAACACGAGGGTTTGCACTGCGGCGAAGGTGGGTCCAATGCACGGCGCCCACCCCAGCCCGAAGGTGACCCCCAGCACCGGCGCACCCCACAGGCCCGTGCCGGGGCGGGTGTGGAACCGTTTATCGACCTGCAGGATGCTCAGCCGCCCCATGAATACAACGCCCATGAGGATCACGAGTGCACCCAGCAGAATATTCACCCACGCCTGCCCTTTCAGCCAGGGGGCGGCACCCACCTGGGCCAGCAGCACCGATAGGGTGACGAAAACTGCGGAGAACCCGAGCACGAACAGGGCCACCCCGGCGAGCATCCGGCGGGTGTGGCGGCGGGTCTGCTGCGTGTGAAGGCGCCCTTTACCGGGCTGCGAACCTGGGGTTTTTGGGTTGGTGGGGGCGGCCGCCACAGCCACCCCCGATGTTGCCTCGGGCGGGTTTTTGGTGTTTTCTGCGGTTTTTTGGGGTGCGGGGTTGTGTGCCGCCGCCGTTTTCTTCCCCTGGAACAATGCGGCTGTCGCGGAGCCCTCGGGTGCCTGCGGCAGCGAACCTGCAAGACCCGCCACATACCCCAGGTAGCCGGGCACCAGCGGCAGCACGCACGGTGAAGCGAACGACACCAGCCCCGCCAGCGCCGCCAACGGGATGGAGAGCCACAGGGAACCATCCAGCACGGTTGAGCTGATACTCGCCAACGGCGCTGCGCCCGCCGTGGCAGCCGCAGCGGCGGGGGTGAGTATCATACCGGTTCCAGCAGGCACGCTAGGCACCCTTCACAGCGGTCTCAATCAGGGTTTTCAGCACCGACGGGTTCGCCTGACCCAGGATGCGTGCCGCCACCCTACCGTGCGAATCCAGGATCACGGTGGTCGGTACCGCCTGGGCGGGCACATACTTACTCAATGACAGCAGTACCTTACCCGAGGCGTCCTTAAACGAGGGGTAGGTGATCTCAAAGCTGCGCTCAAACGCCTCGGCGGTGCTTTTCTCATCCCGCACGTTCACACCGTAGAACCCCAGCTTGTCCTTATAGTCGGTGTAGAGCTTCTGCAGGTCTTTGGCCTCGGCACGGCAGGGGGAGCACCCGGCGTACCAGAAGTTCAAGAGCGTAGGTTTGCCGCGCAACGACTCAGCGTTCACGCTGGTGCCGTCGAATAGTTCACCGGTGAACGCAACGGGCTCGCCGCGCTCAGCCTCCTGGTACTCGGTCACCGACCCGTCCCCGGCAATGTAGCCTTTATTATCACCCGAATTCGCCTGTTTTGACAGGGAGGTGTCTTCAGAGCACGCAGCGAGCAGGCCCGCCCCGGCCGCTGACGCGCACAGCGCAATACCCGCACGCAGGGCGGTGCGGCGGGTGTGGTTATGGGTGGGAGTCATGCGTTCCTTCCGGTGGTGTGTGCGAAGGGGGTGCTGAACGGCAGACACCCGCGTCTTAGCTGCCGGGCAGCTGAATCACTCCCGAATACAGGGGCGATGCGGGTTCCGTGTAGCCGCTCACCTGCGGCGGGTTCCCCGATAACAGGTTATCGAAAGTGAGCGAAGTAATCGACGCCAGGTTGCATTCGCGCGCACGCGGGTCGTGCTGCAATAGCTTACCTTCAAGCGCCAGGCGAGTCACCCAGATGGGCAGCTGGTGCGAAACAATGATGGCCTCGGCCCCGTCCCCGCCCTGCCGGTACGCGGTGCGGGCGGCATCCTTAATGGCCTGAGCCATGCGGCGCACCTGCACAATGTACGGCTCGCCCCAGGATGGGCGCAGCGGGTTGTACAGTTTCGTCCAGTGGCGCGGGTTGTTCAGAAGCTCCTGCCGGTTCACGTGCAGGCCCTCAAAATAGTTATCGGCCTCAACCACGCGCGCATCGGGGTGCGCTTGAAGCCCCAGAAGCTCAGTGATCGGCTCGGCCGACTCGCGGGTGCGGGTCAGCGGGGAGCATACCAGGTGCACAATGTTCGCGCCTTCGCCCCGACGCCGGGCAAACTCCTGGGCGCTCATGCGCACCATCTGCTGCCCCTTCTCCGAAAGGTGGTAGTTGGGTAGCCGCCCGTAGACGATGCGGTCGGGGTTATGCACCTCGCCGTGGCGCATCAGGTGAACCGTGACCTTAGCCGATGTAGTCATTCTCTCAGTCTCTCAAATTTTCTACGCTACCCCAAAACGAGGGGCGCCGCATATAGCCCCTAATTCGCCAGAAGCGGGGGGCGGCCGACGCTAAGGCATGCGTGCGGCAATGAGCTTACGCATCCGTTTAGGGTTAATACGCCAAAAATCCTTCGGCTGCCCGTCAATGCGCAGCACCGGGATTTCGGTGGCGTGCCGCTGCAGCAGCTGCGGGTACAGCTCAATGTTCAGCTCGGTGTAGGGCACCCCAAATTCGGTGCATACCTGCGCCACCGTGTGCCGTGCAGCATCGCACAGGTGGCAGCCGGGGCGGGTCAAAAGCTCAATAACGGGTGGTTCAGGTGTAGCTGGGGGCATGGCTCCCAGTCTACTAGCGTTCAACAGCCGCCGCTAATAGCCCACGTCAGCCCTCATTAACGCACAATGCCCCGCAACCCTTACCGGGCACGGGGCACAGAAGCTACTGTTTACTTCTTATTGCGGCGCTGGTGGCGAGTCTTACGAAGCAGTTTACGGTGCTTCTTCTTGGACATGCGCTTGCGGCGCTTCTTAATAACGGAACCCATAGGATTTCCTCACTTTGCTAGACCCGGCCGCACCCATTCGGTGCGGTAGCTACCCGGGGTGTTTATACCGGTATAAACGCTCTAAAAGGCATTTTAGGCACAGCAGTGCCCCAGCGTTTTGAGAACGCTACCTTCCTAGAGTACTAGGAAACACCGCATTGCACCATTCCGACGCACCCAAAGAAGAGGAGCCATCCCCCAAAGACCCCGCAGAGGCGGTAACACCTCCCTGCGCACACGCAAGAAGATTTTCCCGCACGCCCGCACGTCCCCCCAGAATATGCCGGTATGCCCGGGCATTAACGCACTGCGCGGGCGCACCCAGTTTGAGGGTACGCCCGCGTGTTTGCGTTATTGCCTGCGCCAGCTACTGCTGGCTGTGCTGGCTCGCATCAGCAGGGTTAGCGGCATCTGAGGTGCCGCCTTCAGAGTTATCTGCCGCAGCCCCCTGCGGGGAGGCAGACACCTGCTGATTGTGGTTCGCAGTGTTCTGCTGATGCGCCGAATCCTGCGGGTTATTCTGCTGCTGAAGAGCCTGCTCCCGCTCGCGCGAGCTCAACCCCAAATAGCGGGTCATGCGGCTAAGCCAGCCCTGCTTACGTTCAGCGCTGGCGTGCTCCTCGGGCGCACGCTCATCCGTGGACCGCTCATCCTTGACCACCATAGGGGTTCCGCTCGTATTCGCGGGAACGATGCGAATCGGAGTGGTCGCCAGCACCTCAACCGGCGGCAGCGGCCGCTCCGCCAGAGCCTCCGGAGCGTGCTCAACGCCAAGAGCATCAGCTGGCGTGCTGTTCACGGCGCCGTTCGGGGCCTCAGCATCACCGGTGTCGGCAGCAGCCGGAGCTGCGGGGCCAGGCTGGGGTTGAGGCTGCGGCTGCGGTTGTGACGATACCGCGCTTGGGTACTGCAGCCCAGTGGCCGGGCGGCTAAAGGGAGACGCCACAGCAGCACGCACCGGCGTGATGATCTGGCCGTGACGGCGGCCCACCCCTGAGGGCGAATGGGCACGAATCACCTTCACCCGCTCCTCAGCGGCGCGCGCCAAGTTTTCCTCAGCCACTCGGCGCTGCTCAGCATCCTTACGTTCCACAGGGTTTTCGGGAAGCTTGGGCTTCGGACCGGTACGCCCCTGAATAGGGATACCAGCTGAGGCAGGCCCGCTTACCCCAAACTGCCCGGTGTGAGGCCCACTATGGGGCTGCTGGGCGGGTGTGGAACCGGTGCGCGGGGCAGCACTATCCCAGTGATTCTGTGGGTTGTGCGCGTCCGGTGCGGTTTCCTGGCCCTGTGCCTCCTGAACGGGGGCATGGTTCTGCACCTGCTGCGGCACATCCGGCTGAGCCTGCCCGTTACCGTTATCCGGTGCGGCGGGTATAGCCTGCGGATTCTCCAGCGACGAAATGGGGCGCGCCTGCTGCCCATCAAGCGACTGCACAGCCCCCAGCACCTCCTGCTGAGGCTGCTCCTGCGCTGTGCCCTGACCCGCTACAGGGTGCGGCCCGGTCTGCTCATTCGCAGCGGGCCCTTGGGAATTAGCCGCGCCTGCGGAACCAGCGTGACCGTTCGGGTCTTCAGCAGGCGAGGATGCAGGATGGGCACTACCCGAGGCAGACTCCTGGGGCTTCCTGTCAGGATTCCCGGCCTGAGCAGGCTGAGCGGACTGCGGCCCTTGGGCCTGACCGCCCTGTTGGGCGGAGCCCTGCGGTGAAGAGCTGCTCTGCGCAGTATTAGCCTGAGCGGCATCAGTTTGTGCAGCACCAGTCTTTTCGGCGTTGCCCTGATCATCGTGCGGGCCGGGGTTGTGCTTCACACCGTTCTGGGCTGCAGTATCTGCATGATTGTTGCCCGCACCATTATCAGTTTTTGGCGCGGCACTATTGGGTCCCTGCGCGTCAGGTTCCTGTCCGGCAGGCTTCTGGGGTGCAGCTTTAGCGTCCTGCTTATTCTGCACCGAATCTTTCTGCGCTGGCTCTTTCTGCTGTGCCGGGTTCTCCTGTGCTGAGCTTTCCTGCGCTGAAGTTCCCTGGGTCTGCTCGGCTGCCTTCTCGGCCTTCTGCTCGCCGCTCTTGGGGGAAGCAGCATCCTTACCGGCGGAGCCGTTCACCCCTGAAGCATCCGGCTGCGGTGATTTCTGCGCAGCACCAGGCCCTTTAGAGTTCTGCTGCGCAGCAGACGAACCGCCCGAATTGTCGGCTGCCTGCTGACCGTTCTGCCCGTCCTTACCCTTAGAGGGGACGGAACCGCCCTGCTTCTGAGCGTCCTGGGCCTTCTGCTGATCGTCCTGAGCACCCTGCTTGGGGGACTTCGCTTCGGCCTTTTGAGTCTCAGACGTCTGAGCATCAGGTTTCTGGGCATCGGGCTGAGCGGATTTTTGGGCCGCCGAAGCCTTTGCGTCCTTGGGCGCGCCGCCATCCTTTAGCGGCGCGGAACCATCAGCCTGCTGCGCACCATCAGACTGGTTCTTCTGGCCCTGCGGCGAGGAATCGGCAGACTGTTTACCCTGCCCCTTCTGCTCGTCCTGTGCAGGCTGCGACTGGACAGCCTCAGTCGAGCTCTTCTGCTCGTCCTTAGCGGCACCGGCCTTCTGCCCGGAACCCGAAGGTGAGCCGCCCGGCTTGCCGCCAGCCTGCTTACCCTGGGGCTGCTTAGCCTGGTCTTGCTCCTGAGACTGTTGATCTTGGGCCTGCTGGTCCTTACCGCTCTGCCCCTCGGCGTGCTTGTCCTCACCGGGGGTAGGCTGAGCCGGAGTATCACCGGCTGCGGGCTGCGCCCCGCCCTTAGCCTTTTGAGCTTGAGCGTCCTCGGCGTCTTTCTTGCCCGTATCCTTCGTCGCAGACCCCTGCTTCTGGGAATCCTCAGATGCCTTATCGGCCTGTTCACCTTCAGCCTTTGCGGGCGTCTCACCAGGCTTAGCGGCCGCCTTCGAGGCGTCCTCACCCGACGCTACGGGCTGAGGCTTCTTCTCGGGCAGACCCTGAGCAGGAATCACCCGCATATCCAGCGGAATAGCGGCCGTGGCCTGAATCAGCGGCTCATCATCGGTCAAACGCAGCGGCTGAGATGCATCAGGATCGACCGGCAACGGCTGAATCGGAAGCGGAAGCGCGGAGGTGGCCTGAATCAGCACCTCCTGGGCGGGTGTAGGCTGAGCTGCGCCCTGCTCCTCACCACCCGGCACAGGGCCGTGCTGCATTGACTGGTCAGGCGCCTGTGCAGAGGCAGCATTATCAACCTCATACGGTTGCCCAGATGCGTTCTCGGGGTGCTGCGAAGCGCCATTGTTACCGCCCTGAGCAGCGGGGGCACCCTCAGACGGGCGGGTAAACGCCGCCGCCGCACGACCGGAGGCTGTACCAAAGCTCAACGGCAGATTAGACTGCTGCTCCTGTTGCCCCTGCTGCCCGTCATAGTGCTGCCCAGGCTGCTGCGAGGTATCACGGCGAGCCTGCTGAGAGCCGGATGAAGGCACCGGCGCACCGCCGGGGGCGTTGCCGAACCGCTCCGCACCGAAGCCCCACCCGAAACTGGGGCCTTCCTCCGGGAACGGGCCGAAATCATCCTCAATATCAACCGGCTCAAACATGCGCAGATCCGAGGTTCCGGGCATGCCCGTAAGCGCCACCGCCGACTCGTCCAAGTCCACCCCGGCCTCATCGAACAGGCCGCGCATCTGGTTCATCATCAGGTTGCGGGCGGTCGCGGAATCGGCGTCCTTCACGGCCTCAAGAACCGCACGGTTCTCAGCGTTCAGGCGCTCCATGGTGCTGCTCCACAGCGGCACACGCCCCGCCAGCGACAGCAGAGCATCGAAGGTCGGCTGACGGATAGCAATCAGCAGCCCAGCAATCAGCTCGTTATTGGCAAGGCGGCTCAGCTCCAGGTGAAAGTCCAGGTACAGGTCAAGGAACTCCCGGATAGGGTGCCCACCCTCCTGCATCTCCTCCAGCAGCTCATCCACTTCACCAAAATCAGCGACGCCGGGGTCAATATTGGCAACACTCCAGCCTTCAAGAAGCATATGGGTCTGCACCAGGTCACGTTTCGGGTAGCGCGAAACAGCCATGTGCAGGCGCAGAGGCTCGGCTGCCGCCATCGCCGGCTCCTCATTCAGGTGAGCGATGATCTCTTTGCCCTTACCGGAGTATAGGCGCACCAGATCCATGTCTTCGAGGGTCTTCAAGCCCTCGCGGGTACGGCTTCTTCCCAAGCCAATCGCGCGGGCAATACGCTGATCGTCGGGCAAGTCCTGGCCAAGCTGCAGGTTGCCCTCAGTGAGCTCGTTCTCGAGCCAGCGGAGGATTTTACGGTGAATAGCCAACGTAGATTCCGTCTTTCGGGAAATTAGGGTTTATCAGGGTAGGTGTATGAGTTGATGATCAAGCGAACACGGGCGCACGCCCCGCCCCATTCGCTATCTCTCCGCGCGCCGCCGGTGCGGCATGCTATCGTCGGCGACCAAAGACACGCGCCAGAAGGCCACGAGGTTCCTCCTTAACGGTCACCTGCTCATACGGTGCAGGCTGAGGGATCGGCCGGAACACCGGCTCCTCAGTAGGTTCGGGAGCCTCCTTGGGCTCTACGGTCTGGGCCGTTTCGGGTTCAGCACCCGCATCGGCTGTATCGGTTACTGAGGCGCCGTCGGTGTCGGCTGCCTCGGTATCCTCAGACGCTTCGGGGTCGGCGCCCTTCCCCTCCGCGTAAGTCTTCTTGGGTTCAGCATCATCCGCGTGAGCTGCAACATCCTCATCAGCGTCCGGGCCGTCAGCGGGGTCAGTCGTCAGGGTTACTTCGTCGCCCTTCGCAGTTTTAGAAACGGTGGCAGCTTCCACAGATGCAGCATCCCGGCCTGCCTTCGCCGTTGATGCCTCGATACGCGGGCTATCGGCAGCATCCTGCCCGGTTTTTACCTCGGATAGTCCGGCGGCCTTCTGCTCACTCCGAGACTCGGTAGCGCTGGCAGCCGTGTCCTCACCCGTGTGGTGACGCTCCTTCTTCGTAGGCGCATCCTCGGTGGTGGAGGTCATGTCAGCTGCCGCCGATACGGCATCCTGAGACTCAACGTTTACAGGCTCACTCTTGGCAGGCTGCTCATTGGCGGGGTCGGTGTCAATAGCCTCATGCTTACCGCGGGCAGGCTCATTCGATACAGCAGGCTTGGCTGAGGCGTCACCTGCCGAACTCCAGGGGCTCACGCCAGCAGAGGACTCAGTTGCCTCATCGTCTTCACCCTGCCCCGCAGGAGCCACCGACTGGGTCTCGTTCGCGGAATCCTTCGCAGCAGTTTCAACGAGTGCTTTCTCCTCATCAGGTTGCGGCACCTCGTCAGAGGCAAAGGCGGAGGGGGTGAAGGGGCGCATCGGCACCACACCTTCGCTCACTTCACCGGTGCCAGCAAATGTGGCACTGGCGTTCTGTTCGCTCCCGGCCAACTCCTCATCCAGGCCCTCAGATTCTGCCGTTTCGGCAGGCTCTTCGGGCGCTTTCGCGCTGAGCACAACACCCACAGCCGGATCGGGGTGCGAGTCAGCACCTTCTTCCACAGCGGGCTCGTCCTCAGCCGGAATATTGGGGTTATTCGAGCTCAACGGCACAACGCGGCGCTGAAGCTCTTCACTTCCACCAGCGGCGGTATCGTCGTTATCTTCCGCGCTGGGTTCCTCATCATTGTCTTCCTCAACATCGGATGGGATGTGCAGCTCGGCTGGAATGTCGAGTTTCTCGCTGGATTCAACCACCTCATGCTGGTGCGCACCGGTAAATCCGCCCACCACCACGGAACTGCCCGGGAACGCGGGGGAAAAGCTCTCCCCACCGGGAAGCGCAACAGGGGCGTGAGCTGCCGCTGAGGCGCGGGCAGCCTCCAAAATCTCATCCACCCAGTCTGTAATCTCAGTGAAAACCTCGGGGTTCAGCGAATACAGCCGGCGCTGCCCCTCAACCACGGCCGACACCACACCGGCCTCACGCAGCACTTTCAGGTGCTTAGAAATAGTTGGCTGACTCATGCCCAGTTTCTCGACAACCGCACCAACAGTGTGGGTCTGTTCGGCGAGCAGCCGCACGATGCGGCGGCGGGTCGAATCCGCAATCACTGAAAAAACATCTGCATGCATATATCGATTATGTCATATATACGCTAGTTTGCCAGTTCCCAATAGCCGTCAAACCACACACTTAACTGGACATTATCAACCCCGGCCCATTAAATTCTTGAAACAGAATATGTGTTTTACTGCATGTTGAAGGTTGCGGGCGAAAAAACCGCCCCACCCCACCACCGAATACCACCATCGGGGATACACTAGAGGAGGCCGCACCACCACGTTCAGGGGCCTGCACCAACCACACAACCTACACGGCCCAAACCCCGCACCTAACACCGGCACCCACCCACACCATGAAGGGAGGAACCCATGGGACGCCTCGCCCGGCGCATCCGCGCACACTGGCGCAAACGCCACCGTAAACGCGAGGCCCTGCGCACCTCCCGTGAGTTCTTCAAACGCCAGCACACCCTACGCAGGTGGCGCCTGCCCAAGCAGAACAGCAGCGACATCACCCCGTTCACCGGCGCACCCAGTTCCCGCACCACCCCCGCGCCCCCAAAACACGGCCTGCTCGATAGTCTGCTGCCGAGCCGAAAAACCACAGATGCGCGCAGCACCCACACCGGCACCGCCCGGCGCGGGGCACTCACCGTTGAGGCGTCCGCACCGGGGGCAAGCACGCACCAGCCGCGACTGCTTGATGCCCGCACCTACGAGAACCTGCGCGACTTTATCGACGCGAAAGTGCTCTCCTCCCCCGCACGAACCGCCATCAGCACCTTCCTGCTGGTAATCGTGTTCTTCACGCTCATGCTCTTACTGCCGATCGCCTCAAATGACGGGCACATGGCGCCGCTGCATCACGCATTTTTCACCGCCACCAGCGCCGTGACCGTCACCGGCCTCACCACCGTCTCAACCGCCGAACAGTGGTCGATGTTTGGGCAGGTTGTTATCCTGTGCGCCTGCCAGATCGGTGGCTTGGGAACCCTTACCCTCACCTCGCTGCTGGCCCTGGCAACCGGGCGGAAAATGGGGCTGCGATCCAAGCTCATCGCCCAAGAAGAACTCAATATTGGGCGGCTAGGTGAGGTCGGTAGCGTGGTACGCACCGTCGCCTACACCTCCGCCAGCATTGAGGCGTTCATAGCGTTACTGCTGACCCCGCGTTTTCTAATACTGGGCGAAGACCCGCTCACCAGCCTGTGGCACGGTATTTTCTACGCGATCTCGGCGTTTAATAACGCCGGGTTCACGCCACATTCCGACGGGATAGTGCCGTACGGCCACGACTTTTTTGTGATCATCCCCGTATGTATAGCCGTGTTTCTGGGGGCTATGGGGTTCCCGGTGCTCATGGCGTTACAGCAGCACCCGCTTAAACCCAGCCGGTGGACACTCACCGCAAAGCTCACACTCGTCACCACCAGCGTGCTTTTCGTACTGGGCGCCGCCGCCTGGGGTGCGGCCGAATGGAATAACCCGAGCACTGTCGGCGGGAACAACCCGGGGGATAAAATACTCAGCGCGCTCTTTGCCTCCGTCATGACCCGTTCAGGCGGTTTCAACCTGGTCGATATGAACGATATCCGCCCCGTGACCAGCCTCATTACCGACGTGCTCATGTTTATTGGCGGCGGCTCAGCCTCAACAGCTGGCGGCATTAAAGTCACCACCATTGCCGTGATTATGCTGGCGATTATGGCGGAGGCACGCGGCGACCAGTTTGTGGTGGCATTCAACCGCACTATCCCCGACACGGTGCTGCGCATCGCCATCTCAGTGACCATGATGAGCGCCGGTATCGTGATTGCCGGGTCCGGTATTATTCTGATGCTCACCGACCAGCCCCTGAGCAGGGTGCTGTTTGAGGTGATCTCAGCCTACGCCACGTGCGGGCTCTCAAACGGCCTCTCAGCCGAGTTGTCGCCCGCCGGTATTTACACGCTCAGCGCTCTCATGTTCATTGGGCGTATTGGCACCATCACCGCCGCCACCGCCTTGGCGTTGCGCTCCCGCCGCCGCCTGTACAAGTTCCCCGAAGAAAGGCCCATCATTGGCTAATACACACAATGCGCCCGTGCTCGTGATCGGTTTGGGCCGGTTTGGCGCCTCAACCGCCGCGCAGCTGCACGCCCAGAACCAGGAGGTGCTCGCCGTTGAAAAAGACCCTGAGCTGGTGCAGAAATGGTCGGGCCTGCTCACCCACGTGGTAGCCGCCGATGCCGCCGACATTGATACGCTCAGGCAGCTGGGCGCAAACGACTTCGGGTCCGCGGTTGTGGGTGTCGGCACCTCGATTGAGGCGTCCGTGCTTATCACCGCGAACCTCGTTGACCTGGGGGTTGAACGTATTTGGGCGAAAGCAATCACCCCGTCACACGGCAAAATCCTGGAGCGCATCGGTGCGCACCACGTGGTCTACCCGGAGGCGGATGCGGGCCGCCGCGCCGCGCACCTGGTGTCTGGGCGGCTATTGGACTACATTGAGTTCGACGACGATTTCGCTATCGCTAAGATGCGCCCGCCGAAGGAAACTCACGGGTTCACCCTAGCGGAGTCGGATATCCGCGCCAAATACGGGGTGTCTGTGGTGGGCATTAAATCCCCCGGGGAGGAATTCACCTACGCAGACCCATCCACGCGCATTCACTCTCGGGATATTCTTATCGTCTCGGGGCAAGTGGAGCTGATCGAGCGTTTTGCTGCCCGCCCGTAGGTTCTGCGGCTTCCCCCGCGCCTCTCGCTCCTTGCCGTTTTTACCCTACCGCTTCTCTCCCCCCTCTTCTCCGTCATAAAAAGGCTCTTTATTTGAATAAAGCGTTAAAAACCCCGCTTTATTCAAATAAAGAGCCTTTTTATGCAGGGAGGGGCCTGTGGATAACTATGCAGAGTGTCCTGGTACGCTATTTTATCCACAGAAAGTAACATAGGCAGTCTGGCGGGGGCCTCGTTCATGATGTACTGCCATTATGTCTCTCATGAAGCCTCTGGAGCGGGTATATCCGCTCATTAAAAGTTTTGCCGAACTTACCGATACAGGAATCAGTGCCAGAAAAGTTAAGCAAATGTATGCGTCTGGTGTACTCATTCCCTTGGCTCAAAACCAGTACATATATGCCCAAGATTGGAATGCCCTTAATCCGGCAGAACAGCATGCAGCACGTATCACCGCCTTCTCACGCCGCCTGAAGTCTGCCGTATTCAGTCACCAAAGCGCAGCCTGCGCCTATGGCATTCCGGTTTTGCATTACCCTCGCGAAGTGCATATGCGCTCTAGCGGCGGCATTCAGCATCCGGATATTCGCGTACACGAAGACCGATACACGAAGGAAGCCCCTCACGCACATGTGTTATCCACGGTATTCGCTGTGAACCGGCTAGAGACGATTGTCGGATGCGCGCGCACGCTTCCGCTTGATGGTGCGGTTGTTATTGCAGATGGCGCTCTGAGCCGTCAGCAGGAAGGCGCGCGTTTGGACTATTCTGAGGTTCAGGATGCGCTTCTCAGTTCTCCGCGAAAAGGTGCTGCAAAGGCACGCGAGGTGGCACGGTTAATGAGCGATAAATCTGATTCTCCGGGAGAAACCCTCACACGGTTGCGGCTCTACGAGTATGGGTTATCCCCCACTGAGCAATACCCGATTACGACGGAGATGGGTCAATTTTTAGGTGACTTCGCGTTTGAAGCTCAGCGGGTGATTGTTGAGTTCGACGGGCGTGTGAAGCAAACAAGCCGGGTGATGAATCCTGATGGCTGGGCGATTGACCGCGAGAAAGAGCGGGAAAACGCATTAATGCGTGCCGGGTGGCGGCTTATCAGGCTGCGATGGGAGCATGTAAATGGCGGAAACCCGAAAGTGTTGGAACAATCGCTTCGCAACTTTGGTCTTATATAGTTATCGCGTCCTCGTACTCCCCCGCCCCATTTACAAAAAAGAAGAGCCTTTATTTGAATAAAGGCTCTTTTTATGAGGGGGTGGGTGAACACCGGGAAGTGACGCAGGGAAAGCGCGGGGAGGGATAAGCAGGAGGCGGGGGCTAGTCAGCCGTGTACTGTTCGCTCAGCTCGGCGGAGCGGGCGGCGCAGGCGCGCATCGCATCCTCGGTGAGATCGAAAAGTCCCT
>ERZ773079.628-NODE-628-length-22781-cov-14.152073_pt1 | contig 22781 bp, 30 predicted proteins | sample MGYA00511355_ERZ773079 | MGnify/ENA primary metagenome ERZ773079 (study PRJEB29015, sample SAMEA2737979) | human oral metagenome | biome: human oral; feature: human-associated habitat; material: dental | place: China | collected 2117 ... | reverse complement strand
GGTTTGCCGCCGCCGAAGAATCCCCCGTCGTCACGATGGTCAAATTGTTCCCATGTTTTAGCCTTTGTGGATTTCGATATTCTGCCATAATCACTCCTATTCCTTATTCTGTTGCGACACAACCGATTTCCCCATGAAACCAACGAGACCCACAGAGATAGTGTCTTGCAGGCGTTCGTAGTTTCCACTCATGCCGATAGCAGGAAGTGCAACAGTCAAAATAAGCGCAAGAACAAGTCCCGCGCCGATAATTGTATCCACAGAGTGCTTCACGAAATCACTTCCTTTCGTTTTCCAATCTGACATGTGGAAGTTTCCGAAACCGTTCAAATAATTCTTCAACCATACCATTTCCATCTAGCCCTTTATACGCTTGTAGCATCACGGACACATTCTCAACCGTTTGCACCGGCGCAAATCCCTTTTGCTCTGCTTCTAGCATGAGAGAAACAAGGCGATCTTGAAGGACTGCCTGCACCCCGTCTTTTATTGCGTCGGCTTCTTTATGATTTGCCGTGATAGCGTCACGGGCGCGATATATCACCACGCCCGCGATACTACTCACAATTGCTGAAAGCACAGACACGACAATCGCCGCGGTGACTTCCTCTAATTCCATGTCTTATTTTCCCTTTTTATTGAGTTAGTCATCTCGTTCTGGTTCGTTGAACTCACTCCATTCCTCACCGGTGAGCTCTTTGTATTCGTCCTTGTTGAGCCAAGAAGAACCAACGACCCGCCAACACCGCCATTTGTTCCAATAGCCATGTTCGTAGTAATACTTCACCTTGTCGAAATGCTTACTGTGCTGCATGTTTTGTACCTCCGTTGTCAATAGCTGCCATTAAGAAATCGATGTCCCCGCGTAAACCCTGAATCGTTTTTCCTTGCGTTTCTGCTTGCGCCGTGAAGAAGTCAACGCTTGCGCTCATGTCACGAACGGTCTTGTCTTGTTCTTCCACACGTGCGATGGCGTATTCTTCCGGCGTCAGCTCCCTTTCTTCGTATTCCCAAAGCTCAGTACTTGTCCCGTTTGGACTAGTCCATGTGATGCGTTTTATGTTTCGCCGCTGGTATACGACAAAAGCGCTGGTCTTTGTGTCAAAAGCCACAGGTTTTTCTTCCTGCGAGCCTTGCACTTTCTTCCAATCCGTCATTAAAAAATCTCCTTTCAATATTGAATGTGTCATGTATGGGCAGGTTGAATTAACGTAAGTCCGCAGGCACCATCCCACGCGCTGTTATTCGGAGAACTATCTGTAGCAAAAGCAAAAGCGCCTCCAATCGCGACAGTATAGGCTCTCCCTCCTCCGCTGTATAGACAATTCATGGGAGCCGTATTTTTTGTAAGAAGACCATCCGCAAAGTATGTCGATTGACTGCCAATAGCTTCCGTCGGTATTATTCCGTACTCTGTACATGTGACTTTGCTAATGTATTGCAAGAATACGGCTGGGAGAGCCACACCTATGTCTTTGTATCCGGTAGTATCAGTGAAGTGATACCCGTCGCCCGATGGGGTCATCTTCACATAGATTTTTCCGCTGTCACATATAACCCCAGCTATTCTGTCCCAAACATCACCCCAAAGCCCTTCGACATGGAATACCTTTATCTGCCGCTTGGCATCTTGATATCCACAGAACTGACCTGATGTATTGAGTGTGCCAGGCAAAAGAACATCGCCGACATAGTTCCCTAACCCAAATACACTCTGTGTATCCGTGGATTTGCCCAGGAGAACAACCAGCGTCCGAATGAGTTCCCGTTGGCTCCATGTGTGCGTATACCAACCCGCGCCATTCGCCTTAGCGCCATCGACTTCTTGCGTAGCGGCTAAGCTTGTTAAAGCCGGTTTCCCTGATAAGCTGCGAATCTTCGAGGCTGTGCCGCTAGCCGTGTACATCGACCATGCGAACCAATCCGCGATTGTGCCATCTGCTCTTGTATGTGCATATGCCTTGTAGTTCTCGTCGTACTGCGTATCGCTAATAATTTCGTACAAGTAGTCTGCATCTTCGTAGCGATAGACCCAAACCAGCGGGAAGATTGCCATAGCATTTCCCTCATAGCTCTCGTTCGCAACATCGGACGCCAGACCACTGCCTTTCTTCTTGCTGTAGTCCTTCGGGTCAAGTTCGTAGTCGATGGTGCCGTCATTTTTCAGCATGACGGGCTTGTTGCCCGTGACAAACCACTTGTCGCCCCAATCGCCATAGTCGAAGGTACCTGCCGTGAAATTCATTTTAGCGGGGCGCAGCCCTACCGCGTCATAGAGATACTCAACGCGCGCCGAAGGATTGCCCTCCGTCTTTTTAATGCGATAGCCATAGCGGACACCCTGCGATGTCGCAATGGTATAGTCCTTGACTTCTTCGACGTGAACCTTTCTTTTGTTCGAACGCCCTTCTTTCGCCGTGGTGACTTCCCATGTTCCTAAATGTGGTAGATTTGTATGCCATACGCCCGAGTTAATCTCTTTCGGCGTTACTGTTGTTTGCCCGTCTGACACCGTCACCGTGCACCCGATCGGGGTATTTATGGTGAGGTGCGGCGGTGTGCCAAGCCCGCCGTCAGTGAACGTCTGCTTAATGTTCTTTAGCAAGTCGCGGATTTCGCCTTGTGTGTTTTCTGTCGCGATATAAGTCTTCATCTATGCCTCCTTTTAGGCGTCCGGCGTAATCATATAAACGCCTTGCGTGTCATAACCAATTTGAAATGTCACAGTACTGTCTGCATCCAGCGGGACATACTGCGTGTCGTCCGTTGTTTGCAGGCGTACCACTTTCCAACGCACTGTTCCATCTTCGATGATGTCGCCAATGTTTGCATGGGATAAATCGAGTAGGGTACCGCCCGTAGTGCCCGCCTGTATACACAGCAATCGGAAATCATGCCTATGGAAATTGCGGTCATACAAGAGTTCGTCGATCGAATAGCTATGCAGGCGCTCAACAAGTCCAGCGCTGTCAGCTAATGCCTCATTCGTAGCAATACCCTGCGGGTTCACTATCACTTGTACCGTCGAGGCATTTGATACCGCGATATGCATGGTATAGGTTGCTGATTCATGAACGGCCGATGCCGCTGACGGGATGTAGTCTGGGCTATTGTCCGTACTGACAAGGTAGAGAATTTCCCCTCTATCCGGATCTTTGGCAAAAAGCCCCCATTCGCGCGGGTAAAAGCCTTCTGCAACATCCTGTGTGCGCAAAATACCGGTAACCTTGCAAGTTTCCCCTTCCACAACGACTGAGCTAATCGCAAGAATGGCTTTGCTTGCTGCTAAATCGGTCATGCCATCTATAACGTCCTGAGAAAGGCTCGCTTGTCCTAGCTTCATGCGTGTGAGTTCCAACGTTGCGCCCGCTTCTACTTTTAGCTGCAAGGCACGTCCTGCGGCAGTCAAAGCGCCGCTTGTCCAATTTGCCATCATCGGCTCCTTTCTTCGATGAAATAAACCTTATCGAGGCAGACGCACGCTGCCATGTGCCGCTGGGCATCTATCGCCGCATTATCTGCATGGCGCTCGTACACAGTAAAAGCCCTATGTGAGGTAGGGACAGCTGCAATATAGCGCGCAGGGGATGCGGCAGCATTTTTCAGCACGCGCATAGCGACGGTATAACCCCGATGAATTGACACTGCCGCTCCGATATAAATAGAAGGTGTGCTGCCACTTCGGCGCAAGAGTGCAATATCATATCCAAGATGTGCGGGCTTGTATGTCTCTAATGCGTCAAGCATGCCGCTAAAATCCAAAATATCCCCCGCACTATGATGAAGGTGAAAGACATAGCGTGTATTTTCCTCCTCGATGTGAAACGCACTATCTGCCGACATATAACGTCGGCACAGCCGCTCGAGGAAGTCCACCGTGGATGTTTGGCGAAATTGCAGCTTCAAAAGAATTTGATTTCGCCGCATTTCCACCGTATCCGTCGCCTGTGGACGAATCGCAAGCACACGCTCCCATGTGGAAAGCCCCCATGTTGCTGTAGCAACAAAGAACTGGTCGAGGACATCGAGCAAGGTTAGCCGCTGCCTTTCGTGTTCCTTACTGCAAGCATCGAGAAGACCCGCCATGGACAAATCTTTTCGTAAAAAACGCGGCAGATAGCGACTGATGTCGACTGGCTCCTCACGAAGTAAAGCCATGCGCTTTCACCTCCCCAATGACAAGGATTTCGTCTGTTGAAGACGCCACACGCTCTCCGCCGTTCAGCTTGACATTGGCACAGTCATTCACTGACGCTTGATTCATGATCTTGTCGATAACCATAGCCGCCGAAAGCCTTGTAAAGTCAAGCCCTTTGCCCATAATATAGCCGCGAAGTTCTTCTTTTAACCGCTCACTGTCTAGCGTACCGTCGATATCGGCTTCTAGGTTGACGATTTTCGGTGTAGGGCTTGCCACTGTCACCGTAGCCCCAATGGGGCGCACCGATTCGATATAAGTGAAGACTGCCTGCTTTAGGTCTTTAGACGCCGTCCTTCCGTTGTCATCTAGGATGTTCACCTTGACCGTCCCCGCTCCCGCCCAAAGAGGAAATACACGACAGGCGCCGACACCTTCCACACGCATTGCCCAATTGTAATAATGGTATGCATTGCCACTCGTCGCGGGCGTCCGTACAAAAATCAAAAAGCGACGCAACAGTTCCTTGTCGCTCTCTTCGTTGAATCCGTCATACGCCGCCTTGGGATTGTCAACGCTAAGGATGCCGGGGATATTCATCGGGATTGTGTTGATGGTATGAGCAGCGACATTGCCGCCCGTACCTGGTTCCATAGCAACGGCGTCTATTCTTCCTTCGTTGGTTATTTCTACGGCTTCCTTTGCTGCAAAACGCAGGCCGTCTGCCGTAGCAAAGATACTTCCCGCCGCTACCATTCCCGTGCCCGTCACATGCAGGGAAACCTTAGCCTTAGTTGCTTTTTTGCGATCGACGCCGAACTCCGCAGCGCGACGCGTGAGGTATTCCCCCCATGCGGTATCAGCAAACGCCGCCTTGTACGCTTGCTCGAGTTCAACTTCTACCTTAGCAAACTCTAAAGAATTCGAAGCGAGTACGTCATTTTCAAACGTCCCTTCAATCGTCGATGCCTCGACGCCGCTTGAGCTCTTTAACTCACTTAAGATAGCCGGGTGCTCCCGTGCCCTATACATATACTTCCACCTTCCCGTATACCGTCGTCAAGATCACCGTCACTTGCAGTGTCTCTCCATGCGCTGATGCCGCAAAAGTAACCGAATCAATCGACTGAATGTAGGGGTTGACCATCAGACATTCGACGATCATGCGCTTTAGTTCCGACTTTCTCTCCTGTACACTCATAACCTTGCCAACGAACGGCTCAAGTTCAATGCCATACTGCCACGAATACGCGAGATAAGAAAAGCGCTCCGTCTTGAGCGCCTTATAAATCCAGACCTTCATCGCTTCGTTTTCTTGTACGAGAATATGCCGCCCGCGCTTGTCATAACGAAAGCAGTCCTTTTCAAAATCCCAAGCATATTCCTTGAATACAGGCAACTGCGCGGCATCGCCTCTTTCAGCTGTCCCGATAAATGGGTATGCCTCGCTCATAGCTTAATCACCTTGCTCTCAATGAGAAAGAGCTGTCCGCCCTTTTGCGGATAGACAGAGACTAAGTCGCCAACTTTCAGTGTATCCGTCCACGTCTCATCATTGTCAATGGGATGGTTGTGACTTGCATAAGCGGGCAGTCCACTGCCGCCGCCGCGAAAACTCGTTTCCCCGACAATGTGCCGCGTATGCCCCGGCAGCCAATACTCATTTAGATAGATTTGCTCCGGCTCGATAACAATGTCATTCCATGCCACACGCAGAGCAGGCGGCGGGGAAACCACCTTGCCGACCGAGGGTAAGAGCGGCGTATGAGACGCTGCGATTTCGTGCTGCAGGTTGACCAGCCGTTCCGCAGAATTTGCTGCACTTGGTATTTGCCCCGTCATTTCTTGTCTTCCTTTTCTTTCTCGACCTTTTCCTCTGTCATGATATTCTCGAACTCAAGCTCCAACTTCATCTCATGTTTACCATCCTTGAAGGTATGCGTATCTGCCTTAATCCAAAACTGTCCCTTAAAAAGACTGTCTTCCACCAAAATTGAATAGGGCGCGCGTACCTGATAATCACCGAGTACCGTGATATTCCCGCTCCGCTGCGGTTTTTTCTTTTCGAGAATATCCTTGACCTCTTTCTGCGTATCCTTGTTGGGATCTTCTTTGTACACCTCTTGAAACATGGAATACTTTTTGATTCGCTCTGCATCGCTGATGATATCCTTGTGGTTGCCCTTGTCATCTACCACCAATACTTGATCAATTAGCTTTTCGATGGATTCTTTGTAGACGCTTTCCGTCATGTTGTACGAGGCATATGCCGTCCAATCCTTCCCCGTTGCCTTGTCTTTGATCAATTCGCCCTTTTCAATGACGTTCAGCTTGCGTCCTTCCCCCATGACACATTGATATTTTTTTTCGGTTGTCTTGCTCGCTTCAAAATACGCCCCTTGAATGATCTGATACCCTGTTTTCGCGTTGGCGATAAAAGAGACCTTGACGCCCGTCTTGGCAAACGTTCCTGCCAAAACGCCCATTTCGGAACAGATTTGCCCCGCGATATCCTCGGGCAAGGCATCGTGGAACGTGCGCGTTGTCTTCGAGACGCCCAGTACATGCAAATCGTCTAGTGCTACTACGCGCACCGAAGAGTGGTGTCGATCTTTCTCGATGGTGTAGATATTGCCTGTGAATACCTCTGCCCCCGCATTATCGAACCCATGCACCGTGAAGCCATTGTCGACTTCTATCACGGGCACGCTTGGGTCTCTATCGTCCTGCACATAGGAAAATGTCAGCCGCCTAGCCACTTGCAACCGTGACCCTGCCCAAGTGCAGGACGTGAGCAAAGGGGTGATATCCTTGTCCTGAATGTGTATCTTCACGTGTTGCCCCCTCGCATACCGCGCCGAATTGCCGCCCGCGCTTCATGCAGAGCGGGACCGACCAGCCCGCCATTTTTCGCATTTTGCAAGAGCCCGCGCCACTTTTGTACCTTGCCGTATGCCCGCTTAGATGCCTCTAGGACATCCTTTGCCTGCTTGATGCTCTTCTGCGTCTTCGTTAGTGTGGGTTTGCCTTGCCGCTCCTTTAAGCCCGTTTGCTCATCCGTCTGTTTCTCGTTATTCGCCTGCGGCACATTCAGCTCTTTCCACTCGGTGAACTCAAGCTTGTAATAGATATCGCGGGAAGCATCTTGCTCTTGCCACTCGAAAGATTCAATCGCCATCGCCAAGTTAAACGGACTGTCCGTGATGATGACGCGAACGGGCTTTTTCCCTTCCTTCCACTTTTGCATCAATGCGACACAATCCGACGGCTCACGTGCGTCCCCTACCACAAAGGGATATTCATGGGTAAGAGAGGGAAAGAAACAAGAAAACGAAAGCTTGGCGAGCTTGGGATTGCCGAAAAGTTGCGCCTCGCCAAAATCCAAAATATCGACAATCTTATTGAGCTGCCCCATACTCACCTGATATTTCCATGGCGTGACGGGAAGAACAAAGCGCTCATCTTCACAGGTCAGCGTGACCGTGCGAGAACTGCCGCCGCCAAGCAGAAAGCCCGCGGCATTGTTCACCGTACGCCAAAGATTCAAAAAACGCATACTCACACCCCCACATAGTTGTAGTTGTTTTGCGCTAACGATATCAGCTGTACCAGTTGATGGGCAATCTTGTCGATATCGGCTTCTTCCCGTACGACAAAGGTATTTCCCGCAATGGAAACATGGCTGCTTTGTGACGCTGTCTGCGTTGGCGCTGTCTGCAAGACATCATTTAGCATCTTCATTGTTGTCGCGTGTGGATAGACGCGGGCGCCCTGCGGTAGGTCGATAATCTCACCGCCGTGCTCGTTAACCTCTGTCCAGCCGCCCTCTGCAAAAGACGTACCGGCGGCTTTTTGGGGATAAGGTGTACCGGCGAGCCATGCGGCATTGTTCCCCACCCAGTCAAGCCCTGCCGCAATCGTCGGATGCCCCGCGGCACGTACACTAGCCGCTGCACTTGCCATCGATGCCGCGACACTCGCTGCCGCCCTTGCCGCGCCTGCGGCAATATCGGCAAAGAGGCCTTGGAAGAAAGCCCCTACACCACTCCAGGCCCCTTGCGTGTTCACAGCAGAAGTTTGAAAATTTGTAGAGATAGATGATCCTGTTCGACTGCTGCCTTGCTCCATTGGTACGAAAACGGCGCCGTCCATAAAGGTTGGGATTGGTGCATACGCCGCTTCTGTTCCCGATGCGCCTTCGTTTGCGGCTTCTTCGACACCTGCGGCTGCCTCTTCAGCAGTGTCATCGATACTGGAGGCAGATTCTTCTACGCTGGTGGAAGCCTCTTCAGCGGCTGCTTCCACGCCCGAAGTCGCTCCGTCTGCCGTACCGATCACATAATCCGCGGTATTGCTCCAACCTTCTTCAAGATGTGCATTTGTCTCGTCGAACGTCTGCTGAACATGTGCTGAAGCTTCATCCGCGCTCTGTTTGACCGCAGAAAAGGCATCTGCTCCGCCAAATTGTTGATAACTCATGTACAAATCTGGGCTGCCAAGGGAACCGTCCGGCAGTGACTGTCTCGGGTTATATCCTCCATTTCCTCCAAAATAGATATCAGAAAAATCGGCATCCTGTCGCAGCGAGCCGTCACCGCTCATGTGGTAGCCCGTTCCCGTCAGCATCTGATTGCTATAGAAGATAGTGTCATTCTTGTTGTCGTAATTGTAGCCTTCCATGGGATTCTTGCGGCTAAGGTAGCTGCCAATTTTCTCACCGGCGATTTCGCCAAGCAAGCCGCCTGCCGTCATGCCGATCATTGTGCCGACGGGACCGAAGGCAGAGCCGATAACACCGCCGAGCACCGTGCCAAGGACGCCGCCCGCCGAAGAACCAACCGCCGCGCCCATTCGCTCGGCGTTATCGGCATTCGTCCGGGCTTCAAACTGCTTGGCTTCTTGCGCCTTCAGGAAGGCATTATGATATTCCTGAGACTGTACGCCATACGCCTGTTGTACGGCTTGCAGATTATTTGTTGCCTGCTTGATGAGAATTGCCGCATCGGCAGAAGTCTCTGCGTTATGCTGTCGTGCCGCCCATAGATCCAGCACGCCGAAGAACGCGGAAAAAGCCGCACCGCCTGCGATTGCACTACGCGACGCGCTAATGCGTGAACGCCATGAGCCGCCGCCCTTCCCACCGGCGGCCGCCGCTCCCCTTCCTTCGGCAGCTGCAGCAGCACCGGCTACTTTTCCGTTGACAATGACCGTGCCCGCCGTCACCGTCATCTGTCCGACTGCCTGCCCAGCTGCCGCGCCGGCTTTTCCTGTCGCTGATAAGCCCCGCACCCCAGCTTTCGCTTTTTGCAGCAGCCGAACAATTTTGTATAGACCACCTGCTAACACGCCGCCCGCCAGCACCGAGCCAATGCCGTCAAACGCTAGGAACTTTTGCTTCAGCTGATCTAGAATATTCAGAGCAAGCTTGCCGACGTCTGAGATGTCGAAGCCATCTTCCAGATATCCCTTGAATCTATCGATATCTTTCTTAACGCCTTGCACAAAGTCGCGGATACCCTCCCCGCCTTTGCCATCCATGATAGCGAGCTGCAAAGATTCCCAAGAGGACTTTAGCAGCGTGACGTCGCCGGCTAGATTATCTAAGCGTCGCTCTGCCATACGTGCGGCTGCGCCATCCGCGGTGTTCATCGCCTGCGTGAGTTTTTGAAAATCTTCCTCCGGCGCGTTGATGAGTGCTTCAAAGCCGCTCAAGGCGTATGTTCCAGCTATCTTCTTGGCAAAATCCACCTTTTCAACATCGGACAATTTAGAAAATGCCGTGCGCAAATCCGTCATCGTCTGCATCCATGGTTTTATTGTTCCGTCACTGTTCTTGACTGAAAGACCCAGTGCCTGCATAGCTTTAGCGGCTTCTTTTGGCGGTGCAGCGAGGCGCATCATGATTGACCGAAGACTAGTGCCGGCCTGTTCGCCCTTAATGCCTGCGTTTGCCATCAGACCAATGGCGACGCCGACATCTTCGATTTTGTATTTCAGCGTGCCTGCCAGCGGGGCAACGTACTTGAAGGTCTCCCCCATCATGCTGACATTGGTATTTGAATTCGTCGCCGCCTGCGCTAAGACATCCGCGAAATGCCCCGAATCCGACGCCTTTAGTCCGAACGCCGTCAAGGCATCCGTCACGATATCCGAAACTCTGCCGAGTTCCTCACCGGACGCGGCAGCCAGATCCATAACGCCCTTGACACCTTGCAGCATCTCCGGCGTTTTCCATCCAGCCATCGCCATATATTCAAACGCCTTTCCGGCTTCGGTCGCAGAAAAAGACGTCGTCATGCCCATCTCTTTGGCTTTGTTCGACAATAATTCCATGTCCGCAGCAGATGCCTGCGAAATAGCGCCGACTGCACTCATCTGCTTTTCAAAGTCTGCATAGGCTTTAACGGTGCTCAAGATACCCGCGCCGACGCCTGCCGCACCCAGCACCGGTAAGGGTAAGCCCGCCGCCATACCGCCCATGCCCGTTGCAAGGCTACTAAGCCCTGCCTTTAACTTAGCTGCACCGGCTTCCATACGTGTGCGAATGGTCGCGGTATAGGGCTTTGAAACGAGCCCTGATAACTTGGCGTGTAAACTGCCGACCTTGCCGCTCACCTCATCTTGTGCGACGATTCTTGCACGGTAGCTGCCGCGTAACTTCTTCAAGCTGCTAGCAGCCTGATTCGCTTGTCCCGCGAGCTTTCCTGCCTGTGCGCCCGCGCTAGACGCTACGCCTTCCATTTTGCCTAAGGAAGAAGACGCGCTGCTTGCGCCCGCTTTCAAGCTATTTAGGCTCTTACCTGCCCTTTGTACGCCGCTTGTCATCTGGTCTTTTAAACGCAAGACGGTGGAAAGTACATAATCACTCACAAAGACGCATCCCCCTTCCTGCTACGGCGGCCTTGACCATCAACTTTACCTCTTCCATATGTCGCTTTTCTTCTGCTTCCATCGCTGTCAGTAAAAACAGTTTTTCAAGTGGCGACAGAGAAAAGAACGCCTGCGGCTGATATCCGCGGAGAACATAGAAAGCCGCCGTGCGGGCTTCCCAGTTCTCTTCGATTAGTTTTTTAGGTCTTCATGCAGCTTTGCGCTGATATCCTTCTTGTAGCCGGCAAGTTCCATGATCTTTGCGCTGATGCTCGAGACTTCGCCCGGCTCGAATAGCTTGTCGATGATATCCATCGGTTCCACGCACCCATATGCCTTCAGAAGATTTTTGTCTTTCAGGTCGGGCGAAACGACGCAGTTTAGAATAAAATAAGCGTCGGTATCCTCCACCTTTAGCGCCTCTGCGACTAGTGCGCGGCTAGGCAACTTGACTTCCATCGTCCCCGCGCTGGTTACAAGGTCAAAGTGCTTTTTCTTTCCCTCGCTGCGTGCTTCTTTCTGTGCAATTAGTTCTTCAATCGATACAGCCATCTTAAACCTCCATACAAAAAGCCCGCCACCCGGCGAGCCCTTCTACTGCATACTTAATTGTCGACTTCTTCAATATAGGCGACGTCCTCTGGCGTAAAGCCAAAGGGAAATTCCTTTTCTACGACTTGCCCCTTTTCAAACGTCATTAGCGTCAAATCCTTGAACCAGACGTTGTCGATGGTGATGCGCTCTTTCTGTGCATCCACCATATCCGGGTCAGCGAGCAGCGCGACGATATTCGCGCGTGGATCATGTCCATTCTTCCATTCTTCTAGATAGGTATTGATGTTGCGGTTGATGACCGCGCGAATCGTGATAGAGCCCTCGCCTGTCAGTGATGTGATCTTGCTGTCCTTTGAATTGCCGATGATGACATCCTCGCGGTCAGCCGTCACCTTTGCTTCAAATTTTGAGATTTCAAACAACAGCTTGCCATCCCACCAAACGCGCCCATGGTTTCCATTCCAGCGGCGGCGCCCGCGATATTTCACGTCTTCGTAATCTCTAGCCATTTACCCTACCGCCTTTCTCACATGACAAAATCGATCTTCAAATCTTCCATTGCATTGACCGGCGTTACGCGCCCCGTGAGGAAGACTTGCGTTCCCGTGTTGAACTCGCGAATCTGCTGTACCGTCATGTCATTGACAGAATCTGTACCATGCAAAAGGATATAGTTCTTTTGTGCAGCCTCGTCGATATCCACCATATTCTGCGCCGTCGGGCTGTTGTCAAGAACATTGCCCTTCAGCCCGTTGAAGTACACGTGCACGGCGGCGATGAAAAGCATCTTGTGGTTATAGTCATTGATGACCTTGCCGACATAGTCGTTCTTGAACGTGTCGCGGATATCGTCCGTGATCATATCGATCGCTTCCACAATCTTAATATAGCGGAAGTCCTGTCCGACATCCGTTGTAAAGGTGTGCAGCGAGTTGCATGCGCGCGCAATCTTTACACCGTTGCCGTCCAGTTCGTCGAACAAGCAGAGCTCACCATTATTGATGTGCGCGTCGATATCATCGTAGGCCGTGCAGTCCACCACCTCCGCCAGTTCGTAATACGTCGCTGAACGGTCAAGCGGCAAGCCTGCAAGAATCCCTGCAATGCGCGCCGTGTACTGCACGGCCGTGTATAGCTTAAACTGCGGGATGGACGAAGGAACTTTTGATGCGTCGCTGCCTGCCGCGGTAAGTGCATCTTCATAAGCGGGATTTTCCACGCGAATCTTATCTGTCGTGAGATTGATTACGCCCTTGTCATCGGCAGTCTTGACATTCGCGACAATCGCCTTAAACGTCTTGCGCTTGATGTTGCGCTGCGTCTTCACCCAAGTCGCTAAATCCTCTTGCTCTTGTGCTGTGCCCGTCGGATGACAGACATAATTCCACTTCACATGCGCAATATCCCGAAGGATATCGTCTTGATTCAGCAAAGAATCCGCACCGCCTACATCTGTGCCGTCCTTCGGCAGTGTATACACCAAGACGCGAAGCGGCGACCCCAGTAATGCTTTCTTGATAAGATCGACGTTTTCTGGCGTAAGTCCCGTATCGGGAATATCTGTACTGTCGTTGATCTTAAAGAAGTTACTCTTATTCGCCTCCTCGTTCTTTAGAATCATCACAACAATGCCGCGTGCACTTCGCGCAATTGCCGTCGTGCTCTTGGTGCGGAAGTTAATCAGCACCTTTGGCAGACCAAAAACCTCAGCTTCGTTTGGCATATCCTCACCCCTTAACTAAGTTGCCAGGAAAGCGCGAGGTCTTCCATTAGGTCGACCAACTCGCCCGGCGCAAAATCTGTGAAATCCAATGTGAATGTATAATGCAAAACCTCATCCACAATGCGAGAGGAGGTTTCAAGAATCGTGATATAGCGGTCACCGATTTGAAAGACCGGCAGCACCGCTTTGTCTAGTGCGTCCATTGCCGCGTACAGTTTGGCGCGCGAAATGCGGCCGCGGGCATCCGGCAAGGGGACAAACTGAATCTTTAGTCTAAGCATGCGATCGTAATATGTTGCATCGCACGGTGTCTTTCGCGCGCTGAGTTCGCAGTAGAGATAATCCTCATTTGCATCTGCGTTACTGTTGAAGAAGACGGGCACATCCGGAAATACCTGACGCAGCTTTTCTGTCAGGGCGGATCGTATGTCTTTATATGCGATCATCGCAACATCTCCCCTATTAGGCGCTCAATATCTTTGGCAAAATCTGGGCGGAAGGTTTCCATTGCATCGCGGAACATATACCGTCCCTTTACGACGCGCCCTGTATACTTTCCATGGGCTTTCACGCGGTGCCCGTATTCGACATGAGCGGCATACTCTGTATTATTGGCAACCGTTGCTTCCTCACTCGAGATACTGCCTAGACGCCAACCGTTCCGTAAATAGCCCGTATCCACCGGCGTCAATGCCTTGGTACCCGTGATAAGAAACTCTGCCTCTTGCTGCAAGAACTGTCTCTTCTTTGCTGCAGCGTTCGCGCCCCTAAGCTTTCTTTCCAGCGCCTCAAGTCCTGTGATTTCAAGCCCCATGAGCAGCCTCCCGCTTTCGCCAAACAGAAATTTCCTGATGCGTCGGGTATGGAAAGCGAGCTCCTGCAAAAAGTGTCAGCCGGACGCCTTCATGCTTGATATCGACGCGATCCCCCTCGCGGATATCGACGTCTGGATCCGTGCACAAACGGAGGTTTTCTGTCACATCGACAGCCCTGTCTGTCTTGCTTAAGACAATATCTTTGCCATACTGTGACAACTTGCAGGGGATATCCAGAGCGACCGGTGCCTCCATCTCCTCATAATCATCGGATCCATCCTCTGCCCGGACGCGCTGCAGGCGGTAGACCGTTACTTTGTCCTTATAGAGCAGGCGGTGCAGGATACTCTTCAAATTCAAGGGAACACCACCTTTCGATACAGATTCATCTTCCCGCGAATCGAAGAAAAGTTGAAGTCAGACAGCGTCCCCGCCGCACTTGATGCCGCTGTATTTGTGTCGAACTCAAACTCGGTATCATCCATACGGACACGCTTCAGCCCCTTTGTATCGTCCCTGTCCTGCGTGATACGCTGGACGAATAAATCGGCGCAGGTGTAGATAAGCGCGGCGGGGAAGTCGTCGCGGTGACAGTAATCTAATACATCCCCTACTAGCTTTTTCGCATAGAGGCGATAGATGGCATCGCGGCTATCCTCTCCCTCACCAAGAAGTAGTTTTGCCATCTGAACGATTCTTTTCACGGCTTCCTCTGATTCAATATACCTTTCCATAGCACGCCCCCTTTTCCGGGCATAAGAAAAGCACCTTGCCTTGACAAAGTGCTCTTTTGAATCTTTTCAATACAGAATATCTACGGTCATGGGGTCGGGCAGAATGCCGAGTTCGTAGACTGTTTTGCCTTCCGCAATACAATGGTCGATCATAGCGATGACTTCTTCGTCTTCACGCCCCCAGGCTAGCGGAATAGTAGGAAAACTTTCACCAAACTTTTTACGGTACGCCTTCAAGGCTCCCCTTAGTTCCTTCGTCATGTCAATCCCTCCAAAATCTCAAGAAGCGCCTGATAGCTATTTGGCATATACCGCTTGATATATGCCAGTTCTTCGCCGCCGCATGTCACCGCACTTAGGATATTTGCCCAAGCTTCGCGCGCCGTGCCATAGATTCTACAAAGAGACTTTACCTTACTTTGGTTGCTTGCGTCGAAACCCATTGCCTTATAGATATTTTTTAATTTCTTTTCGAGCTTGAGTTCCTTTGCGTAATTGTACTCCCTGTTGTAGTAGGCATTTCCATGCCCCCAATTGACTGTTCCTTTTTCAAAAAGCGCAAAGAAGCCATCCAGCGTGTCCTGCACACCTGCGCTTCCATCATGTAACTTGAAATCTTCAAGAATCTTCTTTGTGATCATTTTCTTGCAATGTGCTTTATCCGCACGCATGGCCGATAGGAATTTGTCGCTCGTGCTAGCCACCGGCTGGATAAAAAAGATACCTTCAGCCTGCATTGCTTTGACTTCCGTGAAGGCCAACTCGTCAAGCGGCAAACAACAGTCAAAATGATGTCCGTATTCATGCGCAAGTGTCGAGAATTTGCTAACGCCATTCTTAATGGATCCCTCTCTTGGGTAACTGTATTTAATAGACTTGTCAGCAGGATAATATGACCCAGCGTCAGGTTTGTAATGGATATCGCTTATATCATCGCCATACTTTGTATACAGTGGCGCGATTCTTTCGTTGTTCTTTAGAAGGTCGATGTACGCACCATAGTCCTTCTTTTCCATTGTACTACTTAGCTTGGTCGTATGACTTCTAAGGGCTTTTTCTAATTTTATTTTATCACGCGCCGGGGGAGATGACAACGCAGATGAGGCGACAATATTTTCCTTTTCCCATGCTTCTAGCGATACCTTTTTCTCGATGTATACGCTTTGCCAGTCCGCATACTGCATTTCGGCGGGAACGCGTGTATAGCCTTGCTTGCCGTCTTCGCGTGCCGCGCGGCTGCCGGTTCGCTTCTCGTTCTCCCCTCTCGCCGCCGCTATCGTCGAGCGACAGCGTGGATGCAGCGGCGGGATATTGCCGCCTGCCTCCGCCTCGTCGATGGGGTAGATGCGCCCGTCGTGCTCCCTGCACACTGCAGACGTTCGCCTGTCTAGCGTCGCGATAAACCGGTAGTAGCCAAGACCGGCGTCTTGAATTGCATCCAGCGCCGCTTGGTTCTGTACATAGTTCATCTCAGTACGGACGAGCCGCACGGCATTTGATCGTCCCGCGTGCATGCGTTCATCCACCATCTTTGCCATGCGCTCGATACCAACCCCGCGGTGAATGCCTGCCTTCACGGTATCGCTGAGAGCGCGGCCGAGCTTTCTTGTATTGTTCCAAATACGCGCCGAATAATTCTCACCGCTCCAAGGCGTGCGCAAGACCTGCTCAATTTGCTTATCTTGCAGCGCTGCCGCCGACTTTAAAAAGCCTTCTTCCTTGCCGATATCAAAAAGCCCGTGATAGTAATTGTCCTTGTAGTTTTCGCTGAAAAAAGCATCCATTGCCGCCTCGCTGTAGCGCCCAAGACGGTCGAGTGTCAACAAGGTCGTTCCCCGTAGCTTTTCCAGCCGTGTGATGCGTGTCCGCATGGCAAGCGTATTGAGTTCAAGCAAGAGCCCCTTATCTTCCGTCAAGCGAATCTTAGCGACATAGTCCTCTAGGCTTTTGCGCCAGATACGGTACTCCCTGCCCGCAATGAGACGCCGCGCCTCTAGCATAGAAAGAGCGTTCTCACGGGCATACCGACCATAGAGCGTCGCAATGTCGTCTTCTATCTTTTGGAGCGCTGTCTCATAATACGCTGCAAGCTGCCGCTCAACGGTCTCCTGCGACTTTTTAAACCATCTTCGCTCTCTTTGGGCGGCACGTTCTGCCCAATAGGCGTCACTGTCCATGAAACGCCCCCTTTTGTCAGCCGAGTTTGTGCTTTAGCGCCACAATGCGAATTGCCTTCGGCTCATAGACGCGTTCCCAGTTGGCCGCCGTCGCCAGCTCGGCGCGTGAAACCGATTCCGCATGGGCGCGCGTGTTGTTTGTCCACTTGATGCCGCGCGGATGCAGGATGAATGTACGGCGGTTGATGAGGAAGTCTACGCCCGAGCCCTTGCGCTTGTCGCGGTCAACTTCCGTCGGGACAAAGCCGACCGGCGAACCGTCACCATACGCTACCGCCCCATTGCCGAAGAGATATGTCGTATAAACACCGCTGTCTACCGGGCAGCCATCATCGACAATCACACGGCGCCCCTGATACGTATCAAACTCAACATCAGTCGAATCGCGCTCCGTGACAATAAGATTCTGCTTCTTCAAATACGCCTTCGTCGCGCTATGCATACAGACGGCCGTCAAGTCGCTCTGCGCATCGCCTAACAGCTGACACGCGTCGATGAAAGCGGATGCGCTAATATTCGCCGCCTTGCCCGAAAGTCCCGAGATATCCAGCAGATGATCCGCCATTGAAGGCGCACCAAAAACGCCCGAAAGTTCACTGACCAATTCCTTTTGCAAATTGCGCGCCCAAAATCCCGCGACGAGAGAACCAATCGCCGCCATAGGATCCGCCCCCGAAAGCGACGCGGAAAGGTCTGTTGCACTCCACATCATCGCGCGGCGAATCGTCGTGGATACATCCTTCTTGCTTTCAATCTTATGCGCGGTGAGATCGACGCCTTCCACGACATCTTCAGGATCGCCCTTTAGATCTTCAAAGAACGGCATCGTATGTATCGGCGCTGCCTCCGATGCAAGATGATTGAATGCTAGATTACTCTCTGCAATCCCCGACGCAAAGAGTGCTGAAAGCGCCTTGGTCTTCTGCGTGACGTACGGATTGAAAAGTTCCGGTACGATTACATCACTTAACGTAGTTCCTGCCATTTTTTTCCTCCTTAAAGCGTAACCCCAACTTCAGCGGCAAGTGCGCGCGCCTTAGCGGGGTCTTGTTTGAATAAATGCCCTTGCGCTGTGAGATTAAACGTCTCCTTTTGAAAAGGGTTGGTCTGTTCTTGCCTTCTGCCCCCGTTAGGGTTATAGACGGCTGGCTGCTGCTCTCCCTTAAACAAAAAAGGCTTTTCCTTTTGCAGCGCGTCTATCTGCTCCTTGAGCCCGGCGATTTTTCCGTCTTCGCCCAAGACGAGTTTTTCCTTAGGGATCAGCTTAGCGACAAGTTCCGCATCCTGTGCAGAGCCTGCCACCGCAAGTTTTATCGCCGTGTCAAACTGCAAAGCCTTAGTCTGCGCTTCGAACTGTGCCTTCTGCTCCTTGTTTGCTCGCTGCAACGTCTCGATTTCCTTCTTCAATGTGTCGCTCAAGCCTTCCGTCTTCTTCAGATTTGACAGCTGCTTGTCGCGGTCTGCCATCTGCTTTGTCAGACTTTTCTTTTGCTTGTCCACTTCGTTGAACTGCGCCCTTGTGACAAAGTCACCGTCAAGAAATTCTTTGACTTTTTGCATGGCTTCTGCCTGCTTTTCCTCTGCTATTCCCAATGTGGCAACAAATTCTTCGATAGTCATAACTTTTTGCTCCCGGTTTTTTCCGTGGTTCACCTGCCACGATGAGAAATCATTTCGTTTTTGCTTCGGTCTTTTCTGCCGCATAGGGCTTTCCCGTCGCTAGACATGTACGCAAAATTTCCATTGCTTCGTGTGCTGTGCGCCCTTGCATCTTTTGAATTGGGAAATCTACGCCGAATGCCTCTGCATAGGCGACAAGAAGTTTATACATCCCGCCCACCTCCTTCCTCTGCTTCTTTTGGCGGCTCTCGTTCCAGCGGGAAGACATCGTCATCCGTGGACTTTTCGTGCGCAAGTTCTCGCTCTTCCTGCTCGACCGATTCGACAAAGGGATGATTTTTCAGAATCGTTTTGCTTGACACAATCCCGACGCTCTTAGCACACATATCCGTCAGCTCCGCGTCATTGCGGATACTGGTACGCGTCCACGTCTGTGTGATCGCATTCGCCCTCATGCCTGCATCATTCAAGATGGCACGTATGAGTTGATTAAAGCCAAGCCGAAACTCGGTTTCCATCAGTCCCGCCTTCATCTCGAGCAGTGCATAGAGAAACTTCATCGCTTCGCCGCTCGTCCCTTTTAGTCCCTGCTGCTCCGGGTCGACACCCTGTCCCATGGAAAAAATCGCCTTGCGCGTGATTTCTAAAAGCTTATCGCGTGCGTCTACCGGAATTTCAATCGAGAGCGTAGAAATACCGCTGTGATCTCCATCTCCTGCACTGTCTAGACTGATCGCCTTGTAGTACTTCAAAGAATCCATCAGGGCTTTCATGTCTTCGCCGCCGTAGTTCGTCAAAACAAGGATGACCTCTTGAATATCTTCTAAATCATCGACAAAGCCGGAAAATGTCTTGTCGTAGGTGTCGATTAGCTGCTTGACGGCGGAAAGGTCGCTGGATACTGTGTTGTTGTTGCAAAAAGGAATAAATGGAACGCAGCCGTATGGATGCGGCATAATACTTCCGTCTTCGCTCGCGCCGGTGACGTAAAAATCCGTAAACATCGGACAGGGCGCAAGCCCCGTTAAGCAGGTATCGTCGCTTCGTACCTGAAACGCCTGACACTCTGACGCCGTCCAATACTCATAGATATTCCACGTATCGCCGCTTTCGTCAAAATCCGTATAGACGCGAAGGACAGCAAGCAACTCCTTGTCCAGTTTCTGGCTCCATACCGGGATGATCTGCACGCTCGGTACCACGGCATATCGAAACCCCTTGCGCTCATCCTTCCAATAGTGCAGCCATGCTATGCCTGCATTGGAGGCCTCAACACAAAGCTGCTTGCAGTTTTGCGCGTACGTATCGCCGAGTGTCGCCGCGACGCGCTGGTTTGCCTCGTCCGACCCGACATCAAACATCGGCGGCGTCGTGAAAAGATACGCCGCTTTCTGGTTGACAAGGAGCGGATAGAAAGAAAAGGGGATGCGGTTGTCTGCCGAGCGCATGGGATTTTTCCCGCTGACCACCGCACCGCTTGCATCATAGCGGTCACGGTAGCGGTCGGGACGCAGACAAATATCATTGTTCACTTTGTAATACCGCTCCCCGATGAAAGCACGCGCCATAAAACTTGCATGCCCCTGAACATAGCGCTGAATTAACTTCTTTGCCGTGTCAATGGAAAGGCTCACCGGAATACCCCCTTTCAATGCAAAACACGAATCCCGCCCGCGCGCATCACTTCACCCAGGGCATAGCGTGCCGCGTCGATGGTGTGATTGTTTCGGTCGGGATACGCGCTGATAAACTGCCCCTCGCGGTTTCTCTCGTATGCATACGTCACGAATTCGCGGTAGGTATGCGGACACCGCACCTTGTCGATGTAGATATGTGCCCGATCCTGCAGCCACTTGATGCCATGGGCGACACTGTCGCGTCCTTTGCGTGCGCCGAAGATACGAAGACCGAGACCTTTCATCTCTGCGATGCTCTTCGGCTCGGCGGAATCTGCATAGATGACATTCTGCCCCGCCAGTGGGCGAATACGCGCTGTTGCGCGGCTGTTGGATAATCGCTGCTCATAGATTTCTTCAAAGATATAGACATCCTCACGCTTCCGATCATAGGCACAAGAGAGAAACGCCAACGGGTCGACAGCAAAACCAAAATCCAGCCCGTGATAGACGCGCCCGAAGGCGGCTATTTCCGCGTCCGTCATACGTCTATCCGCCACGTTTTCAAACACCGCGCCGCCCGTACCGGTAGCCTCACCAAGGTATTCATGGCGATAGGCGCGTTCGTTGTGCGCCTTTAACTTTTCTGCCTCAAGAAAGAACTGTTCGCCCAGCCATGCGACAGGCATATCCCGGTAGGTCGATGCATGCACTAAGCGCGTCGCATCATCAACAAAGAGCTCTGCATTAATCCAGTGGTCGCGGCTCTTCGGTGGATTGAAAGAAACGAACTCGATATATTTCTTGCCGCCGCGCAGTAGTGATTGATTCAGGTTTCGGATTTCATCCATTCCGAGAAACTGGTCAGCTTCTTCCAGCCATACGATGCCGATATAGCCATTCGGCGGCTTGATCGACTTGATTTTCATCGGATCATCCACGCCGAAGAAATAAAGGATCTGCCCCGTTGGTCGGTAGATGATTTCCAGAGGCGACTTCTTACAGATGAATAGCCCCGTATCCATCAACCCCAGGCGCTCGATTGCCCATTGGATCTGCGCATACACACTGGTCTTGAGCGAGCGCCCGACCTTGCGCAGGATGACCGCATGCCTATCCTTGTGCCGCAAGAGCACTAATAGGATTTCTAGCGATATGAACGAAGATTTGCCTGAACCGCGCCCGCCTTTCAGCCAATAAAATGTATGCCCGTGCTGCTGGATGTCTCGGTGCAGCGACCAAAACGCTGGCGCAAGTGCCTTGCTAAGTTTCACCGTTTGTACTTGCCCCCTCCGTTAAATCATCCAGGATCTGCACTGCGGCAAGTTCTGCACTCGCCTTCTTGAGCAGGCTTTCTTTTAGCTTTAGTTCTCTTTCGCGCAGCCGAATATCTGCTGACTCCCCGAGAACCTCTAAGAGCAGTTTCATCATCTGAGAGTTGCCGCGGCAAGCATTCCGAACCAGGCTGCCTAAAATGGCGTCGGAGACAAACAGATTCTCATCTTTGACCTTAGCTGCGCGCATAATGGCGTCCTTTAGATCTGGGGGGAGTTCAGCCAACGGCAAAGCAACCGCTTCTTTCAGCATGGCACGGAACGCTTTCTTCTGCTGCCGTGCCTTGCCACTGGCAAGCCCCCCTTTCCGAGATATTGCCCGGACTTCTTCCTTCGTTCTCTTTGTCGTAGGTATTAAGTTCTTGTTGACATGGCTCACCTCCCATACAAAAAAGGCAGCTGCCCCGCCGGGTTAGCTGCCTTTCTCTATTCTGTTTCTACCGCCGCTGGTCTTCCTTCTTTCAGTCAAAAGTCCTTCTTTACCGTCGCGGCGCTTACTTCCTTTTTTGTTTGCATCCACTTTCGTACATACCAGCCGAAGATACCACCGCCGACAAAATATGGAATACCAACCGCGCGCCCCATCACGGCAAACACTGCGAGGAAGACCACGGCACAAACCACAATGCAAAGCAGCGGCATATACCGAAAGCATCTTTCTTTCATGATCATCTGACCTTGATGGATGGGGAGGCAAAATGCCCCTCCATGACTTTTATCCTGCTTTTCTCATTGATGAAATCATCCCGAGATGGGGCGTCATTTCGACGCTCCATGCCTTTAGTCCTATTTCCCTCGGTGATAAGATCGTTTAGAGATGGGTGAACGTTTCGTTCATCCATGCCTTTTGTCCTATCTTATGCCTTGGATAATACCGTCACGAATCGTTACGGTATTTTGCTGTCTCGACTTTGACTTTTTGCTTTTTGTCTTTTTGAATCTCAGCTCACTCACTTGCCATAGATAACCCGTCGTTTCGACGGGGCATGCCTTTTGTCTTACCTTTGAAATTATCCCACGCGACGGCTGAAAACTGTCAAAATGGCAGTTTTGCCTACCTTCCTAAAGTCGCGTTTTGCGACCTTAGACAACTTCAGATTCCCCCAACGGGCATCTGGTCACCTAAAACATCTGTCGCCCTTGTAGCCTGCTTTCTCTCGATATGGACGCCTACGCCGCAAAATACGGCAACAAATCCG
>ERZ773079.623-NODE-623-length-22907-cov-4.411824_pt1 | contig 22907 bp, 21 predicted proteins | sample MGYA00511355_ERZ773079 | MGnify/ENA primary metagenome ERZ773079 (study PRJEB29015, sample SAMEA2737979) | human oral metagenome | biome: human oral; feature: human-associated habitat; material: dental | place: China | collected 2117 ... | reverse complement strand
GAGGTGGCGCGCTGGATGACGGCGCGCATCAGCGCGACCCCAGGGCCGAGCCGAGGCCGCCAAAGCCCGTGGAACCGCCGCGCTGGCCGGCCTCGCGCGAGAGGTCTGCGCCCGGGCGGGTCTGCGGGGACACGGAGGACTTGCCGTGAACGGGCACGATCTCCTCCTGGGCTGCGGCGACACCGTCAATATCGAAGACGGTCGTCACGGGCACGGCGCGGGCAATCAGCGCGAGAGCGATCGGCCCCTCGTCCGCGTGGCGGGCCGAGGAGGTGACGACGCCGACCTGGCGTCCACCCACCTCGATGGGCGTGCCGGGCGCGGGCAGGTCGCCGCGCGAACCGTCCAGCTGCAGGTAGGTGAGGCGGCGCGGGGGCCGACCCAGATTCAGGACGCGGGCGATGGTTTCCTGCCCGCGGTAGCAGCCCTTCGTCGTATGGACGGCGCTGCGCAGCCAGTCCACCTCGGGCGGGATCGCGCGGGCGTCGGTTTCGCGGCCCAGGCGCGGCTTCCACGCGGCGATACGCATCGCCTCCCACGCCAGGTACCCGGCTCGGCGGCGCAGGCCGACCTCAGGGCAAGCAGACAGCCACGCGGCCTCGAACTCATCCGCAGCATCACGTGAAACAGCGTGAAACATCATCGGGGTGCGCGCGCCAGGGTGGTGCTCACCCTGGAAGTAGGCAGCCCCACCCTCCGCGACGCCGGGCCACGGGTCCTCCCAGGTCCACAGGTGTCCGGGCAGGCCGGCCACGGACTCGGGCGCATTGGCGCCCGCGCGGACCGATGAGAACACAGCGACGTCGCGCTGTTCAACGCTCACTCGCATTGCAAAACGCATCGAGTCCAGGAACGACACGAAGGACTCGACGTCCGAGCGCTCCACGATCAGGTGCAGGACCTCCCCGTCGTCGCTGGCACCCGCCCAGTGCTCGACGCGCCCCTCGGGCGAGAGGATCAGCAGCTCGCGGCTCGCGCCGGACGCGAGGTCGGTGACGATCTGGGAGGCCAACGACGTCACCCAGGTGAGCCGGTCCGCGCCTTCAACGGCAATGACGGCCAGGTCCGGGCGGCGCACCAGCGCGCGGCCACCCTCGAGGGCCCACTGCTCCCCCGACGGATCCCCGAAGTGCGGGGTCGCACCGAAGGAGGCCACGGCCTCGTCGACAAACTCGGAATCGAGCGCGGACTCAGACAAGGAAACCGTCCTGGGAATCGTCGATGCCTTCGATGACCTCGCCGGACTCGGTCGAGGCCTGCGCGGTGCGCATGAGGCGGCCGGAGATCTCGACGTCGGCCTCATCCTCGCCGTCGAGCGTGCGCTCCTGCGTCCACATGAGCTCACCCGCGACCAGGCCGAACATGCGGCCCAGGTGCGTCACGCGGGTAGCGCCCACGCCGAGAGCGATCGCATCGGAGACCATCTGCACGCGCGGGCCGACGCTCACGCCGTCCCACACGGCGCTGTGGCCTTCGGTGGATGCGGAGGTCGCCGTGAACTCGCGGGGGTTGTACTGGCCGGGCGGAGGCAGCGGCGCGTTGGAGGGGGCGACGGAGACGTACACGGTCTCTTCGCTGATCAGGTCACCCTTCTTGATAGCGGACAGGCCCTTCGCCGCGTCCCACGTGGGGTCGATCGGCTCGGAGGTGACGCCCGCGTACACGCGGGTCACCAGGCGCATCTGATCGCCGACGACGTCGCCGCGGATCTCCTCGACGACGGGGGAATCCTCGGAGGGTTCTTCCTGGCCGGGAGCGACGGGGGCGGCGTACATGCCCCAGCCTTCCCATGTTCCAAGCATCCACGCGACGGGAGCGACGAGTGCGGGCAGGTCAGCAGGTATCACCATCATGACTCCAGCCTAACGCCTCGGGTGGACGTGGGCGCGCGAGCAGGGGCGCGCGCAGCTGGCAGCGAAATAGGGACGAGGCCGGGGCCCGGCCACGCGGTCGCACGGCCATCCCGGGGTCTCAGATTCCGCCGATGCGGATCATCGCGTAGACGGGCAGGGCGGCGACGAGGAACTTCGCGGCGCCGCGGCCCAGGATGTTCGCAAGCTCAGCAGAGGACGCGCGCTCACCCAGCAGAGCATCGACGACGGAGACAGCGAAGCCGACGCCGAAGCCGGTGACGCCGCCCAAGGTCAGGAAGGCGGCGAATTCGCCGAAACGCTTGGCGATGAAGGGGAAGACGACGGGCAGCAGGTCCGAGGTCTGCCCGAGGAACCATGCGATCGAGGCGACCACGAGGCCCGCGACGAGGCCCGCGATCATCGCGAAGGCAACGCCGGCCTTCGCGCTACGCCCGAAGCGCGCCGAGGCCGCGCCGATGACGGCCATCAGGGCCGCCATGGGCACAATGCCCGACCACCGCTCATGGACGGTGAGGGAGACCCACATGGAGCCAGAGGTGACGATCAGGAGGCAGGTGACCGACGAGGCGAGCGCCGCGCTCAGCGCCGTGGAACCCCAGTGCTCACTCGTGCGCCCCACGGAGTGGTCGCGCGGCGCGGGCGCGTCCAGGATCGTGGCCGCGACCAGCGCGACGAGCGTGATGCCCGTCAGGGGCACGGCGATGTCGAGGTTCTTCCAGTAGGCGACCCCCATCGGGGTCAGCGCGCCACCCAGGGCGAGGACCGCCTGGGCGAGCCACCGCATGTGCAGGCGCGCCAGCGTCGGCCAGCCGATAGCCAGCAGGAAGGACGCGACCGCGACGACGGGGCCGACGCTCCAGCGAGACCCGGGCAGCCACCACGCGACGATAGCGGCCGCGGCCAGCACGGTGACGGTGAGAATACCGATGATCGTGGGCACGTGCCGGGTGGCCAGGGTGTCGCGGCGACGTCCGCGGCCTTGACCGGTGCGGCGTCGCGTGGGCGGGGTCGATGTCATCACGCTTCCATGGTCCCACATCTGCGCGCCTCACGAGGCAGGGGCCGCTCTCGTGGGTCGGCTGTCCCGGGCACGGGGCAAGGTGTCGGCCCCGCTTCACGCTGCCACGGCCTCGGCGATAAGGGGCGCTGTGGCGCATGCCCCGTGTGGGTTGATGCACGCCGCCACGGGATGCGAGCCGGCGTTGACTGGTCGTACAGTTGTGGGGCACGCCGGACCGGTATGCCCCGGGCTCCAAACTCTGCCGCTACGAGCGGCCTTCGCGCCGACAGGCGCATTCGGTTCGGCGTGCTTTTCGTACGTGCGCGCCGACGGTGGCGCGTGAAACAAGTGGGGGCCGGTGCCGCGATGCAGCACCGGCCCCCACTGTCGTTCACAAACCGTCACATGAGCGGGTAGCGCACGATCGTGGCCTCGCGGCCCGGGCCCACGCCGATGGACTGGATGCGGCAGCGCGACAGCTCTTCCAGGCGCTTGATGTAGTCCTGGGCGGCGCGTGGCAGCTCATCGAAGGAACGGCACTGCGAGATGTCCTCGCTCCAACCCGGCAGCTCCTCGTACACGGGCACCGCGGCCGCGAAGCCGGCCTGGTCGAGGGGCATTTCCTCGGTGACCGCGCCGTCGACCTCGTAGGCCACGCACACGGGGATCGTCTCGTAGCCGGAGAGCACGTCAAGCTTGGTCAAGCAGATGTCGGTCAGACCGTTGATGCGCGTCGAGTAGCGCATGATGACAGCGTCGAACCAGCCGGTGCGGCGCGGGCGACCGGTAGTCACGCCGAACTCGCCGCCCTTGGTGCGCAGAGCCTCGCCGACCTCGTCGTCCAGCTCCGTGGGGAACGGGCCCTCGCCGACGCGCGTCGTGTACGCCTTGGCAACGCCGACGACGCGGTCGACGCGGGTCGGGCCGACGCCGGAGCCGCACAGCGCGCCGCCGGCGGTCGGGTTGGAGGAGGTCACGAAGGGGTAGGTGCCGTGGTCGATGTCGAGCATCGTAGCCTGGCCGCCTTCGAAGAGGACGGTGTCGCCGCGATCCAGCGCCTCGTTAACAACGAGGGACACGTCGCACAGCATCGGCTTGATGCGGTCCGCGAAGGACAGCAGGTGGTCCGACACCTCGGCGGGGTCGAGAGTAGGAATGTCCACGGCCTCGAAAATGGTGTTCTTGGGGGCCAGAGCAGCCTCGACCTTGGCGTGCAGCTCCTCGGGGTGGAAGAGATCCTGGATGCGCAGGCCGATGCGGTTCATCTTATCGGCGTAGGTGGGGCCGATGCCTCGACCCGTCGTGCCGATGAGGTTGTTGCCGCGCGCGCGCTCGTTCGCCTGGTCCATGAGGCGGTTGTACGGCGGGATGATGTGCGCGTTGGAGGAGATGAGCAGGCGCGAGCAGTCGACGCCGCGCTCGGTGATTTCCGCGAGCTCCTCGAAGAGCACGTCCAGGTCGACAACGACGCCGTTGCCGATGATGGGGGTGACGCCTTCGGAGAGGATTCCGGCGGGCAGGAGGTGCAGCGCGTACTTTTCGCCGTCGATGACGACGGTGTGTCCGGCGTTGTTGCCTCCGTTGAACTTCACGACGAGGTCGGTGTGCTGGCCGAGCTGGTCAGTGGCCTTGCCTTTGCCTTCGTCGCCCCACTGGGCGCCGAGCACGATGACGGCGGGCATGAGTATCTCCGTTTAGTTGGGTGAGCCGCGCGGGCGCGCGTAACAGACCCATCCTACCGGAGGATCGACGAGGCCGGGGCACCGGCTGGTCACGCTAGTTTCCGGCGGCGACCAGGGCGACGCCCACTCCCCACAGCGTGGTGCTCGTCAGCGCGGCGATCAGCTCGATGGCGATCGTCCATCCAAAGGCCTTAAGGGCGTGGAGGGTGGCCGTCCAGGCGCTCGCAGTGTCGCGGCTGCGCAGGTATTCGACTCCGAAGATGGCGGCGACCATGCCCAGGACGAGGCCGAGAGGCAGGCCGATGAACCATCCGACGACACCGCCGACGGCTCCCCACACGAGCGTGGATTGGGGGATTCCCGCCTTGTTCATGCCTCGTGCTGGAATCACGTATTTCAGGACCGTTCCCAGGACGAGGATGGCGACCGTGACGGCGAGGACAATCCACGCGCTGCGGGTGCCGGTCAACCACGCCCACACGAGGATCGCCCCTCCGATAAGAGGCGAGGAGGGCCAGATCTGCACGACCGCGCCAATCACGCCAATGAGGATGACGATGCCAACGATGACGGTTCCCAGGACGCTCATGGCCTCATCGTATCGTCTCCGTTCGTCTGCGTGTTTCGCCAGACGGGCATCGCGCTGATAGCCTGGCCTCGTCACCCCGAACCGCAGGAATACTGATGGATATCACTCCCCCGCGCCTGCCGCTGGATTCCCTCCTGAAGAGGCGTCCCATGACGGTGTACACCGTGTCATGCCCGCCGGCGGAGGCTGTCGCACGCTGCGTGGCGTTCTGGCGTGCTGTCGGCATCAAGCGCGAGTCGACCACGATGTGCGAGCGTTTCACGGGCATCGGCTGGTCGGGCACCGAAGTCACAGTCATGCCCGGGCAGACCACGACCTCGCGCAGGCACGACCACGACACCCTTCTAGATGTCGCTGAGCTCTCCCCAGCCCTCGCCTTGGGCGGCCTCGCCGTCTACCTGACGTCGAAGGCCGTGCGCGCGCAGCTGCGCCACCTCAACAAGACGACGATCATCATCGCGGCTCGCCCGCTGCCGGGCGCCGAACAGGCCAGCACCGAGCTGTGGTGTTTCCCCTGGGATACGGCGATTCAGCGCGCCCGCCCAGGCAAGGACCCCTTCGCCCGCGTCTTCGAGTACCTGCACACGGCCCTGCACCAGCAGGGCATCCTCCTGGTTCCCCCGCGCCTCGTCGACGGCGAGGAACTGCCCGAGGACCACCCCCTCTCCCCCACCAACATCGCCCAGATACGGGGCAGTTTCCTCGACCCCGTCACCAAGTTCCTCCCGTCGAAGGAGCGGTCATGACCCCCGGGTTCTCACTGCGCCGGATTTTCAACCGCCGCAGGTACTTCTATGCCAGGGTCGCGGTCGATCCGCAGCAGGAGAAGGCATCATGCACAGTGAAGCAATGAAGAAGCGACAGCACCGCCGCGACAACGGGGAATCGCGATGAACTCTTTCATCTCAAGTATGCAGCAAGGCTTCAACGAATCTTTCAGCACAATCACCGTTTTTCAGCTGTCAGCGTCCCCATCCGATGCAGTCTCCCGCTGCGTCGGTCTCTGGAAGGCGAAGGGGGCCCACTGCACCACTATCTGCATGCACGAGCAATTCAAACAGCGGGGATGGACCGGAACGGAACTGATCATCGGACACAGCGGTCGCGCATTCCTGACTAATGCTTTCTTCGAGACACGCTCATACCGTCGTCTCTTGTCACATGCCCCCTCTCTCGTGCCCGACCGAATCAAGCGAGCCGCCATCACCAAGGTGTACGTGGATATCATTGCGCGCACAGTCGAGAGCGAATCGAGTCCGGTGACCGAACTGTGGTGCCTTACTGATTGGGCAACACGGATGAATCTCAGCGGCTTCGAAAAGAGTTACGCTGAATCGTCGATGCATTCACTCGAAGAGTCCTTCAGCGCGCAGGGCATCATGACTGCACCCGCCCGTCACCTCAATCGCTGGGATATCCCGTCAGACGTCCCCCTCTCACTCCCCGAGCTCACAGCAATGCGCAAGGCTGCAAAGAAGCGCAACCGATAGCATCCCCTCTCCAGCCGGTCACCGCACGGGCACCCATGCCTCGTCGAAACCCCGGGAATCCCTCACGATAGTATCCTGACGCCACAGCACATCTCGCTTGCGTCGGGACCGTGCTGATGCGCTGACACAGGTCTTGCACGAGGAGGCTGCTCATGACCCCTGGTTTCTCGCTGCGACGGATTTTCAACCGCCGTAGGTACTTCTACGCCAGGGTCGCGCTCAACCCACAGCAGGCTCTCGACCTGTGCATCGGTTACTGGGTGTCGACCGGCGCCTGGGGCGAGACGCCGGGGATGCGCGAGCAGCTCGCCCAGCAGGGGTGGGTTGGCACCGAGATCGCGGACGGTGCTGACACGTGGCGCATGCTGGCCGCCGTACCCATCGACGCGATTGCACGCAGCGACCTGTCCCCCTCTGCGCCTGCCCAACCCGGGCGAAGCGCACGCCGACAGACCCTCGCGCATCATGATCGCGGCGCGCGCCTGCTCGGTGGGAGGGCGACCCGCCTCCGAGCTGTGGTGTTTCGACGGAGACGTCACATCAATGGACCCGGCGGTGTCCAACGCCTTCATGGACGAGGCCCTGGACGACATGACGAATGCGCTCCTCGCTCAGGGGATCCTACTGGGTCCCCCCAAGCGGTTCATGGGTCACGACCTGCCGAAAGACCACCTCTTCACTAGAGAAAACATCCTGTCAATGCGCAAGGCCGCCGAAAAAGAATCTCGCCGCGGGCGCTTCAAGCACCCGCGGCGAGACAACAGAACGTTCGGAAGACTCAGCCCTGCGCGCGCAGGGAGGCGACCTCGTACAGGGCAATGCCCGTGGCGACAGCCGCGTTGAGGGACTCGACGGTCGACGCGATCGGGATCGACACGATCTGATCGCAGGTCTCGCGCACGAGGCGGGACAGGCCCGCACCCTCGGCGCCCGTCACGATCACGAGGGGGCCATCGGCCAGCGACAGGCCGCGCAGAGGCGCGTCGCCGCCGCCATCCAGGCCGACCACGAAGTACCCGGCCGCCTTGGCCTCCTCAAGGGCGCGCACAAGGTTCGTCGCGCGAGCCACGGGCACGCGGGCGGCCGCACCGGCCGACACCTTCCACGCGGTCGTGTTGACGCCCGCGCTACGACGCTCGGGGATAATGACGCCGTCCGCGCCGAACGCGCCCGCACTACGCAGGACCGCGCCCAGGTTATGAGGATCCGTCACCTGATCGAGCGCGACGAGGAGCGGGTAGCCCAGCTGCTGCAGGGAACCCGCGATCAGGTCCGAGGCGTCGGCGTACTCGTAGCCGCGTACCTCAATGGCGACGCCCTGGTGGACTGCCCCGTCGGTCGCGACATCCAGATCACGGCGGGTGACCTCGTACACGGGCGCACCCATCGCGGAGGCGAGGCGCACGACCTCCTCCACGCGGTCATCCTTCACATTGTCGAGGATGAAGACGCGCTCGATCGGGACCGAGGCGCGGGCGGCCTCGGCGACCGGGTTGCGGCCCGCGATCAGCTCGTGGCCGGGCTTGACGCGAATCGACGACTTGGCGCGAGCGCGGGCGATCGCGGCCTCCTGGGCCTCGCGAGCCTCGCGCTTCACCTTGCGCTTGTGGGCCGGGTGGTAGGTGCGATCCTCGGCCTTTGGGGTCGGGCCCTTACCTTCGAGGCGGCGGCGCGAGTGCCCGCCGGTACCGACCTGCGCGCCCTTCTTGGTGCCCTTCTTACGGATGGCGCCGGGGCGCCCGCTGTGTGAGGCCATGGTGTCTCCTCGTTTTCTCGTGAACTGACACAAGCGTACGGGTTTTGGGCCGCTTCGGGGCCGCAGGGGCGCGCGCGGGGGCCAAAATCACGCCGCCCGCAACGGTCACGCCCCTTGTGAAGCCTCCCCGCCCTCCTCGACACAATCAACGGGAGCATCTGTCAGCCGGCGATAGTCGACGGCAAGGAAAATCGCCAAAACGAGAACACCCGACGCGTAGCCGGCAACACCCACCCACGAGACACCGTTCATACCGAACCAATTCACGAACGGGCGAGCCAGCACGAGAGCAACGACGCAGGCGACAACATTGCCGACAAAACTCGCCACATAATCACGCACAGACAGCAGCAAGTCATTAAAGAACCAGCCGAAGGCCGTGATCACCGTGCACAAAACCGCGGGCTGGAGCAGGAAAGTATTACCCCTGATCTTCTCACCGAACAGGAGCGTCAAGACCGGCTCACCAACAATCTCCAACCCCAGTGCGGCGACGGCAGCAATGGCAACGATCGCGCCGATCGTCTTCCACAACAGCGTGAGCGCCGAGCGCTTGTTCGTATGGAAACGCTCAGCGAACACGCCCATCAGCGGACTGTAGACGTAGGTGGCACCCATCTGCACGATGACAGCGAGCGACGCGACAGCCTGATACACGCCCAAAGCCTCAGCACCATCGCTCGCAGAAAGCATCTGGCGCGGGACAGTCAAGACCGACGTCGCAGCGATCTGAGCAACGACGAGTGGCGCCAACGAAACGAGCGTCTTCACCCCACGCCCAAAACGCACCCGCGGACGAATTGGCTCAAACATGGACGCACGAGGCGCGTCATACAGAGCGCCGACCAGGATGACGACCGCCGTCATGAGACCCACAGCGACGAGCAAGGAATCAAAAAACCACAGGCCCACTGTGAAAGCAACGAGCGTGCCAACCCCCTGCATCACGTAGGACTTTCCCGCGAAATCAAGACGCAGATGCCTCTGGTCAATCGCGTGGAAAACCTCGATGAAATTCGTCGCCAACGAGTACACGAGATACAAAGAAATAACAGGCAACGCATCATAGGACGTCGTCACAATGGAATAGGCCACACCGACCAGGAATGCCACGATAGACAGCACCGAACGCAGTCCGACATATTCACGCGAGGTGCGCTCCCCCGTCACATCCGTCACTTGGACCGTGCGCAAGCGGAAATCCGCGATCGGGTTCACGAGGTTCGCTATCGCCATCGCCAGCGCGAGCATGCCCGCCGCGTCAAAACCCGCCGCCAAGCGCACAACCAACACCGATGAGACGAGGTAGTTGCAACCCAAGCGCGTCAGGGAGCCCACGGAGCTCCACATCATGTTGGCCTTCAGCGAGAGTGTCTCAGGCGCCTGCGCACTCTCCACGTCGGGCGCCACGGCCTCGTCCACGGAGACCCCCTCTCGGACGGTGTCCTGCGGCTTTTCCATAGGGCTCCCTCAACGGAACATCGTATAGCGGGCGAGAAGCGCAACCGGGTAGCAGACAACCGCGAGTGCCTTGCTCGGCGCCATGGAAAGAGCCCCCTTCTGATGGGCGAGCATGCATCCGACGAGGAACAGGCTCGTCTCGCGGGCACGCGACTTCAGCGTGGTGGAACGCGCCGCGCAGTATCGCTTGTGCTTCCAATAGCCGATCGGATTCTTCTTGGCATTGGACGCAAAGTTCTGCGTCAGACCGTCGGGCAGATAGTGGCAAATGGTGAGGATCTCGTTATCCGCCAGCATGTTGTAGCTCTCGTCAATGAGGAACCACACGGAGGATTCCGCGACGAACTTCTCACCGGGAGCCACCTCAAAGGGGTAGCGACGCAGGATCTCGGTGCGGTGAATCAGCGACGTATCGCCGCGGAAACCCATCTTCTCGTGCAGGTCCCACAGCGTCACCGCACGCACCCCCTCGGGCATCCACGTGCCCATGGGGGTGTGCTCGTCAGTGCCGCGCAGGGCAACGATTCCCGCGAAGGAGTCGTCGCCTCGGATCTCCTCCCAACGCGTAAGAACATGCTCCACCGCGGTCGGCACGAGGTGGTCGTCTGAATCCACGACAAAGAACAGCTCGCTGCGACAGCGGGCAACACCCGTGTTGGTTGCGCGAGGCTTCCCGCCGTTCTCCTGCTTGACATAGTCGATCGACATACGTCCCTCAGCAATCCAGCCTTGGACGAGAGACTCCGTGTCGTCAGTGGATCCGTCATCCACGATCATCCACTGAAAATCCGTCGACGTCTGAGCCAGCAGCGACTCATACAGCGCAGGCAAAATGTACGCGCGGTTGTATGTCGGGGTAAAAACACACAGGGTCGGGGCAGCGGTTGTCATCCGTATTCCTTCCGGCGAACGGCCTACGTCAGTGTTCTCCCGATTCAGTCTAGTTCCCCACCTGCGCCGTCGCCAAGGACTCCCTACCCGTCAACCCCGCGACAGCATGGCAGCGATCTTCTCGACCGTCGAGCCGGAGCGGATCGTCACCTGGCGGTAGAAGTCCTCGCGCAGGAGGCGCTTGTGGTAGGCGGTCTTCAGAAATGTCTTCTCATCAAACTTTGCCCAGAACACGGCGTGCTCGCCGACATGCACGGCCTCGTCGCCCAGCTCCATGGCCTCGATGCGCTCGCGCACGTGATCCGGATCCAGGCCTCGCGTGTAGAAGAGCGCGTCGCGGCGTGCAACCTCACCATGCCACCAGTCGGGCAGGTTGCGCAGCTCCGCGAGGTAGTCCTGCGCTGTCATGAGGGCCAGCCGGATCGGGAAGTCATAACGGCGCGCCAGGGCCTCCTCGACTATCTGGGCGACGGCCTCGCATGGGGTGTTGGTCCCAGCCTCGGCCTCGGCCTCGAAGAGGAGGTTGCCGCTGTTGATGTAGGTGCGAACGTTCGTGTAGCCCTCGTCGGCAATCTGCTCGCGCAGCTCGCTCATGACGACCTTGTTTGTGCCGCCGACATTAATGCCGCGCAGCAGCGCCACATACTCCATGCGTTCCTCCCGTGTTGGTGACTCCCCGTGTGGTCGACCTGACACCAGGGTAGGGCCTCGGCTCTCATCGGGCGCTCTACACCCGTTGGTATAGCACCGATTGCAGGGTGATCCCAGCCCGTCAAGAGGCCTAGCTGAGGACACTGCCCACGGACTCTCTCGGGGCAATTACATCGGTCCTCCTGAAGCACCCTGTCCAGGCCCCCAACCTCAATTCCGCACGTAATTTAATCCGGTAACTTTTTGAGACAGCCTTAAAACGTTGCAATTCCAACGATGCAATTTCACGTTTTGAACGAGTCGCGGGAGAATTACGTGCGAAATGGGTGAGCGCCGGGCTAGACACAGCACAGCGGCCACGACTGCTCAGAAGGGGACGCCTTTCCGAAGGATTCAACCTGATCGGAAGGGGTTGAATCTTCCCGATCGGGTGTAACTCCGCATCGGTCGCAAGTGTATTCGCGGAACTGCCCGCCAGCCGTTCCTGATCATTCCGCTGGCGACGTCTCACAGATGTCCCACCGGGCATGGATGCGTAGTGACCGGGTCGCGCGAGAGTGCGATCTGGCTTTTCTGTAAAAAAACCAGATATTGCCAAAAGTTCGAACGCGAGTAGTGATATCATAAAAAGTGAAACAACATGACTCAAGGAGGTGTCTTTGTGAGCAGTTGACTTGCTATACGGCGAAGTAGGTGAAGGTTCAACTGGTCCTCTTTAGGAGGAGAGAAATAGTATTAATGAATAAGCTGAAGCGAGGGTGTTGTGTATAAACGATGTTGCACTGGTAATGGTGAATGTGCTCGCTTTGTGCCTTGTGCTCAAATTCAGAAAATCGAGCAGGGAAAGTGCTTTGTTCTATATGAAGGGAGCCGTATGTGAATATGGTTTGGAACGTAAAATGTTGCAAATGATGATTATGTTGTACGCCGAAGGTCTTCGTGACGGGCATATTCTCTCTGGGCTCATCAGTGAATTGTGAAATCGTATGGCCATGAATAGAGAGTGGAACGAGGATGGTGCGTAAATGTTGGAAAAGGTGACCTTGAATGGGTGAAGCTTACATTACGCGAATTGAGTTAAATAATTTTAAAGGATTCAAGCACTATGTTCTAAAGCCAAAAAAAGGGCTAAATGTCTTGGCAGGTACCAATAATGCAGGAAAATCCACATTGCTTTCTGCAATGCGTCTTCTCTCGGCGGCAGTACGCATTATGAAGCGTGCTAGACCGAAGGTGATGGTGGATGCTGGTAATTTTAAGGGTAGTGGATGGCGCCTTACAAAGCAGGCCTTTGAAGATGCTGCGATTGAGGTTGATAACTTATATCATGATTTTGACGACTCGCAGCCGGTTAGTATATCAGCGCAAAGTAGTGATGGTAGTAGTGTAACAATATACTGGCCGAGCGGAAATCAACATGAACTGCCCTCGTTGTATTATCAGGTTAGGAAAAAGGGGGTGCGAACGACTAATTCGTACAGTGTGTTCAAGCGGGGATTTCCTATGTTAGGAGCAATACCTGTTTTAACTCCTCTAGACGCTCGAGAGCCTCAAAGGGAGTACTCTACGTGTAAGCCGAAATTTGGGTCAAAAGTGTCATCACGGTACTTCCGAAATGCCCTTAGGTTTCTTAGTGAAGAGGATTTTCAAGATTTTTCCAATTTTTTGGAATCGTACACGCCTGAAGTTTCGCATCTTCGGGAGGAAGCGGTTAGTTTTGACGATACTGGTTCAAGGGTGTATTTGAATTTCTTCTATGACGAAAAAGATGATCGTCACCCGCGTGAATTGCGTTGGGCTGGTGATGGTTTTCAAATATGGATCCAGCTTTTATTTCATATATGGAGTAGGCGCAATGATGATATTATCATCCTTGATGAGCCTGACGTGTTTTTGCATCCAGACTTGCTTGCGCGACTTTCGCGTTTGATTCAGATTGAGTGTGGTGGTCAGGTACTTGTTGCCACGCATAGTGTTGAATTTATTTCATCCGTTTCAAAGGATGACATCATTTGGATTGATCGAAATGAAACAACTGCTATTCCTATTCGTCGGTCACGTGATATAGCTGAGGTTTTGGAACCGCTTGGTAGTGGCTTTTATTTTACTATGAACAGAGCTCTTCGGCAGGATTGTATTTTGTTCGTTGAGGGGTCTTCAGATTTTGATCTAATTCGAGCATTTGCTCGAGTTTTGAATCTGTCCTATTTGAGTCGCGGCATTGGGTTCTCTGTCGTTAATTTGGAAGGCATTGAGAATCGAATTCGTGCTGAGCATTTCCGTAAGGTGGCCGTTGAGCTCGGTCGTGATGTAAAGATATTTGTCCTGCTTGATGGAGATGGGCGGACAGAATCTCAAAATGCCAAACTGTTAGATGTGTTTGATCTTTCTAGTAAGCAACTTCAGTGTCATATATGGGCGCGTCGCGATTTTGAGAGTTACCTATTATCTCCTAATGTCCTGTGTAGTTTAAGTGGAGCTGACTTGGGTGAGTATCGTAGTTATTTTGAAAGCTATTGCAGGTCTGTGGAGGGGGATGTTCGTGCTTGGCTGTATTCCTCTACGATTTCTTTTGCGCAGGTTACTGAGCGAAAACCCCTTGATCGTGCTGATATGAATTGCATTAGTCGTAATATTGAATCGCAATTTGATGAATGGTGGGATTCGCCCGAAGGGCGTTTATCTTTGATCGATCCAAAAGATTATTTGAGGTGTTTTAGGAATGATTTTTCTTTAAATTGCTCAAATGTTGAAATTGTTGATGCATTTGGTAGGGCTGACGTTTCGTACGAAGTGTCATCATTCTTGCATATGATCGAGTCGGCCTTGCGTGCGTGACTTAGATTAGTGAATTCATTTGTGTGCAGGTTGGCCCGTATGAGTGGCCTCCTAGTGAAGGTTGCACTGTTTTGGGACTGCGCCTCAGGCCGTTGACGTTATCTCCGCGACGTTTAACAAGGGCTTCATCAAAGCCTAGGTCGTCTCCTGTTGGTGATAGGTCGAAGCAGACTCCTTAGCTGCTGCGACGGTTACCTGTATGGTTTGCATAGCAGGCTATGAGTACGTGATGTATGACGCTGACGTTGTTGAGTTCAAGTCAAATGCGTGATCGTTTCTGAAGGAGGCTGTGGCCGTGCTGCGTGAGGGTGCAGTTTGCTCGCTTGTTGCTGGGGAGAAGCTGCGGGCACCTCTGGGCTAAGCCAAAGAGCGCTGGTTCGAGGTTAGTCCTAGCGTCGTCGAGGGAAGTGTGTCCGGCTAGCGTGCACCTGTAATCGTGCTGCGGAGGGGATCAACTCTATCGGGTACAATACATCATCGGTCATATGCTTGGTCGCGGAGCCTTCCGCTCGCGATATTCCTTGGTATTTAGTTAGCGACGTGCTGTCGGCGTTCAGCTGGGGTTGGTTATACAGTAGCCGGGTTGCACGAAGGCTTGGTCCAGCTTTGCTGCTGTGAGCAATGCAGGAGTGGAGACAAGTTCTGGTCGGTACATCTCCGGTTGTTTGAGATTGGACTTATCCTGTAACCGGAGGGTGCTATGCAAATGACAATTGACGTTGATGATGAGTTGCTTGCATGCGTTACGGCCTTCACTGGAATTGAAGATCGAGCCGCGTTGATTCAGCAAGCACTCGAACTTCTGGTGCGCATCGAAAGTAGATGGTAGCTGGGTGCTCTTGCGGGAAGCGGCTGAGATGCTGTGGCTGCTCCACGTCGGCGCGTGTGATGCTTCTAGGTGTGAGTCTGGCGGGATCCGTCGACCCTGCGCTTTGGAGAGCATAGGCTTGCTGTGGGAACGGGAGGATATCGATGTCTGTTGCAACAATCGCTCCGATTCACCCGGGCGAGGTCCTCATGGAGGACTTCATCGAGGGGTTCGGAATCACGCAGCACAAGCTCGCCGTCGCTATCGGTGTGCCGCCCCGTCGTATCAATGAAATCGTCCACGGGAAGCGGGGCATTACGGCCGACACTGCGATGCGTCTCTCTCGTTACTTCGGCACAACCCCGGGATTCTGGATGAACCTGCAGATGCGCTACGAGCTTGACCGTGCCGAGGATGCGCCGGTGGATACGTTGAGTGGAATCGTCCCACTTTCGACGGTGGAGGTCGCCTACACCGCCTCAGTCTGACGAGGCAATGGCCGGGTCGCGCGGGGCGTGGCCCGGCTTTGCTGTTGGGTACTCGTGTGCGTAAATCGTGTCGTCGATCACCTGGGTGGTAGGGTGTGGCCATGACGACGGATAGCCGGTACTCATGGACGAGCTTCTGAAGGAGAGAACAATGCAGATGACGGCTCTCGGCGATGACGGCGTGCAGACCGTGCGCTACTGGCTCTACGCGCCTGGTGAGGGTGCCTGGATGTGGGACACATTTCGCGAACGTGGAGTCATGGGCCTGGCGTGGGGCGATCTTGGGGACCTGACAGCATGCGCCAGTAAGAACGATGTGCAGCAACGCATGCTCGAAGCATTTCCTTCGCATGGGTCTCAGAGGAATGACATTCTTGCTGCCTGGCAGTTTGTGAGCGAGATGAAGCCCGGTGATGTCGTATTCGCTAAGAAGGGGCGCTCCGAGGTCATCGGACGCGGTGTGGTCATGGGCGAATACGTCTACGACGAGGGTTGGAATCAATTTCCCCACATCCGCCCGGTTGACTGGACTCACGTGGGAAACTGGAGCATCGATAGAACGCTAGCGTTGAAGACGCTCACCGATATTACCTACGACCAGGAACTCGTGAAACGGATTGAGGCCTCAGTTCTGGACGGTGAAGACTCTGCCGACATTGAGGAGCCGACAGTGGTTTTCCCCGAATACTCGGCCGATGACTTCCTGACGTCCGTCTACATGGACCGCGAGCGATACGACGCGATCGTGGGCCTGCTCAAAACAAAGAAGAACATCATCCTGCAGGGTGCGCCCGGTGTCGGTAAGACATTCGTCGCCAAGCGTCTTGCCTACTCGATGATGGGCGTCAAGGATGTTTCACGCGTCAAGCTGGTTCAGTTTCACCAGAGCTACTCCTACGAGGATTTCATCGAGGGATACCGTCCCTCCGGTGCGGGATTTGAGCTGGTCAAGGGTGCCTTCTACTCCTTCTGCAAGAAGGCCGCAGATGATGAGGAGAACGACTACTTCTTCATCATCGACGAGATTAACCGCGGCAACCTCTCGAAGATATTCGGCGAGCTGTTCATGCTCATTGAAGCCGATAAACGCGGAAACGAACTCCAGCTCCTCTACTCCCGCGAACTGTTCAGCGTTCCCACCAACGTTCACATCATCGGCATGATGAACACGGCTGACCGCAGCCTCGCCATGCTCGACTACGCGCTGCGCCGCCGCTTCGCCTTCGTGGAACTGCACCCCGCCTTCGACTCCGACGGCTTCCGTGAGTACTGCTCCGGCCTCGATAATCCGAGGTTCGAGGCCCTGGTGCGTGAGGTGGAATCCCTCAACCGTGCGATCGCCGAGGATGAGTCCCTCGGCGAGGGCTTCTGCATCGGTCACAGCTACTTCTGCAACATGAAACCTGAGACGTGCACGGACTCGGCCCTGGCCTCGATCGTGGACTACGAGCTCATCCCGATGCTCAAGGAATACTGGTTCGACGAGCCCGGCAAGGTCCGCGAGTGGACCGACAGGCTGCGCAGGTCGCTGCGGTGATTCGCGTCCGCAACCTCTTCCACATGCTCGCCTACGCCTTCTCGGCGCTCACCGAGCAGGGCTACCGTTCCGTGGCCACGGAGGACTTCGACAACGCGGCCGAGCTATGCGCCGCGATCCTCGAGCGAGGCGTGTCCCTGCAACTCAAACGAGGCCTCGGGCAGGAATACGTCAGCCGAACCGAGGCACGCTCCTCCCTGCGCGGCAAAATCGAGGTCACCGAATCCGTGAAATCGCAAGCGATTTGGCGCCGCCAGCTGGTGTGCTCCTACGACGAGTTCAGCGTCGACACGACGATGAATCGCACCATCAAGGCGACGGTCGCGCTGCTGGTGCGTTCGGATATCTCGAAGGCGCGCAAAAAGAGCCTGAAAAAGCTCATGGTGTTTTTCGCGGACGTTCGCGAGATCGATCTGCGTACGGTCGACTGGAACATGCGCTACGACCGCAACAACCGCACGTACCGAATGCTGATGGCGGTGTGCTGGCTCGTCGTGAAGGGACTGCTCCAAACCCAGAGTGACGGCACCACGCGCATGATGGATTTCTTCGACGAGCAGCGCATGAGCCGCCTGTATGAGAAGTTCATCCTCGAGTATTACCGCAGAGAGCACCCGCAGTTGAGCGCCAGCGCGTCCTTCATCGATTGGGCACTGGACGACGAGGCCTCGGAGGGCCTGCCTGCCATGCGCAGTGATATCACGCTGAGCGCTCGCGGCCGCGTGCTCATCATCGACGCGAAGTACTACAAGTCCACAATGCAGAGCAACTTCGACAAGAAAACCGTGCATTCGGGAAACCTGTATCAGATTTTCGCGTACGTGAAGAACAAACAGATTGCCTTCGAGCGCGCGGGGGAGAGCGTTGAGGTGTCGGGCATGCTCCTCTACGCCACGACCGACGAGGACGTCCAGCCCGACTTCAGCTATCGCATGAGTGGCAACCGAATCGGCGCGACGACGCTCGACCTGGACCGCCCCTTTGACGAAATCCGCGCACAGTTGGATGGGATCGCCGACACGCTTACTGGTCCGTCAACTCCGGCTTCGTGAAGGAGCGAACCTGGGCGGCATCCGGGTCGATGGGCGTGACCGTCATGGTCTTTTTCGAGGCCTCCTCAAGTGCGCTCACGGACCGTGCGCTGGCCAGGAGGCGGCTTTCCATGGACGACACGGTCTTGTTGTAGAAGTCCACGGTCTTGGCCAGGTGCTTGCCCAGGTTTTCCATGTGCCCAGCGACGACGCCGAGGCGCTCGTACAGTTCGCGGCCGAGCGCGATGACCTGGTCCGCCTGTTCGTTGATGGACGTCCGCGCCCACGCGGTGGCGCACGTGCGTGCGACCGCCAGTAGCGTGATGGGGGAGCATAGGGCCACGCCTCGGGCCATCGCGTCGTCCAGGAGCGATGCATCAGTGCGCAGTGCCGCCGACAGTGCGGCCTCGGATGGGACAAACAAGATGACCAGCTCGGGTGACGCGCCAAGCGACTGCGCATAGTCGCGTCCAGCCAGCGCCTCGACGTGAGAGCGCAGCGCCTTTGCATGTGCCGACAGCTCGGCGCGGCGTCGAGATTCGGCGTCTTCTCCGCTCTCTTCAATGGCGCACGCCCGCAGGTACGCGTCCATGGGGGCCTTCGCGTCGAGCGCGAGGAACCCCTGCCCGGGCAGGTGAATCGTGACGTCGGGACGGCCGAGGTCGCCCGACGATGAAACTGCGCCCCGGCCTCGTCCCTGAGTGAGCGAGCCAATCGAACGCTGCTCCGCGAAGTCCACGTGCGGCATCATGCCGGAAGCCTCCAGGATGCGGGCGAGCTCGACCTCGCCCCACGTGCCGCGTGCGCTACGCGACCGCAGAGCTCCCTCCAGGGAGGCGGTCGTGCGCGCCAGCTCGACCTCGCGCCTCGCGGACTCGCGCAGCTGCTCAGCGAGGGCGCCGTGCTGACGCGCGCGAATCTGCTCCATTTGATCAACCCGCTGCGTCATCTGCTCCAACTGCGCTCGGACGGGGGCGAGCGCCTGCAAGACGGAAGCATCACCCTGTGAGCGGGCCTCGGCAGAATCGACCCGCCGGGAGAGCTCTTCTGCGCGCGCCTGCCAGCGGGCAACCTCCGCGCGCAGCGTGCCCGCCTGGTCAGGCGTCGACGCCCGGCGCGCCACCGCGCCCACGTACCCGAGGAGCGCGCCAACCACTAGACCAACGAGGAGAAAAACAAGCGACATACCCATGCGCGCAGTCTACGAACGGCCGTGCACATCTGCGTCCGGCCCGGCTCAACGTGGGTGTTCAACAACCTACCGCCGGTCTGATAAGTCGCCTATCCTGGGTGTAAAACTCAAGGGGGAGTGGCATGGAGCCCGTCGATCCGCGCACGATGCACGTACTGATTCGCGATAAAAAAACGCTGACCTGGCAGGACGAGACCTGGAAAATCGCGAAGGCACGCCGCGATGGGAAGCGCATCGTCGTCACTTACACCACCAGCAGCAAAGAGTTTCCATACGGCGAGGAGAGGGCGCGCCTCTACGACCAGGTCGAGCGTCGAACAGTCGACGCACTCGATGAGGTTCGGATCGGCGGCCAGCGCCGGAACAACGGCGAAATCATCTGGACGCTCCGCCGCTCCGGCCACCCGCGCGATCCTCGCTACACGCTCGCGTACCGCACGGCTGACGGCACGCTTAAACTCCATCGCTACGGGCACGACGAAGTACGGGTAAGGTACGCGACAGCGGAGGATCGACAAAACGCCGCCACCCTCAACTACGTCCGCGAGGAAGTGCGCGCGCAGGCTCGACGAGCTGGGGCGACGCTCAACCCGACAGCCCACTATCCCCGCTGGGTGAGCGGTGAGAAGATGCTGCCCGAGGCGATCCTCGCGAACGTGTGGGAATGGCTCCCTCAGGCGCCGCGTCGTTCCGCCCTGGAAGCGTTCCTCGCCGGTACGTCCTCCACGAAGACGGGCGCGAGCGATCGACTGATCATGCCCTTCCCCTCCAATATCGATCAGCGCAACGTGATTCGAGCCGCGCTCACACACCAACTGTCCATCATCGACGGGCCTCCCGGTACGGGTAAAACGCAGACGATCCTCAATCTCATCGCCTCCCTGATCGCGCAAGGCAAGACCGTCGGCGTCGTCGCGGGGGCGAACTCTGCGGTCGACAACGTCGTCGACAAGCTGACGGAGGAAGGCTACGGCTTCCTCGTCGCGAACCTCGGGAAAACGAAGCGCGTCAAGGAATTCCACGAGCGTGAGGGTGTCCTTGAACAGAGGCGCGAAGCGTGGGCTCGCAAGGCGTCCGCTGCGTCGTCGGATGCGCCTGCCGGAGCCGACGAGACTGCGCTGCGGGTCGAAGAAGATCGCCTCGTCGCTCTATGGGAGGATGCTCGAGACATTCCGAAGATCCGCGCGCAGCTGACGGCGGCTCAGCGTGAGCGGCGTCTTTTTGAGGAAAAGGTACAGGAGAGTCGCCGCCCGATTGCGGACATCTCTCATCTGGCTATCTCGAGGCGCCGCTCTGGGCTCATCGGTGACCTGCTTGCCCTCGCTCGCTGCGCGCCGAGGGTGGGGCGTGGTCCTCGGGGCTTCATCGAGCGGGTGCGTCGCTACTTCGTTTACGGCTCCTTAAAGGGCGTTGACCTGGGAGACCCGCACGTCCAGTCGGCGCTCCAGCTCGCCTTCTACCGGGCCAACGAGCAAGAACTATCCGACCGCATCGAGCAAGCCGAGGCCCGCGCTGCCCGCCACGGCCTCGTTGAAGTGAGCGTGCAGTATCGCCGCCACTCACGCGAAGCGTTGGATGCCGCCTTGCTCAGCCGATTCACGCGCGAGCGTCCGAGCCGCCTCAGCCCAACCGAGCGCCTCAAGCGGCAGACAGATATCCTCCTGAGCACCTACCCGGTTGTCGCATCCACGTGTTTTTCGATCCGTAACAACCTGGCCGAGGAAGTGCTGCTCGACTGGATCATCATCGACGAATCCTCTCAGGTTCTGCTCCCCCAGGGGATGGCGGCACTGAGTAAAGCCCGTAACGCTGTCATCGTTGGTGATGACAAGCAGCTCGGCCCGATCTTCCAGGGATGGGATGAGAGCAAGCAGGAGCCGCCCGCGCCGCGCTTCGACGTCCGTTCGCTCTCGCTGCTCGACTCCATCAAAATAATGCCGGAGTCGGCGCAGGTACCGAGCACTCTGCTCAAGGAACATTACCGGTGTCATCCCGCGATCATCGAGTTCTGCAACCGCATGTACTACGGCGGTCAGCTCATTCCGATGCGCGTCCCTGCCGGCGATGCTCCCGATCCGCTCGCGATCGTCTATGCTGCGCCCGGACATCACGCGCGACGCCCATCGCGCGGCAGTGGCTTCTTCTCGCAGCGGGAAATCGACATCGTCACCGACCTTGAGGATGTGCGCAGCATCCGGGACGGCGTCGAGCTCGAGGGGACAGACGAGTCGGGCGACTTCGTGGTGGGCGTCGTGACTCCGTTTCGGGCGCAGGCAACGAACCTAAGCAAGCAGATTCGTCGCGACCTCGGCGATGGGGCTCATCCCCGATGGCTGGCGGAGACCGCGCACAAATTTCAGGGGCGTGGTGCGGGCACGATCATCCTGTCCACAGTCCTCAACGCCAACGACCGCTCGGCCGCGCAAGCCTTCTACGACGCGGATGCCCTGACGAACGTGATTGTGTCGGGAGCCAAAGACCGCTTCGTCGTCGTGACCACGCATGGGGGAGTCCGGCTCAGCCGAAACGTGAGAGCCTTGCTCGAGTACATCGAGATGCATGATCCGAGCGCCATCGTCCAGTCGGACATCGTGTCCATTTTCGACGTTCTCTACAACGCGTATAGCGAGTCGCTCGAGCGGTATTCTCAGGTTAAGTGGGCTGATCGTCGACGCTCGCCCGCAGAAAATGTTGCGGAACAATGCCTGCGAGATGTGCTCGCAGAACCCAGGTACGCGCGCTTTGGGTATCAGACCCAAGTGTTCCTGCGGGATGCATTGCCAAATACGCGCCGCTTGAACGAAGACCAGCGAGCTTTCGTGTTCCGGGACAGCGCGCTCGACTTCGGGGTGTACTCGCGTGTGACGAAGCGCCTTCTCCTTGCCATCGAGGTAGACGGGTGGACGTTCCACGGCATGAGCCAGAAACAGCAGAAGCGCGACGGCCTCAAAGATTCGATCATGTCCGCGTATGGAGTTCCCGTCCTGCGTCTGCCCACGATCGGATCCGGGGAGGAGCAGAAGATCCGCGAGGCGTTGGATCGGCTCCTGTAGGAAACGTCTGATGCACTCGGTGGGTTCACCCCGTAACTGACTCGGCGGCCTTCCGTCGTGATCGTCTACAGGAATGGACGAGGCCGGGGCTGGTTCATGCACATTCGTGCGGTTTCGGGAATGTGGGTGGGAGGATGTGCGTGATGGTTGCGCAGCATTCTTAGTGTTTCGTGCTGGTTCTGCGCGTACCCTGAAACAGTAGGGCGCGCCTCCAAGGACGGGGGCACGCCGCAGGGCACCTCACCGTGGAGGAGTACAACGCCATGACGGTTCCACCATTATTCGACCACCTCGACACCGAGGACGAGGACCAGCTGCGGCACGACGCCGCGCCGCGGGAAACAGGCCTTTCGGCCCGTGGCGGTCCAGGGGTTGATGACGACGCCCGCCCCGCGGGAGCCCATCCCCGACTTTGGGCGTGGCTGCACGTCGAACCGTTCTATTGGACGATGCGCGTGGTCTACGTGTGCCTCGCCACCGGAGCCATCTTCGCCGTCTACATCAACGGCGTCGCCGAAGGATGGTGGCACGCCTGGGGCGAAAAACCCAGCGTCGCAGCCACAACC
>ERZ773079.617-NODE-617-length-22998-cov-5.694765_pt1 | contig 22998 bp, 26 predicted proteins | sample MGYA00511355_ERZ773079 | MGnify/ENA primary metagenome ERZ773079 (study PRJEB29015, sample SAMEA2737979) | human oral metagenome | biome: human oral; feature: human-associated habitat; material: dental | place: China | collected 2117 ... | reverse complement strand
CAGTTTGCCGAGCGTGTGGTTCGCGATGGCAGCGGATTTTTTCAGAATGCCGAATGCGTGGATGATCTCGGCTGGCATCTTCTCTATGCCGATGGGGAAATTTTCGAAGCTGCGCTCAGTCTGCGCCGCCCAGTACTTGTCTGCGGGGACCTTGACCTCGCCGAGGGAATCGTGCTCAATGCGATACTCCATGGATATGAACCTCCTATCATGTAGAAAAGGAATATTCTGATAGGAATAGTATAGCACAAAATCTTGGAATTGAGAATATTTATCTATTTATTTATTTTTTTCACAATGGATTGTGCGAGGATGCCGATGCCCGTACCGGTCAGGATGCCGACGCACCCGAGGATTGGTGCGTAGAAGAGGAGCGCACTGCTCTCCATGACTGCGGCAGCGACGAGAAGCTGAGCCATGTTGTGGAAGAGTCCGCCGACGGCACTGATGCCGATGAGAGAAAGCTGCGTGTACCGCAGGAGGAGTACCATGGCGGCAAAGCTCGCCAGTCCGCCCGCGAGGCTGTAGAGGAGCGGTGCGACTCCGCCGCCGAGGAAGGCGGAGAGAAAGATGCGCAGGAGGAGTACGGCGGCGGCATCGCGGGTGCGCGGAAGGAGGCGGAGCGCGATGAGGGTGACGATGGCGGCAAGCCCAAGCTTTGCCCCCGGTACCGGCAGCGGCAGGGGAAGAAATCCCTCAAGGAGGAAGAGAATGAGGGAGAGGGATGTGAGGAAGGCGATGCGCGCCGTATGATGAAGCGGTCTCATGTCATTTCACTTCGATCAGGAGTTTATGCGGGAGGCAGGCGATCACGTCCCCCTTTTTCTCCGCGCGTCCCGTCCGCACGCAGACCTGATCGGGGCAGTCCGCGTGGACGACAGAAATGCTCTCTCCCTCGATGCGGATCGTGTTCTCGCCGTGTGCGTCCGCAATCTGTATGTCCTCCGTTCCTTTGTGTCCCGTGAGCGGGATGTCATAGAGCTGTGTGCCGTCCTGCGTAATGACAGCGTGACGCACTGCACCGTCTGTGCGCAGCGCAAAAAATATTGCGCCGATCCCGCAGAGGAGAAGCAGCGCAGCGATGAGCGCGAGGTCGTTTTTCTTCATAGTCGGTCCTGCCTTGACGAATGTTTTTTATCACAGTACAATAAATACCAGATGTCTTATCCTAGGGAAGCAGGGATAAATTCAGCACTGCCGTCTTCGTCCATCTTTTCCGCCCTGTCTGTGCCCTGGATCCTCCGCATAGCCTCCGCTATGGGTCCGGTTTGTCTCCTTGACAGGATGAAGAATCTACGCAGTCCGACGGACTTCATTTTTATCAGTGACTCCCTAAATTCCCTGACTGAGTTCGCGCTGCCAGTAGGCGAGATCGGGCTCGTTCAGCGGGAGGTCGATGGTTTGCCCGTTGTCGTAGTAGAAGCGCAGGCGGACACTCACTGCCTTGCGGATGGCGGGCAGGCAGGCGCGGGGAAACACCACGAACATTTTATTTTCATTCTTGTATGCGCTGTCTGACGCAGGGACAGGATGCGGTGTGTACTTTGTTGCCGCCTTCATTTCCCATGCTGTGCCGTCCGTATAGAGGATGACGTCAGGCAGGAGTTTTGCACTGTCATAGCGATAGTCGAGCAGGGACAGTGTCGCGCCCTCAAGCCGTCCCTCTTCCGTGTAGGATGCGCGAAAATCAATGGTCGCGTAGGCAGAGAGACTGCGTGCGCTGCGGTGGTCGATGCGGTACGTGTACGAGAGACCGAAGATGCCGACAAGAATGAGGAGCAGGGCGACGATGACGATCAGTTGGCGAAAGATGCTGAGCACAGAAACGCTCCTTTCACGGAAGCTTTCGATCATTATAGCATAGGGGAAATGATTTTGTCAGCAGTTTCCCGTGGGATGTGCAGGGGGACGCTTGAGAAATGGATACGGAGGGGAAGCCACAATGGCGGTAAAGTTGTTTGTGTCGGATTTGGATGGTACGATGCTGCCAAGCGGCGATATCGTTTCATCAGAGAACATCGCGGCGGTGCAGTGTGCCGTACGCGCCGGGGTCACCGTGACGATCGCGACGGGGCGGATGTTCGAGGCGGCACTGCCCGTCGCTGAGGCGCTCGGCGTCGATGTGCCGATCATCGCCTACAATGGTGCGCTGATCAAGAGCCCGAGCGGACGCATCTATGAGGAGCATGCGATTGACCCGATGCTCGCACGGGACATTATCACCTTTGCGCAGGCACGGGGGTGGTATATCCAAAGCTACAGCGGCGGTGTGCTGCGCTATGCCGTCACCTGTGAGGAGTCGCGTTTTTACGAGGATTCACAGAAGATCACCGGCAAGGCCGTTGGGAGAGATGGAATGCTTGCGTACGTGACAGGCAACTGCAAGCTGCTCCTCGTGACGGAGGGGCGCGCCGTGAGTGAGGCGCGTGCACAGATGCTCCTGGATGCGTTCGGCGCACACATCGGTGTGACGCGTTCGGCAGATCGGCTGGTCGAGATCGTTATGAAGGGGGTCTCGAAGGCATCGGCACTCACGGCACTTGCGGCAAAGCTGGGCATCACTGCGGATGAAACAATGGCCATCGGCGATGCGTACAATGACCTGCCCATGCTGAAGGCGGCGGGAAAGAGCGTCGCCATGGGAAATGCCTTTCCCGAAGTCAAAGAGGAAGCGGATTACGAGACGCTGTCCTGCACGGAGAATGGCCTTGCGGCGGCAATCTACACGTATGTGCTCGGGATGGGGGCGAATGCACCTGTACCAATACGGAGAGGATGAAGGCATGGCAATCAAACTTATCGCGCTCGATCTGGACGGCACGCTTCTGACCTCGGACAAGACCATTACGGCGCGGACGAAGGACATCCTGGCACGCGCCATGGCACGCGGCGTCACCGTCACCATTGCGACGGGGCGGATGCTGTGCTCCGCACTCTACTTTGTACGGCTGCTCGGCTCGCGTGCCCCCGTCGTCTGCTGCAACGGCGGGTATGTCGGAACAGCGGAGGGCGATCCGCTCTTTGCCCGTTATTTTGATCCCGCGCTTGTGCGGGAGTTCCTTGCGTTTTGCTATGCACGGGACTGGTACGTGAACTGGTACAACGGCATCGAGATCTACGCGCCGGAATACCGTGCAGAATGCTTTGCCGCCTATCGAACGACGGCGAATTTCGTGGTGACGGAGGTGGGAAGCGACTATCTCGGCTGCACGGAGAACGTACCGCAGTTCGTCCTGCGCGAGATGAAAAGCGGGGTTGACTCCTACGTCAGCGAGGTGCGGGCGCACTTCGGCGGACGCCTTGTGCCGCAGCAGAATACGGGCACGAGCGTTGACATCAACCCGCCTGGCATCAATAAGGCGGTCGGCGTGCAGGCGCTTGCGGACGCGATGGGGCTGACACTCGATGAGGTCATGGTTGCAGGCGATGCGGACAACGATGTGGAGATGCTCTCGATGGGCGCATTTTCTGTCGTCCCGGCGAATGGACTCCCCGTGGCGAAGGAGCACGCATCCTATGTCACGGCATCCAACGATGAAAACGGAATTGCCGCCGCTGTGGAAAAATTTGTACTGTAGGAGGTGACGATGATGGATATAAAACATCCCGCAGAGAAATTCCGTCCCGTGATCGTGACGGGACTGTCGGGGGGCGGAAAGTCGCTCGCCGCGCGCTATATGGAGGATCTCGGCTACTTTTGCGTGGACAACCTCCCGCCGGTATTCATTCCAAAGTTCATTAATCTCTGTCGTGAGACGCACGGGCAGATCAGCCGTGCCGCCATCGTGGTGGACACGCGCAGCCGCGAGTTCTTCGACGACTTCGTGCGCGTGCTCGGTGAGCTGGATGCGGGCGGCGTGCCCTACGAGCTGCTCTTTATCGAGGCCTCGGACGATGTGATCATCCGTCGCTACAAGGAGACGCGGCGGCCACATCCGCTCGCCCCGGATGCGCGCATCTCCGAGGGCGTGACGCGCGAGCGGAACCGCCTCGCGCCCATACGGGAACGTGCGACGCAGATCGTCGACACATCGAAGCTGCGCAAGGCGGAGCTGCGCGACATCATCCGCCGCCACTACGATGCGCCGGGCGCGGATGCGCAGATGAGCGTGAACATCCTGTCGTTTGGCTTTAAGTACGGCATCCCGCTCGATGCCGATCTCGTCTTTGACGTGCGCTTTTTGCCGAACCCGTTCTACATCGACTCCCTCCGCAGCAAGAGCGGCACTGTTCCGCAGGTCGCGTCCTACATCGAGTCATGGGATGTGACGCAGAAGTTCGAGGAATACCTGGATGGGTTTGTGGACTTCCTCCTGCCGCAGTATGTGAAGGAGGGGAAGAGCCAGCTCGTGATTGCCGTCGGCTGTACGGGGGGGATGCACCGCAGTGTCTTTATCGCGAAGCATCTCTATGACCGCATCAAGAAACACTATGCGGCGCATCTGGAACATCGCGACCTCATGAAGAATGAGGTGCGGGAACACGTGAGCGAGGGATGACGGATCCATGCATCTGATGAAATGGCTCTATCCCGGCATGGGGTTCAAGCGCTGGCTGTTCGTCTTTGCGCTCGGAACGCTTCTCGTCGGACTCGGGGCTGCACTGATCTTTAACTACAAGTACATTGACTCCATCGAGGAGGCAATCTTCCGCTTTGTCTATACGTGGCAGGGCAGCTATGACTACGGTTTCACGGTTGTGGCAGGCGTGCTTGCGTCTCTTGTCGGCAGTGTACTCATGCTCGTGGCGACGCGGCACGTCATTCGCTCCGTCATCACGGCACTCATGCCGGAGGGAACATCGGCGCGTCTCGTTGATCTGGTCTATGAAAAAACACGGCTCAGCCGCGGCCCGTCGGTGACGGTGATCGGCGGGGGGCATGGGCTCTCGGTGCTCCTGCGCGGCATCAAGGAGCTGACGAGCAATGTGACTGCTGTCGTGACGGTGGCGGATGACGGCGGCTCCTCGGGACGCCTGCGCGAGGAGCTCGGCATCATTCCGCCGGGAGATCTGCGGAACTGCCTCGTCGCACTCGCCGATACCGAGCCGCTGATGGAGAAGCTCTTTCAGCACCGCTTTGAAGGAGCGAGCAATCTCGCAGGGCATAGCTTCGGCAATCTCTTTCTCGCGGCGATGGCAGAGGTTACGGGAGATATGGAGACGGCGCTGCGCGAGTCCTCGAAGGTTCTTGCCGTCAAGGGGCGTGTCCTGCCTGCATCGAAGGAATCCGTACGGCTCGATGCCATTCTTGAAGACGGAACTGTCGTCGAGGGAGAGTCGCGGATTCCGGAGGTGCCGGGGCGCATCCGCCGTGTACGTCTTTTTCCGCAGGATGTTGCTCCCGTGCCCTCAGCGCTTGAGGCACTGCGTACGGCGGATGCAATTATCCTCGGTCCCGGCAGTCTCTATACGAGCATTATGCCGAATCTGCTTGTGCGCGGTGTCGCCGATGAACTGCGGAAAAGCCATGCACTCAAGATCTACATCTGCAATGTTATGACACAGCCCGGTGAAACCGATGGCTATACGGCGTCCATGCATGCGGAGGCAATTTTGAAGCATGCGGGGCGCGGAACAATCGATTTTATGCTGGTCAACAACGCCCCTATCTCCGAGGCGCTGCGCGCACAGTATGCCGCGCAGGGGATCTATCCCGTTGCCGTGGACGAGGAGGCCATCAACGCACTCGGCATTGGCTTTGTTGCGGCGGATATTATCAGCCAAGCGGATGCCGTGCGGCATGATCCTGACAAGCTCAGCCGCAATATCATGCGCATGATTTATGATTTTCGGGTGACCTGAGATGCCGTCTTTTGCCTCAGATGTGAAAAATGCACTTTCGCGTACGGATGTTGACCGTGCCTGCTGTCAGACGGCAGAACTGGCGGCACTCCTGCGTATGGGGGCCTCTGCTGCGACGGATGGAGCGCGTGGGACGGGGCTGCGATTTACGGCGGCGAGTGCCGCCGTAGCACGCCGCGTGATTCGTCTGCTGCGCGCCATGGACAGCGCTATCGAGACTTCTGTTGCGATGGAGCGTACGCCGCAGCTGCGGCGGCGTCTCTACATCGTCAACATTGCGGCGGGAGAGGCTGCTACCCCACTCCTGGCACGTCTCGGTTTTTCCGCTGACGGGGCTCTGCGCACAGGGAGCGATCTTGCCCTGCTGCGAAAGAAGTGCTGCCGCGCCGCTTACCTGCGCGGTGCATTCCTCGGCGGCGGCAGCGTCAACCGCCCCGAGGCGGCGTGTCACCTTGAGATCACGTCACGAAGCGAGGCCATGGGGCGTGCACTCCATACACTCCTTCGACGGCTGCATTTTCCTGTCGGGATCACCGATCGTCATGAGATGTATGTTGTCTATCTCAAAGAGGGAGATGCCGTGATGGACTTCCTCTCACTCGTCGGTGTGGAGGAGGCGGCAGAGGAGATTGAGGTTGCACGCAATCTGAAGGAGGTGCGTGCGCAGGTCAACCGTATCGTCAACGTTGAGACCGCAAACCTCCAGCGTGCTGTGGATGCTGCCGCGGATCAGACGGCGGCGATTGTGCGGCTGGAGGAGACGGGGCGGCTTGCTGCCCTGCCGGAGGAGCTGCGCGAAACAGCAGAGATGCGGCGTGCCCATCCGGAGATCAGCATGGCGGAGCTGGCGGAGCTTTGCCACATCAGCAAATCAGGAATGAGCCATCGTCTGCGGAAACTCCGCATGATGGCAGAGGAGGAAACAGATTGATTCGAGGTATTGCACGGCGGCTCACGCATGGACTGCCGCTGCCGCTGCTCATTGTTTTGGCAGCCTTTGCATGGGTACTGACAGCACAGCCGCCGGCGGGCTTTCCCATACTGGAATATCACATGGTGAAGGATGACGCGAAACCGGATGAGGTGCGCTACGCCGTTCCGCCCGAGGAGTTCGCCGCACAGCTGGACTATCTCACGCAGGAAGGATATACGACCATCACGCCGCAGGATTATGCGCGTGCACGCAAGGGAAAGCAGGAACTGCCTGAAAAGCCTGTCATCCTCTCCTTTGACGACGGCTATGAAGACAACTGGCGTGTTGTCCTGCCGATGCTTGAGGAGCGCGGAATGAAGGCCGTGTTCTACGTTGTGACGAATGACATCGGTCAGCCCGGCTATATGACGTGGGACAACCTGTTTGATCTGGAGCGGAGCGGCATGGAGATCGGCAGCCATACGGCAAATCACATTCCGCTCACGAAACTTTCCCCGGAGGAACGGTACGATGAGCTGCACCTCTCGAAACTGCTGCTCGAATGGCGTGGGCTGAAGACAATCTACAGCTTCTCCTATCCGAACGGGGCGTATGACGAGGCAATCGTTGCCATGCTCCCTGAGGAAGAGTATCTCACCGCTGTGACAGGTGAGGCGGGGCTGAACAACCTTCAGACGAATCCGTATCTCCTGCATCGCGTCAATATCCCCGCACCATATCTCGGGCTGACGGAGTTCCGCCTGCGCTTGATGAAGGCGGATCTCGCAGCACGCGCGGCGGTGCGGATGGCAGAGCTGCCTGACGGAGTGCGTGCACCGCTCGAAAGACTGCGGGATGCGCTGCGGAGTACACGATAACAATGAGAAAGGAAATGCAGGATAACGGGCATGAATAAGGGAATTAAGGGAATACAGACGGCAGCATTGGCCACTGTCCTCTTTTGTGCGGGGCACGCTGCGGCAGCACAGCACACCGAGGGCACAACCATCGTGCGTGAGCGCGGTACGGCAGAGGAAAACATACGGAAACGGGTGGCAGATATCATCGGAACACAGGCACAGCCGCAAAACCATGTATTCTCCCACGGAAGCACGTATGTGATGCGGCGTTGGGATATGACCACACAGGATACGGGGGGGACACTGCTTTTTTCGGATAGTCCTGAGTATGTCAAGGAGAGCGGTATCCTTTACCGCGATACGGTGGAGGGGGATGCACGTGTCCTCTACTACCACCTGAACGATACGGCACAGCCGAAGAAGGTGGCCGTCATCCTCGAGACGGATGCAGATCTTGCCATCGTCTCTGTGACGCGCGGCGGTTCAAGTACACCGAGTACGGATTATCTGCGCGTCGGAAAGGCAACGCAGATCGCCTACTTCGATGCGCAGCAGCGTGAGGAGCGTATTCATGTGACGAAGGAGCGCCCGCGCCTGCTTTCTCCGGCGATGAATACCACAGTGCTCGCGCCGGGCGAACTGGTCTATGGGGTCTATGATTTTCACACGAATGCCCCTGTCCGTGTTTCCGTCGTGATGTATGGTGCTGATGTCGATCCGTTTGCCTTCCTGCGGACAGCGCGTATCCTCCCACGTGACGAGGTTGCCCTGCGCGGCACGTTTCATGGGATGGACCGCATCCTCAGCCTGCCGCGGGCGTATTATCCCGCGCGGGACGGAGCCGTCTATTTCCCCATTGCCGACAACGTCCATGATATCTATCGCCGCGGAATTGATGCGACAGACGGAACACCTGTCGTCAACTATGGCAACTACGGCATCCTCTACCAAATCCGCCTGCCCATGGCGGGACGCGGACGGATGAACTGTTTCCTCAGCCCTCTCGGCGGCGTTTATGCAGGGGCAGTCAGTGCGATGAGCGGCGGCGGCCGCCGTCTTGTGGAGACACCGGCAGCGCGTGCATTCTTCGGCGATCAGACACAGCCGGAGTCGCCCCAGGCCGCACAGGCACGTGCGGAGGGCCTGTGCAGACTCACCCCGTACACGGAGCTTGCCGACCTTGGCACGTATGGGGCAGATGCACCGGTCACCTTTCTTTACTCGCCGCCGGGGGCGTCGAATTTGCCCGTAAATATCATCCTTATGCCGGAAAAATGAAAATTTTTCCATGAAGAAGGGATTTTTCCAACTTTGTGGAATAAATCAAAAAGAGCTCTTATGAGAGAATTTATTCTCGGGGTAGGATCAGGGAGGAAGAAGAATGGCAGAAGAAACGAAAGAGACGCAGATTGACCATGAGCGTCTGCTGACGACGATCGAACAGATTGCAGTGTCAACGCAGACGGTATTTCAGGCAATCGAACAGGTGGCAAAGAGTGCAACAGAACTCGCGAAGGCAGGGCAGGAGTCTGTCCAGCAGGCAAAGTTCCTTCAGGAGCGCAACGCCGACACGATGAAGGTGATCGACTTCATCACAAATATCGCGGGACAAACGAACCTGCTCGGACTCAATGCTGCCATTGAAGCGGCTCGTGCCGGTGAGCAGGGACGCGGCTTTGCTGTTGTGGCAGAGGAAGTGCGCAAACTCGCAGAGCAGTCACGTGAGGCAACGGAGCGCATCCATGCTACGCTGACAGAGATGAACCGCGCCGTTGAAGACATCTCGCGGTCCATCGAGACGACGGGCTCCATCAGTGAGCAGCAGGCAGCGTCCACGCAGGAGATCACGGCGAACCTTTCGCAGGTGACGCGGTCCACTGAACAGCTCAGGGACTACGTCAAGAGCCTCGCGTAATCCTTGTACACCAAAGGGCTGTATATGAAGCAGAACTTCATATACAGCCCTTTCTCTATGCCGTGTTACTTCTTCTTCTCTTTTCCCTTGGCACGCGTCTTTGCCGCCTGCTCCTTTGCTTTCGCCTTGTCGTTGGTCTTCTTCTGCTGCTGGTATTTTACGTAGTCCACGCCCATGCTTGCCAGCTTGTGCTTGATCGCCATGACCGGGTGGCGCAGGAACATTCCACGCTGTGTGGACTGCATGATTGTAAGGAAGTCCTGTGTTGCCTTCGCACCGAAGCACGGGCGGTCGCAGCGGTCGCAGATCGGCTTTGTGATACCATAGGGACAGCGGTCAATCTTTGTGAAGACGGTGGCGAGAAGTGCCGTGCAGGAAGGACAGAGTTTGCCGTTTTTCGGCTTGTGGTGCTTTGCACAGTAGACGCTGAAGGTCTTGCGGATGTTCTCCTTCTCCTTCGGGATGTTGTTCTTCAGCTCGGGCGGCTTGCGTTTCGGCAGGAAGCGTGAAAAAATACTCATGGAGTTCACCTGTACTTTCGTTTTATTCCTTATCTATGGAATGTATTTTTCTCTCCGTTTTGTCATTTTACCGATTTTTAGAAGAAAATGCAAGGAGTAAGGGAACGTGACTTTTCATGATAAATGGGGTACAATAAAGCGCAAAGAGATAGGAGGATATGATGCGCACAACAGACAGACGGCGGATGAGCAGTGCACCCGCAGACGATCAGCCCGTGGAGGGGGTTGAAGAGGGACAGCTGCGCAAACTGCTGACCAATACGATCAACACGATCGAGGACAACAAGACCCAGATCTTTGACATCTATGAAAATACGCGCAAGGAAGTGGAGGGGGCACGGCGCCGTCTCCTGGAGCTGAAAGAACACGTCGCTGCGACCATTGAACGTGTGGATGCCCTTACCGCAGAGGAGCAGCAGGCCAAGCGGCGTCTCGCCGAGGTGAGCGAGAAGTTCACGGAATATACGGAGGATGAGATCCGCAAGACGTACGAGGCGGTTTCCATCATCCAGATCAACCTTGCGATTGAGCGCGAGAAAGAGCAGTCCATGCGTGTGGAACGTGACAAGCTTGAGATACGTCTGCGCTATCTTGGCAATGTGGTTGCCCGTGCGGAGCAGATGGCGCTCTCTATCGGCTCAGTACTCAGCTATCTCAGCACACAGGTGAGCGGGGTGATCTGGCAGATCGAGGCGGTACAGAAGGATAAGTTTGTCGGTGCGAGGATCATCAAGGCGACGGAGGAGGAACGTTACCGCATTTCGCGTGAGATCCACGACGGACCTGCGCAGGATCTCGCGAACTGCCTGTTTACGACGACGATCATTGAGCGCGTGATGGATCAGGACGACATGGCGGAGGCAAAGAAAACGCTTGAGGAACTGCGCGGCGAGATCCGAAAGTGCCTGACGAGCGTGCGGCAGATTATCTTTGACATGCGGCCGATGGCGCTTGACGATCTTGGGCTTCCGCAGGCGGTGGAGCAGCTGATTGCCCTCTTCGGTGAGCGCGGAAAGCTGCGCGGGACGTTCAGCATCGAGGGGGAACACTATGATCTGCCGAAGCACGTGGAGATCGCCGTCTTCCGCATTGTGCAGGAGGCACTCAACAACGTCGTCCAGCATGCGCGGACGGATCAGGTGCGCGTGCGGATGCACTATACAGCGCAGGCGCTTACCGTACTGATCGCAGATGAGGGAATCGGATTCTCTCCTGACCATGTGGATGAAACGGCAGACGATGAGGACGACGATGCGCTCGATATGGAGTCGCAGCGCAGGCGCCGCGGACGGCACTTCGGCATGATCGGCATGGAGGAGCGGGCAAAGCTCATCGGCGCCGAGATCCAGATCCTCTCCGAGCCGGGCAAGGGGACAAAGGTGCATCTGCGCGTGCGCAACCGTATGGCGGAGAACGCTTGAGCGCGCCGATTGCAGAGGCACTGCTCCGCTACGCGGGATGCGGCGTTGCTCCCTATCACACCCCGGGACATAAGGGCGGACGTGGGGCGCATCCGCTGCTGCGGCGACTGCTTACCGACGAGGGACTTCGTGCCGATGTCTCGCTCTCAGCAGAACTGGATGACTTTCATGCCCCGACGGGCTGTATTCGTGCGGCAGAGGAGCTGGCGGCGCGCGCGTACGGTGCGGACGCGGCATTCTTTATGGTCAATGGGACGACGGGCGCCGTCCACACGATGCTGATGGCGGCGGCCGCCCCCGGGGATACTGTTTTGGTGCCGCGCAATGCGCACCGCTCCGTCGTCGGAGCAATGATTCTCATGGGCGTACGGCCCGTTTATCTCGCCCCCGAGATAGATCCTCGGCTTGGGATTGCGATGGGCGTATCTCTGCGAACGGTGGAACATGCCGTGCAGGAACACCCCGAGGCGCGTGCCGCGCTTCTCGTCCATCCGACTTACTACGGTGTCACATCGGAGCTTTCGGCGATAGCTGACGTTCTCCACGCCCATGGGATACTCCTCCTCACGGATGGTGCACATGGGGCGCATTTTGCGTTCTCGGAGGAACTGCCGCCGTCGGCGATGGCGGCAGGGGCAGATCTGTCGGCAGAGAGCACGCACAAAATGCTCGGTTCGCTGACACAGACCTCGATGCTTCTCATGCGCGGCGGGCACGTGTCGCCGGAGCGGATTCGCGCGGCATCGGGCGTTCTCCAGACGACTAGTCCGAATGAGATCTTCCTTGCATCGCTCGATCTGGCACGTGCCCAGATGGAGGAGGAGGGAGCACCGCGCATCGGCGATCTCGTTCGCCGCGCCGATGACCTGCGGCGGCGCATCAATGCGCTTCCGGGACTGTGGGCGTTCGGCGCGGAACATATGGGCGCGCCCGGTATGGCGGCACTCGACCGCACGAAGATCACCGTGCAGGTGATGGGGCTCGGCATGACGGGCTTTGCGGCGGAGGAGGAACTGCGGCGGCGGAACATCGCCTGTGAGCTGGCGGATGCACGCAATGTCCTCTTCCTCCTTTCCTATGCGGATGGTGCATCGGAAACAGAGCGGCTCTATGCGGCACTCCGCAGCATGGCGGAGGAGTGTGTGCCGCGCTGCACCTCGCGCGGCGCAGGAGAGGCGGCACTCTGCGGCCTCCCCTCACTGCCGCAGACGCGGCTCACGCCGCGTGAGGCGTATTTTTCGCCCACGGAGCACGTGCTCGCAGAGCATGCTGTGGGGCGTACGGCAGCAGAGACGATTGTGTTCTACCCGCCGGGGATTCCCATCCTCGCGCCCGGTGACGTGATCGACGCAGAGACGCTCCGCTATCTGCAGATGATGCGGGCAGTCGGAGCGCGTGTCGTGGGGGCGGCAGATGCGTCTCTCGATACGGTGACGGTGATTGCGAAAGGATAAGTATGGCACGCGGAAAGCTCTTTATCATCGAAGCGGGCGACGGCTCGGGCAAGGAAACGCAGACGCGCCTCCTCGCACAGCGTCTCATACGCGAGGGGCATCGCGTGCGGGCCGTTGCCTTTCCTGACTACGAGGCGGATGCGTCGATGCCGGTGAGGATGTATCTGCGCGGCGACTTCGGCATGCAGGCGGACGAGGTGAATCCATACGCCGCCTCGACCTTCTTTGCGGTTGATCGCTACGCCTCCTATCGGATGAAGTGGGGGCAGGACTATGAGGCTGGGACAATCATCCTTGCTGACCGCTATACCACATCGAACATGGTGCATCAGGCGGTGAAGATCAGGGATGCAGCCGAGCGCGATGCCTTTCTCGACTGGCTCGATGACTTCGAGTTCAACAAACTTGGACTGCCTGTGCCCGACGCCGTATTCTTCCTCGACATGGAGCCGTGCGCGGCAGAGCGCCTGCTTACCGCGCGCGCACAGGCGAAGGGAGAGACGCCCGACATTCACGAGCGCGACGCGGACTACCTGCGCCGCACTCACGATGCCTATGTCCTGCTCACCGCACGCTGCGGCTGGGTACGCATCCCATCGAGCGCAGACGGCGCACCTCTCCCCATCGAGGAGATTCATGAGCGGCTGTATGCGGAAGTGGGGAAGTTTTTGACGACGGGGAGAGAATCGCATGCCTGAAATCAGCCTGTTCTTTGGTATCCGTATCACGATTTACCACAACGATCATAACCCTCCGCATATCCATGCGGAATATGCAGGGAATAAAGCCACGATAGATATTCAGAATGCCAGTATTTTGAATGGGTACCTTCCCAATCGACAGCTAAAACTTGTCTTGGCATGGTGTGTTCTCTATCAGGATGAACTCATGCAGGACTGGGAATTGGTCAAGGCTGGCAGAGAGCCCAATCCGATACCGCCGATGATAAGGAGATGAGGAAGATGGATTCTCGTTTCTTCCCCGAAGTACTGCAGGTTGTCCCAGGGGATAACTACACCGTCTATGCGTATTTCAACGATGGCACGGTGCGTCGTTACGATGCATCGGAGCTTGTCATGCGTTCGGGCATCCTCGCACAGCTTCGTGACCGTAAGGTATTCGTGGATCGTCTGACGGTGATGAACGGCACAGTTGCATGGGATATCGCCGGCAATCGTGATGAAACGAAATGTATCGATATTGATCCGTTTACGGTCTACGCGTCACCCGTGGTGAAAGACCCGCTGGAAGAAGCTGTATGAAACCTCTCCGTATTACGATAGGAAAGTCAGTATCCTGTAAATGAAAAAGCCTCCCCCGTTTACGGGGGAGGAGGACTGCGTAAGCCGTGGAAGGGGCAAATAGAGTGACGTGCAGGGACAAGGAGCGTAAGAGCCGATTGTGATCAAAGAAGTCATCATCGTCGAGGGCAAGATGGACGTTGCGGCGGTGCGGCGTGCCGTCGATGCGGACTGCATCATCACCGACGGATTTCGTCTGCGCAGTGCGGCAATCAAAAATATCCGTGCCGCCTATGAAAAGCGCGGCATCATCATCCTCACTGACCCCGATACGGTCGGTGAGCGCATTCGTGCGCGCCTGACCGAGATATTCCCGCGCGCCCGCCACGCCTTTATCCCCGTGGAGGACGCGACGAATGCGGGAGACGGCGACATCGGCGTGGAGCAGGCATCCCCCGCGGCTGTCCGTGCGGCACTCGAAAAGGTGCGCACGCCGATGGAAGAACCGGAGGAGACTTTTTCCATGAGCGACATGATGCACGCGGGACTGACGGGGACGGATGACGCCGCTGTACGGCGCGCACAGGTCGGACGCCGCCTGGGCCTCGGCTTCGCGAATGCCAAGACCTTTCTCCGCCGTCTCAACACTTACGGCATTACACGCGCGGAGTTTACTGCCGCACTGGAGGATATGGAATGAATGCAGGTATCCCAGTGATCGCCGACCCAAAGGTCACGCGCCACATCCTGAATGCCTTTCACCTGCGCGCGAGCAAGCGGCTTGGGCAGAACTTTCTCGTGGATGCGGGCGTGGTGCGCGCCATCGTGGATGCGGCTGACCTCAGCCCTGCAGATACTGTCCTCGAGATCGGTCCCGGCATCGGTACGCTGACCCAGGGACTCGCTGAAAGCGGTGCCCGCGTTGTTGCTGTCGAGCTGGACAAGAAGCTCCCTGCCGTACTTGCCGAGACGCTGAAAGGCTATGACAATGTGACCATTGTGCCGGGGGACATCCTGAAACTGGACATCCTCCGCATCCTGAACCTCGGTGCGGGAGAGCAGTTCAAAGTCGTTGCGAACCTTCCCTACTACATCACGACGCCGATCCTCATGGCACTCCTTGAACAGCATCTGCCCATCGCGCGTATGGTAACCATGGTGCAGAAGGAGGTCGCCGTCCGTATGACGGCGCGCCCCGGCTCGAAGGACTACGGGGCGCTCTCCATCGCTGTGCAGTACTATACGGATGCACATATCGTCATGGATGTACCGCCGCGCGCCTTTATGCCCGCACCCGAGGTAACGAGTGCCGTCATTGCCTGCCGTGTGCGGGAGACAACACCTTCTGTCTGTCCAACGGATGAAAAGCTGTTCTTCCGTCTCGTTCGCGCTGCCTTCGGACAGCGGCGCAAAACACTCCTTAATGCGCTCACGGGGGCGGGGCTGACAAAGGAACTCTGTCGCGCGGGGCTTGCGGCAGCAGGACTTGCTGCGTCCATACGCGGGGAGCAGCTTTCCCTCGCGGACTTCGCTCGACTGTCGGATGCCGTGGGCGCGATTTTGCCGGAGGAGGAATGACCATGTTCTTTGACAGCCATATCCATACATCATTTTCTGCTGACTCTGAGATGTCTGCCCAGGAGGCTCTTGCCCGCGCGGCAGAGCAGGGGATTGGGCTCGTCTTTACCGATCATCTGGATTATGACGTCCCGGCAGCAGGTGAGGAGCAGTTCATCTTTGATCCCGAGGCGTATTGGACAGCATACGAACCGCTGCGCGGGGATGTGCTCTCTCTCGGTGTCGAGGTCGGTCTGATGGCGGGGACACATGAAAAAAACACCGCATTTCTGCGGCGTGTTCCGTTTGATTTTGTCCTTGGCTCCATTCACTCACTGGAGAGCAAAGATCTCTATCTGCCCGAGACTTATGCGGGGCGGGAAAAGCATGAGATGTACCACGAGTATTTCACCGCGATGCGCACAGAGATCTATGCTCAGCCCGAGATCAACGCACTTGCACACATCGACTACATCGCGCGCTGTGCCCCATTCGACAACCCTGAAATCAGCTATGGCGACTTCACCGACGACATCAACGCCGTCCTGCGTGCGCTCGTCGAGACGGACACCGTGATCGAGATCAATACGCGCCGCCTCGGCACGCCGCGCGGCATCAAGGAACTGGCGCCCATCTATCACCGCTACCGCGAACTCGGCGGACGCTATGTCACCATCGGATCGGATGCCCATGTTCCCGAGGCGGTCGGCGTGCGCTGTGACCGTGGGCGTGAGCTTGCCTATGCCTTTGACCTCACCGTTGTCACCTTCCGCGAGCGGAAGATGCAGATCTGTGACGAGTGAAGCTGTTTATTGCCCTCTTTTTCTTTTCCTGCTATAATATAGGACAATGGACGGAGGAAAGTTCGTCGTGTTGAGCAATTTTTTTGTCGCACTTGGCGGCGTCGTCCCGCTATTCTGCTTGATGGCCGTCGGGCTTTTCGTTAAGCACGCACGCCTCCTTACCGAGGAAGAACTGAAGCACGTGAACCGTATGGTGTTCCGTGTGTTCTTCTTCTTCATGATGTTCTACAACATCTACGTCTCTGACCCGCAGAAGGCGTTTCAGCCGATGCTCATGGTCTTCGGTGCGGGCGGCGTCATCCTGACGGCGCTCGTCTTCGGTGCGATCGTCTGCATGATCGAGAAGGACAATGCACGGCGCGGCCCGATGATCCAGGCGAGCTTTCGCGGCAACTACGTCCTCATGGGCGTCCCGCTTGTCGGCAACATCTTTGGGGACGAGGCAATTGCCATCCCGACCATGATGATCGCCGTCATTGTCCCCCTCTACAACATTCTCAGCGTCTTTATTCTTGAGACATTTCGCGGCGGGCAATTCAACCTGCCGCATATCCTGCGCGGCGTTGCAATGAACCCGATGATTCTCGGCGCGATACTAGGGGCCTTGTGCCGCGTCGCAGAACTGCCGATTCCTGCGCCCGTCCTGAAGCCCGTCGCACAGATCGCGGCGGCGACCACGCCCGTCGCACTCATCATCCTCGGGGCGTCGTTCCATGGCGGCAGCTATCACGCGCATCTGCGTCAGCTCATCTTCTCGGTCGCTGCGCGGCTCATCCTCGTGCCTGCTGTCGTGCTTGCCTGTGCTGTCGCGATCGGCTTTCGCGGCGTCGAGCTTGTCACGCTCATCGCGATCTTCTCTACGCCCTGTGCCGTCGCGGGCTTTGCCATGGCACAGCAGATGCAGGCGGATGCCGAGCTCGCGGGCAACTGCGTTGTCTACAGCAGCGCACTTTCCTGCTTTACCATCTTCGGCTGGGTGTTTCTGTTTAAGACGTTGGGGCTTTTCTGAAGAATCATCGACAGCAGCGCGGTTGTTGTATACCGCACCTATGGCATCGGATAGAGGAGTATTGCCGTGAATTACCGTGACATTTTGCTTCCTGCGGACAGCTTGTTTCTCATCACCGGCGGGGCAGGCTTTATTGGTTCGAATCTGTGTGAAGCGATTTTGTCATTGGGACACAGGGTTCGTGTACTGGATAACTTGTCGACGGGGCATGCAAGGAATATAGAGAACGTTTGCGGCAATTCGAAGTTCGAGTTTATTGAAGGGGACATTAGGGATCTCGCAGCATGTCATCATGCCTGCCAAGACGTTGACTATGTACTGCATCTGGCGGCAGAAGTCAGCGTCCCGGAGAGTATCGATAAGCCGATTGACTACACCATGACGAATATCATCGGTACGGTCAATATGATGGAAGCGGCGGCAAAACATGGTGTGAAGAAGTTCACCTATGCTTCGAGTGCGGCCGTCTACGGCGATGATGAGACCATGCCAAAGAGGGAGGAGATCGTCGGGCGGCGCCTCTCGACATACGCTGTGACGAAGTTTGCGGCGGAGGAATACGCGCATCAGTATACCATGCACTATGGGCTTGACTGCTACGGAATGCGGTACTTTAATGTCTATGGGCGCCGTCAGGATCCCAATGGGGCGTATGCAGCGGTCATCCCGACGTTCATCGAGTGCCTTCTGCGTGATGAGCCGCCGACCATCAACGGTGACGGAGAGCAGTCACGCGACTTCGTCTATGTGGACGACGTCGTACAGGCGAACCTTCTCGCATGTGCCGCACCGCATGAGGCGGCCGGCGAGGCATACAACGTCGCCGCAGGAAAGCAGCTGAGCCTCAATGAGATGTATGCTGTGCTCAGCAAACTTTTGAACAAAGATTTGCAGCCGGTCTTTGGTCCCGTGCGGAAGGGGGATATCCGCCGCAGCGGTGCGGATATCGCAAAGATACGAAAACACCTCGGCTATCACCCTGAATACGACTTTGCACGGGGAATCACAGAGGCAATCCAGTGGTATAAAGAAAATTTGAAAGCGTAAAGAAGGTGCAGTAGTGTTTCCCTAGATTGTGAGAGATACTCCTGTTTTGATTGATATGCTGATTTAATGCTATAAAATAGAGCGTAAATAGATAGAAAGTTGTGGCTTGATATGGAAGAAAAGAAGTTTTCTGTCTTGCCGAAACTGGTATTGCTCTTTGGTGATATAGGAATCGCCGTATCCGTATACGCCTTTGTGACAACTGTTATCTTGGTGCGTGTTGACCTGATCGGCAACTTTGGCCTATATCAAGGCATACTCCCTGTGCAGATCATATTGATGGGACTCCTGTTTAATATCAATGGCCTCTATACAATTGAAAACAAGCGCTTTGCTGAGATCCTGTTCTCTTTGGTGGTCAGTATCGTGCAGATCCTCGTCCTGACAATGGCGTTGACCTTCTTCATTCGCGAGTTTGCTCTTTCGCGCGGTGTCTTGTTGTCGTGTGCAGGACTGGATCTGATCTTCCTTTCTGTATGGCGGCATTTGGTTTGGCGTTATATCAGGGCCAGACAGAAAATTCGCGGAGTCATGCTGATTGGCGGCGAGGAAGAGTGTCAGCACGTCTACCATCGTATGAAACAACAGCCGCAGCTTGCGATGGAACTGCGCTCCATCTGCACAGATCTCGCAGGCAGTGACTGGGAGACGGCGGCAGAGCAGGTGGATGTCCTCATTATCTGCCCGGACATACGTCTCAAGGACAAGGCACGGCTCGTTCATTACTGCAATCTTCATGAAAAACAGGCTCTTCTGATCCCCAATGCATACGAAGTGTTCTGCAGCAGTATGATACTTGACAAGATTGATGATGTTCCCGTTTTTCGTCCGCAGCGTCTCTGTCCCACGCTTGAGCAGCGCAGCCTGAAGCGCATCATGGATATCGCAGTGGCGTCGGCGGGATTCCTCATGGCACTTCCGCTTATGATTCTGACAGCCGCTGCTGTCAGGATTTTCGACTCTGGACCGATTTTCTATACGCAGGAACGGGTGGGCCGCTATGGACAGCCGTTCAAGCTGTATAAGTTTCGTACCATGCGTGTCAATGCGGAAAAATTGAGCGGCCCTGTGCTCGCAAAGGAGAATGACCCCCGTATCACGCGTCTTGGGGCATTTCTGCGTGCTGTCCGACTGGATGAGCTTCCACAAATTTGGAATGTCCTTATGGGGAATATGAGCATCGTCGGCCCACGTCCTGAGCGTCCTTTTTTTGTCGAGCAATTCAAGCGGGAGATACCGGAGTACATCTATCGGATGAATGTCAAACCCGGCATTACAGGACTTGCTCAGGTTTACGGGAAATACAACACGACAGCGTATGACAAGCTCATCTATGATCTTGTCTATATACAGAATGCCAGCATTCGTACGGATCTTACCATCATCATCCAGACCGTACGTGTTCTTTTCCAAAAAAGTGCGGCGGAGGGAGTATATGGCGTGCGAACGAAGGAGAGCTTGAAAGAATTCGACATACAGAAGAACATGGATGGAGATTTTTAGCTGAAGCAATGTCTGTTTGACGGATTTGATGGGGAATTCCTTTTCAACGGCTGCCGATGCTGGTTTTATGGAGAGACTCATAAGGAGCTTGCAGGTGTCAAATTTCAAAATTTCGATTATCACAGTTGTCTATCATGCAGCCGATACGATTGAGCAGACCTTTCGCAGTGTCGTAGAACAGGATTACCCGAATATTGAATATATCATCATTGACGGCGGCTCGACGGATGGCACACTTGATGTCATCAAGAAATATGAAGACAGAATTGCGTATTGGGTGAGTGAGCCGGATAAGGGAATTTATGATGCAATGAATAAGGGGCTCAGCGCTGCGACGGGAGACTATATCTATTATCTGGGGGCGGATGACTGCCTGTATGCATCCAATTCGATATCACAGGCGGCATCTTGTTTGGAGGAAGCTCCCGAGATCGATGTACTGTGCGCCTCTGTGATGATGGTTGACGCTGGCAATCGGATGGAAAAGATATACAGCAGTGACTTTTCTGAAGAAGATGTTATGTCCGGATACAATACGCCGCATCAGGGTATGTTCGTGCGTCGTGAGCTCCTGCAAAAGTATAGATTCGATACAAGCTATCGTATCGCAGCAGACTATAAGAATTTCTTAAAATTTTATCTGGATCAAGATATTTCGTTAAAAACAACGGATTTGGTTGTGGCGTACTATGCCAATGACGGTATCAGCGGAAATGGGACACAAGCACAGCGTTTGGAAGATATTCGAGCTCTGCAGGAAAATGGCATAAATACAAGCGCTTATTATGCAAAGAAAAAGAAAGAAAACTCATCTGTGATCAAGAGCATACTTCGGTGGATTTTTGATAAAACAGGAATCTTGAAGCAGATTCGTCTGCGACGTGGATGGGAAAAGCACCGTTGTGGATGGAAGGGATGCCGATGGTGTAATTTTGATTGACTGGCGATTAGGAGATCTAGCAATGCATCTGTTAATAATGTCCTCACAGGTTGTTTATCCAGCTACAGATGGCGGTAAGCAAGTGACCTATTATGGAATGAGTGCATTTGCAAAACGAGTGCGTGTGTCGGTCTGCATGGTGAACAGTGCAGATATTAGCGTTGAAGACGGTGGCTTTGATGATGTTCACAACGTTCACATCGTCCCACAAATCATAAAGCCGAGCAAGGAGTGTGGACGATTCGAACTTATGTGTCAGACGATGCATTGGTTCCTTGGTGGATTGCCGCGTCAGGCGTTGGTGACAGACTCTGCGAGAGAACGTGAACGTCTTATGACGTATATCAGAGAAACGCATGTAACGACCGTTCTCTTGGAATCCCCCTTTGTTGCGCCACTTCTAGATTTGTCTCAGCTTCGGGAATGGAATGTCAAGATTATCATAGTTCTGCATAATATCGAGCATATATATTTCCAAGAGACGAGTACATGGCCTGCTCCCCTACGCCGAATGGAGTATGGGCGCATTAAAAGGTATGAACTTGAGATACTGAGGCAAGCGGATGTTGGGATTTCGATATCCCCTTGGGATGCGCAGTATTTTAAAGAACAGCTTGGTGCTTCTAATGTTGTCTATCTGCCGTCGGTACTTCCAAGGGCGGCTGCACGTTGGTATCCACAGGATTCGAACTACATCCTGTTTACGGGAGGGCTGTCCTTTCCGCCGAACTACGAAGGTATCATATGGTTTTTGGAGGAAGTTTTCTCGCGGTACAGAGAACGATTTCCCAAGATGGAGCTTTGGATTACGGGAAAGCGGTCGGATGTCGCAGAAAGACTTGCGCGCACATATGACCATGTTCATCTGACAGGATTCTTGACGGATCAGGAACTCAGAGAAGTGGAGTGTGCATGCAGGTTTATCATTGTCCCCATCTTGAAAGGTTCCGGGGTCAAGGTAAAACTTTTGGATGCGATGGCGATCGGTGCTCCCGTCGTAACGACCCTGCATGGGCGGCAGGGGGTATTTGTTGATGCGCAAAAAGAGGAAGAGCCTTTTTTGTGCGGTGAGAATGCCGATCTGTTTTTGCAGCACATGTATGCTCTGACAGAAGATGATGCTATGGCTGTTTCGCTTGGGGCGCGGGCAAAGGCCTTTTATGATACGACCTATGCCAGTGCGGAAAATGTTGATAAGTGGTTGGAGGTATGTCGGTCTAGCGAAATGGAGAACGAAATGTGCTGATGGACAAGAAAAAAATTCTTTTTTTGACGACACAGGTCGTTGTCCCCCCAACGGATGGAGGAAAGCAAGGCATATATTATCGTGTCCGAGCGGTTGCCGAAAAACAAACGACACTGCTCGTGATGTTCAATCATGGGGGCATAAAGGATGCGCTGAAAAAAAGCAAGTTGTACTTCCCCAATGCTATGAATATTTCTCTCATTGAGCCATTTCAAAGGGATGTCAAGGGCGCACCTTGGTATTATAAGATCCAATGGGGAATCGGCTGGCTTCTGGGGGGACGATGCCGATGGGAAAAGCTGCTCTCCTCGCAGCATATCATGGATGCACTCATGTCGGAAATATTGGAAAACAACATCGGGACGGTTGTTTTGGAAGGCCCGTTTGTGGCAGCTTTGCTTGATGTCCCACAACTAAAACGGAAACATATCAGGATCGTTCTGGTTGAACACAATGTAGAGTACAAGTATTTTGGGGAAAGCTTGAAACTTCCCCCCTGGATTGCCGGATTGGAAGCACGACGCATTTATTCTATGGAAAAGAAAATCGTGAAATGCGCTGACCATACGATATGTATTTCGCCGCAGGATGCACATGATCTGCAAAAAGAATTTGACACAACAAGCATATCTTATTTACCATCTGTATTACCTAAGAAAGAAAAATATTGGAAGACAAATGCCTCAAAAACAATCATCTTTACAGGAGGATTGTCGTTTTATCCGAACCTGCATGGTGTTATGTGGATGCTGAAACATGTATGGAG
>ERZ773079.604-NODE-604-length-23248-cov-19.707627_pt1 | contig 23248 bp, 23 predicted proteins | sample MGYA00511355_ERZ773079 | MGnify/ENA primary metagenome ERZ773079 (study PRJEB29015, sample SAMEA2737979) | human oral metagenome | biome: human oral; feature: human-associated habitat; material: dental | place: China | collected 2117 ... | reverse complement strand
CGGCAACTATAAAGAAATTCTTTATAGTTCAAACTGAAGGTGATCGTGAGGTCTCAAGGAATATAGAGCATTACAGTCTAGACATGGTGATTGCGCTTGGTTACCGCGTGAAATCAAATGTCGCGACGAATTTCCGTATCTGGGCCACCGAAAGACTGCGTGAATATATCACTAAGGGCTTTGTCATGGATGACGAGCGCCTTAAAGAAAATAGCGGTGGAAACTACTGGAAAGAACTACTTGAGCGGATTCGAGATATTCGCAGTAGTGAAAAAATATTATATCGGCAGGTACTGGATTTATTCGCCACCAGTCAAGATTATAATCTGAGCTCCAAAGAGCAAATAGAGTTTTTCCAGATAGTTCAGAATAAACTGCACTACGCTGTTAATATGTTGACTGCCGCCGAGGTTATTTATTCCAGGGTTGATTCTGACAAGCCATTCTTAGGGCTCACGACGTTTCGTGGTCAGCAACCTACCAAAAGCGAAGCGCAAATTGCTAAAAACTATTTGACGGCCGATGAACTTGGCATACTCAACCGCCTCGTGAGTGCCTTTTTTGATCTTGCTGAGCTCAAGGCTATCAATCACGAACCAATGCGTATGGCTGATTGGGTGCGTGAAGTTGACAAATTTGCGGCCACCTACGGTAAGGGTGTCCTTGATAACCCAGGTAAAATATCGCACAAAGCCATGCTCACTAAGGTCGCCAAAGAATATGAATCATACAAAGAGCGTGTACGTAATCAAGAGCTGAGTAGTATAGAGCAGCAATATCTTGAGGAGCTGAAGGCTGTGCAGAAAAAATTAGAAGGGAAGAAACTATGATTTGTCGAGAGGGTGACCTGGATTATGAGCAATAAGCACAAGAGTAAACAACAAATACTCCTCATGTCTGATAACCCAATAACATCTGTAGAAGAGGACACTCTAGGAAGGTTGTCGTCTTCAGACAGTTTAGTTAATTCAATTCTCGATTATGATACAAAAAACGGTCTTGTTGTTGGACTGATGGGGCCATGGGGAATTGGAAAAAGCTCATTCATTAATCTGTCTCGAAATCGTTTTAAAGAACGATCAATCGATATAATAGATTTTAATCCCTGGCTTTTCTCTGATACAGACCAGCTTGCTGAATATTTTTTTAAGGAAATATCTGCACAACTACGGCTGAAAGGCGGTAATTTCAAAACTATAGCAAGTGTTGTTGAGAAATATAGTGACGTACTAAGCCCCCTGGCGCTAATACCAGGTGTAAGTTGGCTAGACAGGGTACTCACTGCTTTTAAGACCTCGGGGAAATTTGTAAAATCCCGATATGATAGCATTGAAAATCGCCGACTAGCTGTTACGAAAGCACTACAAAAAATGGATCAGCCATTAGTGGTTGTAATTGACGATATCGATAGGCTATCTACGCCAGAGATTAGAGAAATATTTAAACTAGTTAGGCTCACAGCGAATTTTCCGAACATCATTTATCTTCTAGCCTTTGATAGACAGCGGGTTGAGCAAGCGCTAGACGAAAGCGGTGTTTCAGGTCGAGCTTATGTTGAGAAGATTTTGCAGGTAGCGTATGATTTACCCGACATTCCAAAGAGCGTTTCCAGAGAGCAGATTTTTCAGGAACTCAACAAAGTAATAAATAATGTCCCTGAATCTGACTTCGACCAAGATAGATGGGCTGACGTCTATTTTGAAATAATAGAGCCAAATATAACAACAATACGAGACATAAAAAGGTATGCTCTTTCTGCTAATATTACTATTAAAACGTTGGGCTCAAATGTTGATACTGTAGACGTGCTTGCACTTGAAGCGATTAGAATTTTTAGACCCAATCTATACGCTAAAATTAAAAAGTCCGTAGACACACTAGCTGAAGAAACTGATTCATGGTGGAGCGACGACAATAAAAATAAAGCAGTTATAGATAGTCTAATTAGTGATGACAATGAATACGCAAGAGCTGTTATCAAGAGAATATTTCCGGCAGCAGAAAAGTACATTAACAATACGAACTATGGACACGGTTACAGTAATGAATGGCGCCGCAAGGCTCGTGTTGCTCATAAGGACAACCTAACGACATATCTAGAGCATTGCCCAACCGAAGGATTAAAGGTGATGAAGATGGCAGCTAGTGCATACGACTTAATGCACGACTTGGAGGGGTTTAGTAAATTCATGTCAGACATAGATCAAGATGAGCTAGAGAACTTTATTCAGTCGCTTGAGGCTTATGAAGACGAATATAAAAAGGAGCAGGTCATTCCAGCGGGCGTTGTATTAATGAACAATATCTATCGTATTCCCGAAAGAAAGAATCGTGGTATGTTTGACCTTTCTCGTCCGGATATAATAGTTGGCCGTGTAGTGCTTCGTTTATTAAGGAGTATTGAAGATGATGATGAAAGAGAACTTGTTGCAAAAAAGATTCTCTCTCAACTTAAGTCATACTCGACACGTTTGGATTTCATTGAGCTAATCGGCCATAGGGAGGGTGTTGGACATAAGTTGGTCAAGAAAGAACTAGCAGACCAGTTGCACAGTGATTTTATTGAGAAGGTTTCTTCTCAGCGTCCAACAAAATTCGCAAATGAATGGCAACTACTTAGAGTGTACTACGTTGTGGTTGACAAAAAAGGTGATAAATATGTGCCATTTAAATTTTCTAAGGTGACGGAAATCCGTACGTTGCTTCAGGATGCTTATGACGAAACTAGATCGCAGTCTATGAATAGTAGGAAAGTTAAGATCACCCCCGTCTTACATTGGCAGATGCTAGTAAGGGTTATAGGATCTGAAGAAGCAATAAAAAATATCACGGCTAAATTAAAGAAGGTGGACGGACAAAAAGATCTTATCATTCTTATTGAGAAGTACCTGGAGGGGTGGAGGCCAGGTCAAGATGAGGATGACAAATGACGCGAGTAGTATCACTATCAGACGCAATCACTCTCCAGCGCGGTTTTGATTTGCCGACATCACAGCGCAAAATGGGTCCATATCCGGTCGTAGCATCGGCGGGTGTTGCATCGACTCACTGCGAAGCAAAAGTAAGGGGGCCTGGCGTAGTCATAGGGCGTTCGGGTTCTATTGGTGGTAGTCAATATATAAATACTGATTTTTGGCCTTTAAATACAACGCTTTGGGTAAAAAGTTTTAATGGAAATCATCCAAGGTTCATATATTATTTACTAAAATCAATCGACTTTTCAATCTTCAACGCTGGAGCTGCAGTGCCAACATTGAATCGCAATCACCTGACTGCCCTGAAGGTCAATATTCCAGAACTCGACCAACAAAAGAAGATTGCCAATATCCTCGGCAGTCTTGATGAAAAAATCGAGCTCAATCGTCACATGAACGAAACCCTTGAGCAGCTCGGTCAAGCCCTCTTTCGCCATTATTTTGTTGATAATCCTGAGGCTGCAGACTGGGATATAGTGTCTTTGACGGAGTTATGCGATAGAATTGCCTCAGGTGGTACTCCTTCGACTAGAAATGATAATTATTATGGCGGAGACATTCAATGGTACTCAACAAAAGAGCTTAAGGACAATTTTGTTTTTTGTAGCGAAAAGACTATTACTGGCGATGGATTAAATGAATCGTCTGCGAAACTTTTTCCTGTTAATACGGTTATGATGGCCATATATGCTGCGCCCACAGTGGGCCGGTTAGGTATATTGACTCAAGAAGCAGCTTTTAATCAAGCCACTTGTGGGTTAGTTGCCAAACCTAGCGTTGGATACGAATTTATTTATCTATATTTACTGTTATCGAGATCTGATTTAAATAATATGGCAAATGGTGCAGCTCAGCAAAATATTAGTGTTGGTAAGGTTCGTAATTTCGCGGTCATGAAGCCAGATGACCAAACGATATTAAAATTTAAAGAAAAAATACAACCTATTTTTGAGAAAATTAAACGCAATTCTGAAGAGACCATAACTCTTACGAGTATGCGGGATTCACTTTTACCAAAACTAATTTCTGGAGAGATTGAAGTATGAAACGCGCAAAAGCACAAATAGACAATTTATTAGACGATATAGCGCAATTTACAGTATTGTTAAGCGATAGTAATTTCAGTATAAATTATGAGCCTAAGTACTTAAATTTCTCATCTTTTGAGAGAATTATTGATGAAAATCTTAAATACTGGCACGATAAAAAGGGAGGCCAAGGCTTTCATGCGGAGTGGCAAAATCTCAGAAATAAATTTAATAGCATTAAAGAATATTTAGAGGCCATCGGCGATAGCCCTGAATTAAGAGATAATATATTAAACTATCTATATAGTAATCTATCCAATGACAGAGTCGATGGTAATGGAAAGTATACATATAGAATATCTGTAAACAGCCCTATTATCTCTGACGCAAGTTGGCAATCCATAGACAGATTCATAGACTTTTATCTTAATCGTGTAGACGATGGTGAGGGATTGTCAGACGCAATACGAACATACATAGAATTGTGTAAAAATCCAACTCGAGTGGGAAATGGTTTATACCAAAACTATAACTATTCATATTATCCTGCGTTATTTATACTAAAAAATGAATTATCGCCTAAAAATGTAAGCATTAAGAACTTTGAACAAAAGACGCTACGGCCAGCACAAGATAGGTTAGAGCAGTTGCTGCAAGAAGCGGGCGAGAACCAACAAGAAATAACTCATTTTATAGAAGAGAAGCGTAAGGAAGTTCAGGATCAAGTTGATAAGAATATCGCTGAGATGGACGACTACAAATCTAAAGTCGACGATTGGGAGGTGGAAAAGCATGAGGCGTTAAACGCACTGGAAGAGACTTATAGAAACAAGTTACAGCTTGAGGCGCCAGAGAAGTTATGGAATAAACGTTCTAGAGAATATAGAAAAAGAGCCAATTGTTGGACTGTCGGCTTATTTGTTGTGGCGATTATCTTGTTGTTTGTCATCAACTGGTTTGTCAATTCGCTTCATGAATTTCCAAAGGGGGTTACTGAAAAAGTACCATTCTTGTCGCAGCAAGTGCTTTTTATTGGTGTCATTTCTTTCTTTGTTTATATCATATGCGTCATAGTAAAAATCGTTATGTCAAATCATCATATTGCAATGGAATATGAGCAAAAAGCGGCGTTGACAAGGTTTTATCAGTCGTTAACTTACGAGGGGATTGAGGTAGACGATAACGAGAAGTTAATTATCATGAGCGCTCTATTTTCTAAAGTTGACACTGGGTTAGTTAAAACGGGTGAATCTGTTGACTTGGATAGCGTCCTGGGTTTGATTGCAAGGAATTCTGGAAAATAACGTAAGCGTTATTGTATAATTTAATGTACAGATATAAATAATGTTTAAGGGTGTACAATAATGGGCAAAAGTAGCGTTAAAGAATATAGCTTAGCTTCTATAGAAAATGTAGCCTCAGAATTACATGCTCAATTTTCTAATGGCTCTGATGCCATTTCTATCAAGCAGCTAAGCAATCTCGCTTCCTATTTAGGAGCTGAAGTAAAAGCTGTAGACTTTAAGCCGGACACAATATCTGCAAGGGTATCTGAAAACTCTAACAACCCGAGTACTTATATAATAGAGCTGGCAAAAAACGAACCTCTTAATAGGCAGAAGTTTTCACTTGCTCATGAGATAGCACATATAATATTGCATAAATTTGATAAAGAGCCATTAGTTGAATACCGAAGGCCAATCCTGGAATATGCAAACCCAGACCAGCTATATAAAGAGACGCAGGCTAATGCTTTTGCTGCTGCACTGTTAATACCAAAAAGTGCAGCAGAGAGGGTGTGGGAGGAATTGGATGATATTGATGATTTTGCAGAGGAATTTCAGGTGTCACGCAGTGCAGCATATAATAGACTTAATAACCTTGGACTTATATATTGACAGGCTAGACCTATAAAATGAATAATCAAAACTTAAAAAATACAAGGAGTGGCCTTGAGGTTATTGATAATCAAACGACGTCTGAGCTGCCGAGATCTAGTGATATAATTGCGACAGGGGCAACTCAATTAAAAGATGAGCGTCCAGTAACCTATCAGTCAGATATAAAAAGCAATGACGGCTTTAGTTTACTTAGATCCTTGCTAGATGCTGTTTTCTTTTTTCCGTTGTTTGAGTACTTTGCAGATCGGCGATTTTCCGGAAAATCTAGAACGACACGTATAGGAAAGATGGTAGACAAGCATCCATGCTTTTATAGACTTTGTATGATTAGTGACTATATAGTAAGGGTTATTGTTGTTATTGTTCTAATTTGGGCTACTGTTTGGCTTATATATAAGGCTTTTAAATGATGGCAAGTATTGAAATAGACAAAAATATATCGGTTGATTCTATTTTCCAAGAAGCGGCTGGAGAAATAGATGCTATATTTAGCAGTTTTAGGGATTTGCATGAAATTTACAAAACTTCTTTTGATAATTTAGAAAAATCTCTAGTCGAGCTCCCTCAAGTATATAGGAATAAAGTGAATAATGCCAAAAAATCCTTCAGTAATATGGCAGAAACTGTTGAAAACAAGCAGAATAATATAAGCAACAAACTGTATGCCCAGGCCCTTGTTATATTAATGGGTAATGCAGAATCTATAACTAAGGAGTTGTTTCGTAATCTACTAAGACAGAATGTTAGGTCTGTTAATTTCAAGGAGAATATTCAAATATCACTAAAATCTGTATTGGCGGTCGCAAATGATGCAGACTTGGCGAATGTGGTATTGCAAAAACTAGAGTCTGAAAGTAATCCAGCAGACAAGTTGAATTTTCAAAATATACTACAAATGAAGGGCATATTTAAGGGGTATCTAAATATAGAATTAGACAATGATGTAGCAAATAGTTTAAATAAATATTGGCAAATTAGACATTCAATAATTCATAACGGGTCTGTTTTTGATCAAAGGTGCATAGATAATATAAACAAAACTGATCCTGGATTTGTAAAAAGACATGTCGTAGGCGAGAAGGTAACTGTCGATAAAGCTATGTATGACGAATGCTTTGCTAAATTAACTTTTATGTTTCAAGGTCTAGATGACGAGATAGAAAGACTGAATCTTAGATATATGGATAGGATAGACTTAGGTAGTTAAGAAAAGCCTAAACAAGTAATCCCACTTCACCGAAAAAATCGTTTCGCTTGATACATCGAACTCCTAATCTCTCACATATGTCAGGTATTTTTGCGACTCTTACTTTGACGCCTTGGCCTAAGTTCGGTATTTTTTGCTCTTCGCTAACAATAGTTAAGTGTTCTTTCTGTGCAATTGCTATAATCCACGGGTCAGCTGTGACTTCATTCGCCCAACCTTTTGACTGATCAATTAATGCACTATCTTTATAAAGTCCGCATGACTGAATAAACTGTAGGATAGTCTGCCATTGATCGGAATAATCTTTGTGATTCAAAAAATCGTCGGAATAATTTTGATTTAACCAGTCCTGAAACCATAGACTCTTTGTGATTTCGTTTTTGACAATCTTTGGTATAACTACATGAGCATTAACGACATTAGAAAAAAATTCCCAGTATGTTGGAAAGAATTCATTGCGATAGTATCTATCATAGGAATCAATATAGATATTTGTGTCAAGTAGATATTCTTTCATAATATTATATTAAGTCTCTCTCTAGAGTTTTGAATCCTTTATAGCCAGTACCGATAAGACGAAAGGCTTCCGTGTAAGAAACCCTATCTTGCATAATGGCGTTATGAACGAAACGGAAGAATGTTTTATCTATGCGAAACTTTAAGTTGTTGCCATAGTTACCACCAGTTGACCGTCTACGTGGTGATGTGCTTACTTCTATTGAATCGATTATGTAGTCATATTGATTTTGATTAATTTTACCAATATCTAATAGACGTCTAGTTATTACATATCGGCTAACTCGATATTTATTTGCTAACCCTTCTATATCTAAAGTACTCTCACGTTCAAATAATAACTTTGGGACTAATATTTCGGCTGCCACTCGGTTGACCAGTGCTTCGATTTCTATATGGCTGTAATCACTCTGCTCGTCCTTGTTGGATATCCCCTCGTTATCTATAAACAGATGTACTAATTCATGAATCAAGGTAAAGAGCTGGGCGTTTTGACTATCTTTTTGATTAATAAAAATTATTGGAGCACTGGGGCTGTTAAGCGAGAAACCTCGAAATTCATTTGAGTTGAGCGGGCGATGAGTGTTATCTCTGATTTTACCATTAAAAAATATGAATACACCAGCAGATGAGATTTTATCTCGAAAGTAGCGAATGGGGGCATCTTTAGATTCAGAAAGGTGATTGATCGGTATGTTCAGCTTGTTCCGTATGTAATTTGCAATGATTAGATGGTTGGTTGTCCTGGTAATTCGGTTGTTTGTGAGGTTTAGATTCTCGTCGATTTGGCTTTGTAAAAAAGCTTGCTTTTCTTGCATTTCAATTATAGTATCACGTAGTTCGGGGCTCATATTCGTGATCTCTTGAGATTTATGAGTGCGAAACGACAGTCTCTGGGTATTCACGTCTACGGGCTTCTCTAGAGAAAGAAGCCCCACAGGTATTTTTATAAGTTTACTAATTTTTTCTATCTGATTATAGGTTGGTAACTTCTCGCCAGAAAGGAAATTATCGAAATTAGCTATATTTTCTTGTAGCAGACTGATTGGTGTATTGGATTTTTCTATATAGTATAAAAGGGTATTTGTGTTTATGTATATTCTTTTTGCCATAAAAGCTTCTTATGTCTTATAAGTTTATTATAACATAAGTATATTATTATCAAATGACAAGTGTTACCGCCGCCCTAGCTTTAGTGTTATTTTTACGCTTCTGTTTATACTATTATAGATGTTAAAATCGTTCTTCCTATAAACCTCCTTAACTTGGTGTTTAGCACCACAATTAAAGTTGATGTTTATTTATTAACGCTAGCTACTGATAACAATATAACTCCTAGTGATAATTATATCATAATTTGTTAAAATACCTATAATATGACCGAATCTCAAATCGAACAATACGCGCTTGATATCCTGGCTAGCCTTGGCTGGCAAATTCTGCACGGACCGGATATTGGTCCGGATGGTGCTATGGCTGAGCGTGAGCTGCGGCAGGTGGTATTGCCTGGGCGACTATATAGTGCTTTGGTGCGGCTCAATCCGTACATTCCAGAACCAGCCTTGAATGAAGCGATGCGGCGGTTAACACAGATTAGTAAACCAAGCTTGATCGAGAATAATCACGATTTTCATCAACTGCTAGTGGCGGGCGTGCCGGTGCAATATCGCACGTCGAGCGGCGAGATTAAGCACGATATTGTGCGGTTGGTTGATTTTACCTCGCCAAAAAACAATGATTTTGCGGCGGTCAATCAGCTGACGGTTCTGCAGGGCGATTATAATCGCCGGCCGGACATTGTACTGTTTGTAAATGGGCTGCCGCTGGTGGTGATTGAACTAAAAAATGCGGCTGATACGAAGGCCGATTTGGTAGCGGCATATCAGCAAATCCAGACGTACAAGCGCGAGATTAGTGACTTGTTTCGGTTCAATGAGCTTTGTGTGACCAGTGATGGACTAGAGGCGGAGATGGGGACGATTACCAGCCCATTGGAGCGAATGATGCCGTGGAAAACGATTGATGGCGAGAAAGAAGTCGGCAATGTGCCGATACTGGAAGTGTTGCTATGCGGTGCGTGTACGCCTGAACGCTTGCTGGATATGGTGCAGAATTTTATCGTGTTTGAGCGGAGCGACGGCGACAAATTGATTAAGAAAGTAGCTGCTTATCATCAATACTGGGTGGTGAATAAGGCGCTGGAACGGACGCTGACAGCTAGTAGTGAACGTGGCGATCAGCGGGCCGGCGTGGTTTGGCATACGCAAGGGTCGGGCAAGAGCTTGAGCATGGTGTTCTATACTGGCAAGCTGATGAAATCGCGCGATTTGCATAACCCAACCATCGTGGTGGTGACGGATCGTAATGATCTTGATGGTCAATTATTCGGTACGTTTAGCGCCTGTCGCGAACTGCTGGGAGAAGATCCAAAGCAAGCTAATTCACGCAGTGAGCTGAGGAAACTGTTGCAGCGCCAAGCGGGTGGAATTATCTTTACGACAATCCAAAAATTCTCGCCCGAAGACGAGGAGGATAGCTTGCCAATCCTGACCGATCGACGCAACGTCATCGTGATGGCAGATGAGGCGCACCGCAGTCAATATGGCTTGAAGGCACATGTCCGAGCCAGTGATGCTCAGCTGGTGTATGGTTACGCCAAGTATATGCGCGATGCTTTGCCGGGTGCGAGCTACATTGGCTTTACGGGTACGCCGATTGAAACGGATGATAAGTCAACGCCAGCAGTGTTTGGCGACTATATTGATATTTATGACGTCGAGCAGGCGGTGAAAGATGGTGCAACGGTGCCGATTTATTATGAGAGTCGGCTGGTTGATTTGAATATGGACGAGGCAACGCGGCAGTGGCTGGATAAGGAAGTTGATGATTTGCTGGAGGGCGAAGAATTGAGTCGTCAGGATGCGTTGAAGGCCGAGTATGCGCAAAAAGAAGCCATCGTCGGTAATAGCGAGCGGCTGAATACGATTGCTTTGGATATCATTGAGCACTTTGAGGCCCGGCAAAGTGTCCTGAGCGGTAAAGGTATGATCGTGACGATGAGTCGTGGTATTGCGGCTGATTTGTATGAAAAAATTGTGGCGTATCGGCCGGATTGGCACAGTGACGATGACGCGCGCGGCGTGATAAAGGTGATTATTACTGGTAGTGCTAGCGACCCTGACTACCTGCAGCCGCACATTCGTAACAAGCAGCGAGTAAAGGCAGTCGAAAAGCGTATCAAAGATCCGAATGATCCGCTTGAATTGGTGATTGTGTGCGACATGTGGCTGACGGGATTTGATGTGCCAAATATGCACACCATGTATCTGGATAAACCGCTGAAGGGTCATAATTTGATGCAAGCGATTGCCAGGGTAAATCGAGTGTTCCCTGGAAAAACCGGCGGTTTGGTAGTTGACTATCTGGGTGTAGCGGGGGCGCTGCGTGATGCTATTTCTGACTATACGCAAAGTGGTGGGCAAGGCGCACCGCAGCTTGATATTACTGAGGCGGTGGCACAGATGCAGATGCGCTATGAGGTAGTGCGCGATTTGTTTGGCAACTTTGACTACCAGCGATATTTTACTGCACCAACCGACCAACAGCTACAAATTATTTTGGATGCCGAGGAATATATTTTAGGGTTGGAAGACGGTGAGAAGCGGTTGAAGCAGCATGTTTTGGAACTGAGTAAAGCATTTGCATTGGCGATGCCGAGGTCTGAGGCGCTGAAAATTCGCGAAGAAGTGGCGCTGTTTCAGGCGGTGAAAGCTCGGCTGGAGAAAGTGTCGAGCTCGGCGGCGGTGACTGATGCTGAGTACCGAAGTGCGCTGAAACAAATTGTCGATAAAGCGATTGCGCCAGTTGGTGTGGTCGATGTGTTTGAGGCGGCAGGGCTCAAAAAGCCGGAATTGTCGATTTTAAGCGATGAGTTTTTGGCAGAAATTCGTAACATGGAGCGCAAGAATTTGGCAGTGGAAGCGCTGCAAAAGCTGCTTGCTGATGAAATTAAACTACGATTTTCGCGCAATTATGCCAAGGATACGAAGTTTTCTGACTTGCTCAATCAAGCCTTGACACGGTATAGAAATGGGACGATTGAGGCAGCGCAGGTGATTGAGGAATTAATCAACATTGGACAGCAAATTCGCCAGACTGTTGAGAACGGAGCGGTTGATGGCCTCAGCGAGGATGAGATTATCTTTTATGATGCGCTGGTTGAAAATGGTAGTGCCCGCGAAGTGCTGGGTGACGCACAACTATGTGATATCGCAAAAGTATTGTTAGAGCAGGTGCGTCGAGATGCGACGATTGACTGGGCGGAGCGCAGGAATGTTCAAGCAAAACTGAAAGTTAACGTCAAAAAGACGTTGGCGAAATATGGCTACCCGCCAGATCAGCAGGCGTTGGCAACTGACATGGTATTAGAACAGGCCAAGCGTTACGGTAATGAATGGAGCCAGAAGCGCGCTACATATGAAGCTGGCGGCGGAGCGAGTTTGTTGGATTAATTTACTACTTTCTCTTTGGGTTTACAATAAACCCACTTCGCCGATACATATAATCACCAACCGTCAATCCTTTGCGGGGGAATGTCTCGGCTAATTCTCGTCGTTCAATGTATGTTTTTGTAACTTCGACGATCCATGAGCGACCAGATTTTTCAACCAGATAATAGCGTCTGTCGCCTTTAAGTTGTCCAATGGCTTCACCGGAAAAAGCCACATCAAGCGTTCCAGCTCCTACGAAAAAGTCGATGATTTTTTGCCACCACGTTAGTCGTCGGTGGCGATTTAGTGATTCAATTTGATCGGCGTCGGCAAATTTGTCTGCAACTGCCAGGTCGGATGCTGAATATCCTTTCGTATCTGTCGGGTAGGCATCAAGATCAAGTGGTTCGCGTATGGCCGAAGCCAGTCCTGCTCGCGTGTAGTCAAGCAGCTCGTCCACGCTAGTGTTGAATAATTTTGCCAGAGCTTGCACGTTGTCTATGTCTGGAAAGCCCGCACCTCGTTCCCACTTAGCAACTGCTTGTCGCGTGACATTGAGTTGATCGGCTAGTTGTTCTTGCGACCAACCAGTTTGTTGACGTAATTGTTTAAGTTTTTTTGCAAAAATCATTTGGCGCCCTTTCATTTATTTTCTAACAGCATAGCGTAATTTTAGTGTCTTGGCGAGCAACTTTACGTTGCCTATTTGCAATACGTAAGGCTCGGCTTAAGGGGGTATAATAGGTCTAAAGGAAAGGTAATAGATAATTCCTACAGGATATTAATCATGAAAATCTCCGTCCGCCTCAAACCCAACTCCCGCCACCGCGAAGAAGTGGTGGTTGGTGACGATGGCATGCTGACGATTTACACCAAGGCGCCAACCATTGAAGGGCGAGCTAATTTGGCGGCGGTGAAACTGCTGGCGAAACATTTTGGTGTATCGTCATCAAAGGTAAAATTAGTGCGCGGCGCAGCTTCGAAATACAAGGTTTTTGAGGTGGATAAGGCAGAATAGTTGCCGCAACTAACAGTTTCAATATCCAGCTACGATTCTACGGATATCCAGCTCCTGCCGCCATATTGCCGAGTAGTCCTTGCACCGTCACAAACGAATAACCCTGCTGCTTCAGTGCGCTGAGGATGCATGGTACGGCGCCGACTGACGTTTGGTGAATGTCGTGCATCAAGATGATGGCTCCAGGACGAGCGCCAGCGACGGCGCGTGAACAAACAATTTGGCTATTCCGATCAGCCCAGTCGCGGGTGTCGACCGACCACAAGATTGACGACATACCGCGCAGGCGAAGCTGCTCCAAGACGACGCCGTTAACCGCGCCGTAGGGCGGGCGCAAAATAGCCGGTGTGACGCCAGTGGCTTGTCTGATGGCCTCGTTGGTACGGTCAATTTCGCCAGCAATTTGGTCAACTGATAGCTTAGGTAGTTCCGGGTGTGACCACGAGTGATTGCCTAGTTGGTGGCCGCGCGCCTGTATGCTGCGTACGACGTTGGCTTGCCCAGAGACTTTACTACCAATCAAGAAGAAGGTGGCTTTCGCCCCATACTGATCCAAAATGTCCAGTAGGTGCGCGGTGTATGGCCCCGGTCCGTCATCAAACGTCAAGGCAATCACTTTATTGCCAGTGGTCGGCGCAGGTGCTGGCGCAGCGGGCGCTGGCTTTGGTTTTGGCTCGGGCGGCTTGGGAATGTTAGCTAGTTTCCGGGCTGTCGGATTTTGCAGATATTTGGCAACGGCGGCGATCGGCACTTTGATCGTCATTTCGCCGTAGGCTGACGGCAGCAGCGACGCCTGCCCGATTGGCCAAGCTAGACTATTACCGCCATCGGTAATAACGAAATTCGACAAGGTTTCCTGGGTGATAGTTTCACTGAGATCCAGTTCTGCTTGCTGGCGCTGTTCGATAGTTTCCTTGATATTATTTCGGGCAGCTGCCACGATTTCCTCAGCCGCTTTCTCTGATTGCTCGGTCAAATCGCTCAAGCTAATCACCTCGCCAGATTTTTTATCAAACGTCCAAAAATGCGTCAGCGACACCGGATGCGCGCCGTGCATATCTTGCTTGATATTGACAATAATCGATAAAGCTACTGAATTATTATGGGTGACTTGGTAGCTGATTGTCTCGGTCAGCGGCTGGTCGAATGTCAGAATATTGGTGGCAGCATAGCGGAAATCGCTGTCAGCGCGGTCAATTGCCTGGGCGACGGTTTTATTGATCTTATTATTTTTCGTCAGCGGATATTCAATTGAAACTTTCTCGTGGTTAGTTTGGCGCGTTACGAATTTAGAACGAATGCCGGAGTATCGCGAATCAGTGAAATAGTATTGCTCGTCAGATAAAGCAGTCGGGCGGCGCGGCGACAGCTGGTTAAAATATGCGTAAATCAGTCCCGATAAAACCGCTGCCATTGCTGTCAATAACAATATCGCTATCAGTGCGTTTCGCCATTTGGCGGGCTTAGTTTTTGCTTTCGCTGCGCGGCGGGTATGTTTAGGCTTGGCTGCTTTATTGCTAGCCGATTTAGGTCTATCGGCTTTGTTCGCCGGTGGTTTCGCTGGCGGCTTCCTTGGTGATTTTTTGGCAGGCATAGATATAGTATAGCATTTGTGATGTATTAGGGGTGCCGGGTTGCTGCTGAGGTTTTTCTGCTACTAGCAGATTTTTTATCTGTCTGGACATCAAAATCATTGAAAATATCAGTAAATTATAGTATAAAAAGGGAATGCTGCAATATCTTCATTCAAGTGCTAAAAATCAGCAAATCAAGCCGCTAGAACGCCTGCAGGCGGGTTCGTGGGTGCGCTGCGAACGTCCGAATGAGGATGAGCTGGCTGAGTTGTTGTCGCTGGGGCTTGATAATGATTTGCTGAGCGACGCGCTTGATCCGCACGAAGTGCCGCGCCTGGAGATTGATGACGATTGGACATATCTAATCGCCCGGCTGCCAGATACCGATGATGATTTTAACGATTTTACCACGCCGATTTTGTTTTGCTTGAATAAGGACTATGCTGTGACATTGTCGCGCGACAGCTTGGGCAGGTTGTGGCAGCCGTTTATCGACCAAGCGCGTTCGCGTACCGACCGACCGGTTGAGTTGTTGGTTGATATGATTGACGCGATATCCAGGCAATATCAGCGGCGGGTGGCAGCGATTAACCGCCAGATGCGAGCGGCTACCGATAACATTCATACGCTGCGGGTCAAAGACATTGCTACGCTGGCGGAATACGAGCGCAAGCTGAATGATTACTTGGACGCGCTCATCCCGATGAACTGGGCGGTCGAGAAATTGCTGGCGACCAGCGGTCTGCGCCTGCGGGCGGATGATAAAGAGGATGTCGAGGATTTGTCGATCGATTTGGAGCAGGTGATTGCCCGCTGTAAGAGTTTGCTACGCACTATTACTAACGTGCGCGACAGCTACCGGGCAGTGATGGATACCCGCTTGAACGAGACAATTCGCTTGCTGACGGTGATCACCGTAGCGCTGACTATCCCAACGATGATCGCTGGGTTGTTCGGTATGAATGTGCCAGTGCCTGGTGATAATGATCCGCTGATGTTTTGGAAAATCACTGTGGTTAGTATTGTGGCGGCTTGCGCGCTGGGCGGATTCTTCTTGCGCAAGCGATAAATATCTTGGCTAAAGGTAGATGTTGGCTTAGAGGGGTTGTAGTCTAATTTGGTACGCCGTATCCCAGCAGCCCGTCATATTGCTTGTCATGATTGACGAACACGCGAATGCGGTTCATCTCATTACCGCCAACAGTAGTCAGAACGCCACTGTCATTTTTCAGTATAATGTTAGTGTGATCGCCAAACACCGGCGAGCCGCGGTAAATTGCTACGTCGCCAGGACGCGGTTGATAGCCGGAATTAGCAGGCTTGAAGCGACCATTCGCCTCGTAATATTCACGCAAGGTAAACGTTCCCGGAATGCGCCAGCCGCCAGTGTGCGGATTCTTTAATGGCGCGCCCGCCTGCTGCATGATCCAGCTCACAAAATCGGCGCACCAGGCTTCACGGACGCCTTGGCTGAACTTGGTGCCAGTGGATTGTGCTTCGAACTCGGTTTTGGCGAGGCTGATAATTTTTTGCCGGGTCGGATGTAAATTTGTGGTATCAAGCTGCGGGAACGTCACCTCGCCGCGCGATGAATCAATGCTGCCAGCGGCTGCTAGCGAATGAAGTTTATGAGTAATTTTTGGCCAATACAGTGCACCGAGACTGATACAAACAGCCATTAGCGGTACTAGTACCAACGCGAACACGTACCGTTTCTTGAGGCGACTGTGCGGCCGCGTGATAGAGAGGTGGGGCTTCTTTGGCATGTGGTTAGTATAACGGCATCGTGTCGGTTTGGCTAGCCCTCTCGGGTTGCATACCCCACGCAGAGTGCTATAATAACTAACTAAAGATAGGCTGGCAGGGAGTCGTTCTATCACTAAGGTATGCAGTGCTGAAACAGAGCGCGGAAAGGAGTTTGTATGGCTCAACCCGAACCAATCATAACAGTTGACCAACTCGTCAAGACGTACGATGGCAAGAATGTCGTCGACAGCGTGTCGTTTGAGGTCAAGAAAGGCGAGATCTTCGGCATCCTCGGCCCGAATGGCGCTGGTAAGACGACGACGCTAGAAATGCTCGAGGCACTGAGGACGATTGATGGCGGCACGGCGACCATCGACGGGATTAACGTTGCCAAGCAGCCGAAGCACATTAAAAACATCATCGGCATTCAGCTGCAGTCGACAATGTTTTACGACAAGCTGACCTTGCGCGAACAACTGAAAATGTTTGCCAGCTTGTACGGACAAACGGTCGACGCCGATGCGCTGCTGGCCAAGGTGCAATTGACCGACAAAGCCAAAAATTACGTTGAGCAGCTTTCGGGCGGGCAAAAGCAACGCTTTGCCATCGCGTCGACGCTGGTTAATAACCCGACGGTCCTATTTCTCGACGAGCCGACCACTGGGTTGGATCCGCAGGCTCGCCGCAATCTCTGGGATTTGATCAAAGAGATTCGCGATGAAGGTATTACTATCGTGCTGACAACTCATTACATGGACGAGGCCGAACTGCTGTGCGACCGCTTGGCGATTATGGACAATGGTAAAATCATCACCATTGATACGCCACATAATCTGATCCAGCAGCTGCTGGCGCGCGGTTTCAAGAAAAAGCAAGTTGTCGAGCAGGCCAATTTGGAGGACGTATTTATTGACTTAACAGGAAAGGCGATTCGGGATTAGTATGAAAAAGTATTGGACTGGTGTATTCGGGCAAGTACGCGCCCAGCAAAAACGTTTCGTCCGCGATAAAATGTCGCTGTTCTTTACCTTCCTGTTTCCGCTAATCTTCTTGTTGGTGTTCGGTTCGATTTTTAATAATCAATCGACCAGCTTCAACATTGCGATTATCAATAATTCGCAGACAGAATTTGCTAAAAACTTCGTCAAAGGCGCTAAAGACAATGCCAAAGACTCGATTCTTAAAATTAAAGACGTCAAGGATATGAACGAGGCCCGCGAGAAGTTGAAGCGTTCAGAACTGAACGGCATCATTGAACTACCGAGCGGCTTTGGCGAAGTGAAGGGAGAAGGCAAGGATGCTCGCCCGATGGGCACGATCAACGTGCTGTATGCCAAAGGTTCGGAACAAACTGGTAACACCTTAACTGCAGTAATGAGCCAAATTGTCAACGGAATAAACAAGCATTTGGGACAGCCAGAAGCGCCGCTGAAGGCTGTTGGCAAGGCTGTTGGTGATGAACACCTAAAGTCATTTGATTATACATTTACTGGGTTGCTGGCTTTTAGTTTGATGAGTATGGGTATCTTCGGTCTGGCTAACCAAATGCCGGCAGAAAAGCAGCGCGGATCTTACCGCCGTCTGCGTGCGGCGCCGTTTACCTCGGGCCAGCTGATTATAGCTATGGCGATTCACTATTTAATCGTTTCAATGCTTAGCTTGATTATGATGGTTATTGTCGGCGTATTAGTATTCCACTTTAATATGCGGGGCGATTGGTTGCTGTTTTCATTAATGTCAGTAGTTTCGGCGATGATGATGGTGGGCTTAGGTTTAATGATTGGCAGTTGGGCGAAGAATGAAAATCAATCTGCGCCGTTAACCAACCTAATTTCTTTCCCGATGATGTTCCTGTCTGGCGCCTTTATTCCGTCGTTTCTTTTCCCAGAATGGCTACGTAACGTAACACAATTTGTTCCAATGTCGTCGATTGTTGATGGCTTTCGCCTGATTATGACCGAGCATGCTAACCTCATTGGAGTGCTGCCACAAATTGGTACTGTTACTGCTTGGATTGTCGTCGTTTACATCGCCGCGATTAAGCTGTTTAGGTGGGAATAATATAATATCAATGAAAATAGCCCGCCGAACGAGCTCAAGCTGAATGCGGATTTTTCAACCCGAGAAACAAATAATTGTCTCAATCAGATTGAACGCATTCGGCGAGCTATTTTCGGCGGGCGGTTAGCCCTTGTTGTCTTTGATGATCTCGCTGAGGGCGTATGCCCTCAGGATTGACGTGACACTCTCGATGCTTCCTGCGGCTGCCAGGGCATAAATCATATCCTCGACGTCGTTCGACGTCAGGAGAAACACGATCAATGCGACCATAACGACGGCATCAGGTACAACCGACTGCCCGATCTTGAGAATCATTTCTCTCCTTCCAAGAGAGCTTACTCAAAGCTAAAGGGCGACTTCCGCCCTAGGATTGTAGCCCTGAGCAAAAGCTGATATATATATCACTAATAGAATAAAATGTCAATGAATTTTAAGCAAAAATGTGTCATTATATGTTTTTACGGCGTTTAATTCGAAATATAAATTAATTGCCTATGTTAAATACGTCCACCTCCGTTGTCAAGAGCACTGTAGTATAATGAAATTAGCTATAGTATGAAAGCTGTGCCAGAAGGGGGAATTATGACATTTGAAGAAGTGCAAGAACTAGTGATGGATCATATTCGCGCGCGGAAGTGGGATAAGACGAATGATTCGCGCGGTTTAGCGATATCGTTGTCGCTGGAAGCTAATGAGTTATTAGAATATTTCCAGTGGAGTGATAAACATATCGGCACCAAAGACGACATGGCGAGCGAACTGGCTGATATCATTATTTATGCTATCCAATTTGCTGCGCGCTTTGATATCAATATCCCTGAAGCGGTTGCTGCAAAAATTGCCAAGCAAGCCGAAAAATATCCGGTCGAGATTTTTGAGATTGAAGACAAAGCTGAGCAAAATCGCCGCTGGCTGGAAGCTAAGAAGAATTATAAGAAGGATACGACGTTATGAAAAAGAGGGTTGGCATGAATAAAAAAACCATTGCGGTTGTTTCCGTGATAATTATCTTGTGCGGAGCTGCGGCCGGGCTGTGGTATAGCCGCCAGCATTCTGCCGAGCAACCGAAAACTCTGTCTACTAACGTGTCCGATGCCGCCAAATTCAAGTCAGAATATCCGCGAGTGGCGGCGAATAATCGCTTCGTTTATGCCAGCGATAAAGAAGCCCTTAGTATATTTGATAGCGGCAGCGGCGTGGTTTTCTTGGGCTTTCCGCAATGTCCGTGGTGCCAGCGCTTGAGCGAATATGTTGATCAGGCGGCACGCGCCGAGGGCATTGATAAAATCTACTACCTGAACATCCGCGATGCTCGCGCTAGCAACAACGAAGTTTACCAAAAATTGGTCAAGAAACTAGAGCCGTATTTGGATAAAGACGATAACGGCAAGCCACGAATATTTGTACCGGATGTCTCGATTGTCAAGAAAGGCAAGATTATCGGCCGCTACAAAGAGGAGTCAACTGGCGACGATAACATCACGCCAGATAAATACTGGACGAGTGAAAGGATTGAACGAACATCGTCGCAGCTGCGCGGATTTATGCGGCAGCTGAAAGGTTAATTTTCTGGGTTAGCGTCGTCTTTTGGCTGTTGTTTATCGCTTTTGCGCTGGCGTTTCGGTTGGATGCCGACCAGATAACTCCCAATCGTCCAGCCTTTAGCGATTCTCGGTATGATAAACAACTGAATAATAATCCAGACGCCCAGCTCTGTAAGATAGAACCTACCAGGTTGTATAGTGTCTATGAAAAACGGATAAACTAGCGGCCGGGTAACTACTGAGGCGAAGATAATAAGGGCTATATTGATGCAGCCGGCTAAGAATTTATTGCGGCGATTGGGGGCGGCGTAGTTTTCGTCGCTGAGTTTGACGCTGGGGACTTTATAGCCAATTAGCCACGTCAGCATAAATCCGAGCAAGCAGCCAAAGGTATTGGTTATTAAATCATTAACATCAAACAGCCGATAGCTGCAAGGATATAAACCGAACACGCCAGTTAGCTGCGTCACCTCTATTAGCATCGATAAAAGAAAGCCGCTTAGCAGCGCAAATTTCCAATGCTTGTGAAAATACGCTTTCATAAAAATGCCCAGCGGCACAAAGAAAACGATATTCATAACTAATTGCAACGTGATATATAGGGTATCTTTGTTAGGCTGAACGACGTCGTTAACCCAGTTGAAGGGGATAAGCTGCGGCTGGATGTGATATGTTTGGCAAAAGGCAATCGGGTCTTTTGGTACTGGCGATAGCGTAAAAAAGATTAGCCCCGTGAAATAGAGAATTGAGCCGTAGGAAAAGAATACATACGACCACGTTACGCGCCGGCGCATGATCAGCCGTGAAATGATGAATGGTATGGTCAAGAGGATGCATAAAAAAGGCCAGAAACTTAAAGATCCGATCAGCGGCGCTGAAAATGAATTGAGAAATTTTAGCATTAATTAACGCCACCAGCTTTCAAGATCGCCTTTAGCCCATTCTCGCCGCCAGCGAAGCCGCTGGTTTGGTAATCGTTAATTACCATGTAGGGTAAGCCGTTCACGCCAAGCGACAGGGCCTTTTGCGTGTTGCCGTCGATTTCTTGCTGGTGGGAGTCGCCTTTCATACAATCGGTGAATTTGGCGGTGTCCAGGCCGGCATTCTTGGCAGATGTTTCGAAGTAGCTGAGCGGCAGCAGCGGGATTTCTTTCGGTACAGCGACGTTTTTGACGCCGATACCTTTATCGAAGTAGTCCGTTTTGATGCGTGGCACGATGTCGTGAGTGTATTGCCAATATTTATCCTGGTCGGCGGCGCAGAACGCGGCTTTAGCACCTTGCTCGGTGTTTGGTACTTTATCCTTTAACAAAGTGACGATTCGGTGTTCGTAGCGCAATTTGCCGGATTTGATGTAGTCGTTTTTGAAGGAATCGCTGTTGGTAGCGTCTTCGACTTGGGCGCAGAACGAGCAGAAATAATCGGTGTAATCGATAAACACGTTTTTCGCATCTGCTGAGCCTTGCGACATATGTTCGTTCCATGGTTTACCGTTTCCGATATGCTGATTCGGCGGCCGATTGACAATACCGTAGATAAATAAAGCGACGATGCCGACGACGATGATTGACAAAACAATCCAAATTGGGGCAATGCCGCGTTCTTGTTGATGACTCATGATTTTTCCTCCTGTTTGGCTAATTGTGCATAAACGAATGCGATTTGTCCAGATTTGTAAAGCGATGCCAGGCTAAGTGCAAGCGCTAAGACGAGTACAATAGTGCCAGCGACATTGGCGGCGGTAGCAGCCGCTGCGCCCGAGAAAAACAGAGTAACAATTGGCAAGATTAGCGAGGTGCCGCACGGTACGCAGCCGAGGCCGATAGCAGCAGCGATCGAGGCAATACCGCTGACGCTGAGTTGGCGGGCTACATCTTGTTCGTTGCGTTTGTTGCGTCGTGCTGTAAATATTACAACTGAAAGCGATAAGCCTTGCAGAATAGAGACGATTAGCAGCAGCGCGCCGTTTGGCGTGGTGAAACCTTGCTTGAATAGTTCGGCGAGCATGTTACCAGCAACAGCGAATTTATCGACAATTGGTAATCGCGACAAAAACAACGGTCCATAAAAGTTGCCGTTAATCGCAAAGAAAATAACAATGGCGAATAACAAAGAAAACCCCGCCGCCAGCACGCTGTAGCGCGGCAATTTCAATAGCGCGCCGATACCAGCAGCGGCAGTTTTGACAGTTTCTTTTTGCTGTCGAATACGCTCCATATGATTCTTATTATACGCTAAAATTTGGAGAATTGGACGATCCTTGGTTCTTTGTTCTTGGGGCAGGAGGTGGTATTCTGTATGTAAATTATGTTGTTAACTTTCAATACTTCCTTAGCCGTCACATATACTAGCGCTTCGCAAAAGGTGCGTGTTTTGACCGAGGATTGGGTTGAGCGAATGATTTTTTGTCCGAATTGCGGCCAAGATCATCTCGTAAATTATGAAAACAATCGTCCGGTAGCAGATTTCTATTGCCAAAATTGCCAAGAAGATTTCGAGTTGAAAAGTAAGAACGGTAAAATTGATAAGAAAATTGTTGATGGGGCATACGAAACAATGATTAAGCGTTTGCAATCGGACAATAATCCTAATTTCTTTTTGCTGGGTTATACGTCGGGCTATTCCGTCTGTAATTTTGTGGTTATCCCGAAGCAGTTTTTTACTCCGAGCATTATTGAGCGACGGAAACCCTTGGCCGATACAGCTCGCCGAGCTGGCTGGGTTGGCTGTAACATTCTGCTTAGCAATATTCCTGATTCTGGCAAAATATACTTGGTTCGTGATGGTGTGGTGATCCCGCGGAGTACAGTCTTGACGAAATGGCGGAAAACGTTATTTTTGCGCGAGGAAAATAAAATGTCAGTGCGGGGCTGGATGCTTGATATTATGCGGTGTATTGAAAGGGTTGATCGGGCTGATTTTACACTTGACGATATGTATGCTTTTGAGAGTGAACTGGCGGCCGCCCATCCAGAGAATAACCATATTAAAGATAAAATTAGACAACAGCTGTAAATGTTACGTGATAAAGGCTACATTGATTTTGTCTCGCGCGGACATTATCGTTTGATTTGATTAATAAGATAATCAATTACACGGACATGCGATTTAAGTAATTTGCATGTAGAGTAGATATAAACTATACACCGAGTGTATAAAACTCTTGCAATAACTAAACACTGGGTGTA
>ERZ773079.602-NODE-602-length-23281-cov-4.876475_pt1 | contig 23281 bp, 21 predicted proteins | sample MGYA00511355_ERZ773079 | MGnify/ENA primary metagenome ERZ773079 (study PRJEB29015, sample SAMEA2737979) | human oral metagenome | biome: human oral; feature: human-associated habitat; material: dental | place: China | collected 2117 ... | reverse complement strand
TCTAACCCGAATGATACCCGTTCTACCGAGTTTTGTACCGATATCGCCAAAATGATTCAGGCGCCAATTATTCACGTGAACGGCGATGATCCGGAAGCAGTTGCTTTTGCTGCCCGTATGGCGGTGGAATATCGCGCGGTCTTTAAGCGGGATATTTTCATTGATTTGATTTCCTACCGTCGCCATGGACATAACGAAGCCGACGAGCCATTGGCGACTCAGCCGATGATGTATGGCATTATCAAAAAACACCCGACACCGCCGAAAGTGTATGCCAACCGTTTAATTCAAGAAGGCGTCATTACGGAAGAAGATGCCACTGAAATTTCCAATTTATACCGCGATGCCTTGGATAATGGCGAATGTGTCGTGCCGGAATGGCGTGCGATGGATATGGCAAAAGTGGACTGGTTGCAGTATCTCAACTATGACTGGACAGCACCGTATGAAAGCAAATTCCCGGAAGAGCGGTTTAAAACCTTAGCAAAACGTGTATCTCACTATCCGGATTATGTGCAACCGCACCCTCGCGTTGAAAAAATCTATGCCGACCGCCAAGAAATGGGTCGAGGCGAAAAATTATTAGACTGGGGGATGGCGGAAACCATGGCGTACGCCACCTTATTGGATGAAGGCATTCATGTGCGTTTATCCGGTGAAGATGCCGGTCGTGGTACGTTCTTCCATCGTCATGCCGTTGTACATAACCAAAAAGACGGTACCGGCTATGTGCCATTAACCCAATTACACGCCAATCAAGGTCGCTTTGAAGTATGGGATTCCGTTTTAACCGAAGAAGGGGTGCTTGCCTTTGAATATGGATATGCCACTACGGATCCAAAAACCTTAACCATTTGGGAAGCGCAATTTGGTGATTTCGCCAACGGCGCGCAAATTGTGATTGACCAATTCATCAGCTCCGGCGAACAAAAATGGGGCAGAATGTGTGGTTTAGTGATGTTGCTACCGCATGGTTACGAAGGACAAGGCCCGGAACACTCATCTGCCCGTTTAGAGCGTTATTTGCAACTTTGTGCACAACAAAATATGCAAGTTTGTGTGCCTTCAACGCCGGCGCAGGTGTATCACATGTTACGTCGCCAAGCGATTCGTAAAATGCGCCGTCCGTTAATTGGTATTTCACCGAAATCCTTGTTACGTCATCCGTTAGCCGTATCCAGTATGGATGAATTGCTTAACGGCACATTCCAAACGGTCATTGGTGAAATTGACAATCTAGATCCGAAAAAAGTGAAACGTGTGGTGATGTGCGCCGGTAAAGTGTATTACGATTTATTGGAACAACGCCGTAAAAATGAACAGGATAACGTAGCTATCATTCGTATTGAGCAACTTTATCCGTTCCCGCATGACGATGTGAAAGCCGCTTTAGCGCCTTATTCACATGTAACGGATTTTGTATGGTGCCAAGAAGAGCCACTGAACCAAGGGGCTTGGTATTGCAGTAAACATAACTTTGAGGCTGTGATTCCGGACAATGCCAAATTGTCTTATGCCGGCCGCCCGGCTTCTGCTTCACCGGCGGTAGGTTATTTGTCATTGCACGCTAAACAGCAAAAACAATTGGTGGAAGATGCCTTAACCCTTTAATCCGTTAAGGTGCGGTGTATTTTTCGTGTATTTTAAAAACACCCAAAAAAATGACCGCACTTTATGCTTAACAACATTGATACTTAGCTAAATGAATACAAAAAAAGGAATGAAATTATGACTATTGAAATTCTTGTCCCGGATTTGCCCGAGTCGGTTGCTGATGCAACAGTCGCTACTTGGCATAAAAAAGCAGGCGATGCGGTGAAACGCGATGAAGTGATTGTGGAAATTGAAACAGACAAAGTGGTGCTTGAAGTGCCGGCGCAAGCAGACGGCGTGATAAGTGAAATTGTGCAAGATGAAGGCGCCACCGTGGTGAGCAAACAGTTGTTGGGTAAATTAGAAACCTCTGCAACAGCCGCCACCGCGACGACAGAAAAAACGGCAGAATCGACACCGGCGGATCGTCGCACCGAAGTGCCGGATGAGCCTCATACCACGGATGCCTTAAGTCCGGGGGTTCGTCGTTTATTGGCGGAACACGATATTCACGCTTCTGAGGTGAAAGGCACCGGTGTCGGTGGGCGTATTACCCGCGAAGACGTTGAAGCGGTTATCGCAAAACGTGCAGCTGCGCCTAAACCGGCAGAAACAACAGTCAGCACCATGGCATATTCCGCACGCAGTGAGAAACGCGTTCCGATGACCCGTTTACGTAAACGTATTGCAGAGCGTTTGTTGGAAGCGAAAAATAATACGGCGATGTTAACCACATTCAATGAAGTGGATATGAAACCGATCATGAATTTGCGTAAACAATACGGTGAAAAATTTGAAAAACAACACGGCGTACGTTTAGGTTTTATGTCTTTCTACATCAAAGCCGTGGTGGAAGCCTTGAAACGTTATCCGGAAGTGAATGCCTCCATTGACGGTGACGATGTGGTTTATCACAATTATTTTGACGTGAGTATTGCGGTTTCCACGCCACGTGGTTTGGTGACCCCGGTGTTGCGTGATTGCGACAACCTTTCTATGGCAGACATTGAAAAATCGATTAAAGCCTTAGCGGAAAAAGGACGTGATGGTAAGTTAACCGTGGAAGATTTAACCGGCGGTAACTTTACGATTACCAATGGTGGTGTGTTTGGTTCTTTGATGTCCACCCCAATTATCAACCCACCGCAAAGCGCGATTTTGGGTATGCACGCCATTAAAGAGCGTCCGGTTGCTGTGGATGGTCAAGTGGTGATTCGTCCAATGATGTATTTGGCATTAAGTTATGACCACCGTTTAATTGATGGCCGTGAGTCTGTCGGTTTCTTGGTCACCGTGAAAGAATTGTTGGAAGACCCAACAAGATTATTGCTAGAAATCTAAAGAAAGAAGAACCGCGTGTGCGTAAGACAGGCGGTTCTTTGTTTCAACAGACGATAAAAATTAGGGCATTTAACAGAGGATTTTCTATGAATCTACATGAATATCAAAGTAAGCAAGTTTTTGCCGAATACAAATTGCCGGTGGGCAAAGGCATTGCCTGTAAAACCGCAGATGAAGCGGCAGAGGCGATTAAACAGTTAGACGGTGATGTTTGGGTGGCGAAATGTCAAGTGCATGCCGGTGGACGTGGTAAAGCGGGTGGCGTGAAACTTGTACGCAACGAAGCGGAAGTCAGAGAGTTTGCGAATAAATGGTTAGGGCAACGCTTGGTCACTTTCCAAACGGATGCTAATGGTCAGCCGGTAAACACGATTTATGTAGAAGAAGGCTCACAAATTGAACGTGAATTGTATCTAGGCGCGGTGCTCGATCGTGCTTCTCAACGTGTGGTGTTCATGGTGTCCACTGAGGGTGGAATGAATATTGAAGAAGTCGCGGCAAAAACACCGCACTTATTACACAAAATGGCGATTGACCCGCTGACAGGTGGCATGCCATATCAAGGGCGTGAGCTGGCGTTTAAATTGGGTTTAAAAGGCGACCAAGTGAAACAATTTGCCCATATTTTTACCCAAATGGCAAAAATGTTCGTCGAAAGAGATTTGTCCTTATTAGAAGTGAACCCGCTGGTGGTTACAAAAGAGGGTAATCTCCTTTGTTTAGATGCCAAAATCGTGGTGGATGGCAATGCGTTATATCGTCAGCCGGCTTTAGCGGCAATGCAAGATCCAAGCCAAGAAGACCCACGTGAAGCCTTAGCGGAAAGTTTTCAACTTAACTACGTGGCATTAGACGGCAATATCGGTTGCATGGTGAACGGCGCAGGGCTTGCCATGGGCACCATGGATATTGTGAAGTTACATGGTGGTCAACCGGCGAACTTCTTGGATGTGGGCGGCGGTGCAACCAAAGAACGCGTTGCGGAAGCCTTTAAAATCATCCTTTCTGATAAAAATGTAAAAGCGGTACTCGTCAATATCTTCGGTGGCATTGTACGTTGCGATCTGATTGCAGAAGGGATTGTAGCGGCAGTGAACGAAGTGGGTGTCAACGTACCTGTGGTGGTGCGTTTAGAAGGTAACAATGCCCCGTTAGGCCGTGAAATTTTAGCGAAGAGCGGTTTGAATATTATTGCTGCCCAAACGTTGACTGATGCGGCGGTAGAATCGGTGAAAGCGGCAAAGGCTAACGCATAAGGAGCAATAGCATGTCAATTTTAATTAATAAAGATACAAAAGTGATTTGCCAAGGTTTCACCGGCGGTCAAGGTACATTCCACTCCGAACAGGCATTAGCTTATGGCACTAAACTGGTGGGGGGCGTTTCACCAAACAAAGGTGGCACGACCCATTTAGGATTGCCTGTGTTTGACACCGTACGCGATGCCGTAGAGGCAACCGGTGCCACAGCCACTGTGATTTATGTGCCGGCGCCAGGCTGTAAAGATGCGATTTTAGAGGCGATTGATGCCGGGATTAAATTGATTATTTGTATCACCGAAGGCATTCCAACCTTGGATATGCTGGTGGTGAAACAACGCTTGAACCAAACCGGTGTACGTATGATTGGGCCAAACTGTCCGGGCGTGATTACACCGGAAGAATGCAAAATCGGCATCATGCCGGGCAACATTCATAAAAAAGGGAAAATCGGCATTGTTTCCCGCTCAGGCACATTGACGTATGAAGCTGTGAAACAAACCACTGACGAAGGTTTTGGTCAATCCACTTGTGTGGGTATCGGCGGCGATCCAATCCCCGGTTCCAATTTTGTGGATATTTTGAGACTATTCCAAGAGGATCCGCAAACGGAAGCGATTGTCATGATTGGCGAAATTGGCGGTTCAGCCGAGGAAGAAGCAGCGGCATTTATTAAAGAACATGTGACTAAACCGGTGGTGAGCTACATTGCCGGCGTGACTGCGCCGAAAGGCAAACGCATGGGACATGCCGGTGCCATTATCAGTGGTGGAAAAGGGACTGCCGATGAAAAATTCGCAGCACTGGAAGCCGCCGGTGTGAAAACCGTGAGAAGTTTGGCGGAAATCGGTTCAGCGTTAAGAGAAATGTTGAATAAATAATTGGGCAGAGCTAAAAAGTGCGGTCGGTTTTAAAAACGTTCGGTATTATGTAGCAGTTGCACAAAGGTTTAACCGATTAAAAATCTTAAAATTCCTATTGAAATTTTAACTCAATAGGGATGTAGTGATCAGCTAATTCAACAGTTCCCGATAGGTTGTTTTTGTTAAAACAGGTGGCAAACCTTGATTGTAACGATGTGGGCGAACAAAATTGTAATACATCACATAAACTCTCACATCGTCCATCGCTTGCCCCAAGGTTATATAGTCGCCCTCTTTGCATCCATTCATATTTAAAGCTGCGAAACCAACGCTCCATTGGGGCATTATCCCAACAGTTACCTCGGCGACTCATACTTTGGGATAAAGCACTTCAGCATTAATCCAATTCACCCAGGTGTTTTCCAATAATGGAATTAAGGGAGTGCTATCTTCAACAACTGTATTTAAGGCAGATAATACCTCTTCTAAAGACGAAGGTTGTTCTTGTATATAACTTAATAGCCAAAAGTCAAGTTCAGATAAGCGTTGTTGCAGAATATTAAAATCGCTATCCCGCCATATAACAGCTTGCATAGGGTTTTCATCAAATTGTTTAAAATCGCTTGATAAAAAATCGACTTCATAGCTTTTTAAATAAGCTGCATCAGATAACTGCATTACGCTATACTTATTCCACTCAAATTTTTCAGGTACTTTTGCTAAAGAAACTTCTGCAAGTAATTGAGTATTTTCAAAATCCATCAATGCCAGTATATTGGCGTCAAAACTCTCTTTTTCTTGACAAAATAAGAGAAATTCTCCAGCAATATCTTGAAAATAAGGCGAATGTGATTTTCCTTTTAATACAAAAAATTCTTTTGTCTGAGACCAACTCTCAGCAGAAACGTGTTTAGGCGCTTCAACAAAACAACGGTCAATAAAACCAAAGATGTTATTTCGAACTAAACGAGCATAAACAGCAAGGCGATTCGGAGCATAACCATTTAGAGGTTGAGCATTAGCCAATCGAACTGCTGTGGCAAGTGCTTTTTGTGTTTCAATAAGCGAAGGTTTAGGCTGCATAGGATATTACCTCTTTTTGAGCATATTTTTGCTGCAGTTGTGCAATATGTTCAACTTCAGCATAAAGTTCTGCAAATGGAGGGAAATTGAAATCACGCTCTAATAATGTTGGCGGAATGGCAGGTAGTCGTTGATAGGCATATTCTAATAAATCCCACACAGTACCTTTTACTGCCTCACCGTGCGTATCAATTAATAACTCTGGTAAATGGCGATATGCCCCTTTTATTTTATTAAATGATTCTCCTTCTAAATCCTCCACAACTTGTGCCGCAGAATGTTCTTCATCATGTCCTGCAATATGAATGTAATTGACACGTTTCACATCTACTTGATCTAAAAAAACATAAGGATCAAGTAAACCGTGATTGACGCCATTTACATAAATATTATTCACATCTAAATGAATACCACAATCTGCTTCTTGTGCAATAGCATTTAAAAATTCTACTTCATTCATTGTGCTGGTGGGAGAGTGTAAATAATAAGAGGTGTTTTCTAATGAAATTTGTAATCCTAAAAAATCTTGCACATAGCGGATTCTCTGTGCTACGTGTTTTACAGCTTCTTCTGTAAATGGCATAGGTAATAAATCATATAAATGCCCTTCACATTCACAATAACTCAAATGTTCAGAAAAAAATGTCGAATTATATTGAGTCATTAATGCTTTAGTATTTTTTAATAACTCGCGATCAAGTGGTGCTTGCCCGCCTAATGAAAGTGATAGTCCGTGTACCGCAAGTGGATATCTTTCAGCAGCTTGATCAAATTTATAACGAGCAGCTCCTCCCATTTTTACCCAATTTTCTGGCGCAACTTCCATAAACTGAATCGCATTATTTGATGATAAATTCAAAAAATCATCTGCTAAATCTCGACGATACCCTAATCCTGCACCTTGTAACATAATTATTTACTCCTTTTAATACAACACTGGTGTAAATTTACACCAGTGTTATGTATGGCATCTAGATTAAAATACGATTATTTAGAGCCACATTTACCTTCACCACATTTACCTTCTGCAGCTTTTGGTTTGCTCGCACCACATTTACCTTCTGCGGCTTTCGTTTCGTTTGCACCACATTTACCTTCTGCAGCTTTTGTTTTCACACATTTATCGCCTACACAAGGTGTTGCAGCTTTATCCATACTGCTTGATTTTGGCTCAGCGTGTGCAACAGTAGCTACTGTCATCGTTAATGCTCCTGCTAATGCGGCTAAAGTGGATAATTTTTTCATTTAAATCTCCTAGAATTTGATATTGAATATATAGTTAGAGGAATTTCAACCAGCTTTTAGTTGGATAAACCTTCTTAATAAGCGTGTCTAAAGAGAGTTTCCCTGCTCCCTGCGTAATTAAGATTAATAAAGTTACCACATAAATTAAGGGTAATTTATAACCATTATCACAAACGTTATAACCTGAATCGGCGTGAATGCTATACCACGCGACAGAGATTAAAATCGTTAAACTTAATGCACTAAAACGTGTTAGCACCCCAAATATCAGCAAGAATGGGAAAATTAATTCAGATCCCATTGCAACGTGCCAATTAATATCGGCTGGAATAAGATTAAATGGAAAAGGAAAACGATCTTGTATTTCAGTAAACCAATTTTGACCATTCCATTTTTCTAACCCTGCCTCTAAAAATTCCCACGCAAGAAAAAAGCGTAAAATCAATAAACTCACGCCGCTGCTGATACCTTGCATCTTACAATCTTTCATTTTTTCCTCTGATTGATTACCTATTTTATGAAACTATTTAGTTCATTATGGTAGGAAATGCTTCCTAGTTATTCTATTAGTCGGAGATAAGCCTTTTTTCTTACACTTTTTTTTCAAAAAATTGAAAATATTATTTTTTGTAAAAATGCAGATAACATTAAGGGCAAAGATTCTAATAATCTTCGCCCTTTTATCTTTTACTGATTAATGTAGTGATCAGCTAATTCAACAGTCCCCTATAGGTTTTTTTTGTTAAAACAGGCGCCAAACCTTGATTGTAACGATGTGGGCGAACAAAATTGTAATACATCACATAAGCTCTCACATCGTCCATCGCTTGCCCCAAGGTTAGATAGTCGCCCTCTTGCATCCATTCATATTTAAAGCTGCGGAACCAACGCTCCATTGGAGCATTATCCCAACAGTTACCTCGGCGACTCATACTTTGAGTTACCGGAATGAAGGTTGAGCGGAATAGCTATACCTTGAGTTTGAAAAATGGAAAATTGATGTGAAAAATTGCGAGGTTGAAGTTAGAATTTGAGGTAAAAGAAATGCCTTTCACAATTTTCATTCGGAAAGGCATTCAAATTTATGCGGTAAATTAGTCAATTTTCGGACTTTATGCAATTGCTAGATAATACCGTAAAATGGCATCAGATAGTATGAAGTCTGATAGCATGATGAAGTCTCAGGATATGAAAATGGATAATATGAAGTCAGAAGAAATAAAAGCAAAAGAAATGAAGAAAAAAGCAAAAACAATGGAGACCTCAAAAATGTAATGCTTTCTTCTTAAAAGAAAAACTGCGGTCAATTTGACCGCAGTTTTTGTATCAAAGTGAGGTTATTGTTTACGCCACGTCGTGCCATTGGCGCCATCTTCTAAAACGATACCCATTGCCGTAAGTTCATTACGTGCCGCATCTGCTGCAGTCCAATCTTTAGCGGCACGGGCTTCGTTTCGTTGTTTGATAAGCGCTTCAATTTTTGCGACTTCATCATCGTCAGAACCAGCTTGTAAGAATTTTTCTGGATCTTGTTGAAGTAAACCTAAGATACCCGCTAATTCACGTAAACGAGCAGCAAGACCATTGGCTTTTTCTGCATCTTCAGTTTTCAATTTATTGATTTCACGCGCCATTTCAAATAAGACAGAAAGGGCATTCGGTGTATTGAAATCATCATCCATTGCCTCACGGAAGGCTTCCACAAAATTTTCACCACCAAAAGCAACCGCACTTTGATCGGTGCCACGTAAAGCGGTGTACAAACGTTCTAATGCACCTTGTGCTAAATTCAGGTTTTCTTCACTATAATTGAGTTGGCTGCGATAGTGTGCCGTTAGTAAGAAATAACGCACCGCTTCTGCATTGTAGTGGTTTAATACATCACGAATAGTGAAGAAGTTGCCGAGGGATTTCGACATTTTTTCTTTATCTACCATGATCATGCCAGAATGGATCCAATAATTCACATATTGGCCGCCATGAGCACAGCAAGATTGCGCAATTTCATTTTCGTGATGCGGGAACATTAGGTCAGAACCGCCACCGTGAATATCAAAATGTTCGCCAAGTTGTTTGCAGTTCATTGCCGAACATTCAATGTGCCAACCTGGACGACCTGCACCCCATGGGGACGGCCAGCTTGGTTCGTTTTCTTTTGACATTTTCCAAAGCACGAAATCCATTGGATTTTTCTTGATTTCATTAATTTCAATACGTGCACCCGCTTGTAATTGGTCGAGATCTTGGCGTGATAATTTGCCGTATTCCTTAAAGCTTTCCACATCAAACATCACATCGCCATTGTCTGCAACATAAGCATGACCACGCGCAATCAGTTTTTCCACAATCTCAATAATTTCAGGAATATGATGCGTTGCACGAGGCTCAAAATCAGGACGTAGTACGTTTAACGCATCAAAATCTTTATACATTTCTTGCACCATACGATCCACAAGTTGATCGCAGGTTTCTTTGTTTTCTAATGCACGTTTAATGATTTTATCGTCCACATCTGTGATATTACGCACATAAGTCAAATCGTAGCCTAAAGAGCGTAAATAGCGAGCAATCACATCAAAACATACAAAGGTACGGCCGTGGCCAATATGGCATAAATCGTAAACGGTCACGCCGCACACATACATACCCACTTTTCCTTCATGGATAGGTTTGAACACTTCTTTTTCTCGAGTGAGGGTATTAAAGATCTTTAACATATTTTTTCTCTTCTAATTGGAATTCGACCGCACTTTTTCTGCTCATGGTGGCACTTTCTCGCCATTTATGGAATAATGAATGCCTTAATTTTCAAGAGGAAAACAACATGGTTACATTACACACAAATTTTGGCGATATTAAAATTAAACTTGATTTTGATAAAGCGCCAATCACCGCAGAAAACTTTTTAAATTATTGTAAAAACGGTTTCTATAATAACACAATTTTCCACCGTGTTATTGATGGATTTATGATCCAAGGCGGTGGTATGGAAAGCGGAATGCGTGAAAAAGCAACAAACGCACCGATCCAAAATGAAGCAAACAATCGTTTAAGCAATAAACGTGGCACAATCGCCATGGCGCGTACCTCTGATCCACATTCTGCAACGGCACAATTCTTCATTAACGTGGCAGATAATGACTTCTTAAACTACCGTTCAAAAGAGATGTTTGGCCGCGAAGTGGTACAAGAATGGGGTTATGCCGTATTCGGTGAAGTGGTAGAAGGCATGGATGTGGTTGATAAAATCAAGAAAGTAAAAACCGGTAATAAAGGTTTCCACCAAGACGTTCCAACAGAAGATGTTGTGATTACATCCGTTTCTGTCGAATAATTAATTCGGTGTGTGGATGCGTAATCTACACACCTTTTTCTTAAGTGAAATAACGCGATGCCTTTCTTCGATACTCATACCCACCTTGATTATCTTCATCATGACACTGGTGAGTCATTAGCTCAGCTCGTGGATAACGCTGAGCAAGCTGATGTGCAGAAAATCTTGATTGTGGCGGTAAAAGAGTCGGATTTTAAAACAATCCAAAATATGACCGCACTTTTTCCTGAGCATCTTTATTGTGGGCTTGGGTTGCATCCTCTTTATATCAAAGAACACCAAGAGAATGATTTAGAAATGTTGAATACAGCGTTATCTGTTCGTGAGCAGAATTGTACAGCCGTGGCAGAAATTGGCTTAGAATGTGCGATTCCAGATTTATTGACGGATGAATTATGGCAAAAACAACAGCACTTTCTGGAGAGTCAGCTTTATTTAGCGAAGAAATACAATCTGTCGGTCAATTTACATAGCCGAAAATCCCATGAGCAATTATTCCGTTTTTTAAAACAAGCCAATTTACCAAAATGTGGTGTCGTGCATGGTTTTTCTGGAAGTTATGATCAAGCTAAACGATTTGTGGACTTAGGGTATAAAATTGGCGTAGGCGGTACCATTACTTATGAACGCGCGAATAAAACACGCCAGGCGATTGCGAAGTTACCATTAGAAGCGTTGGTGTTAGAAACGGATACACCAGATATGCCGGTGTTTGGCTTTCAAGGGCAACCTAATCGACCGGAGCGGATTGTTCACACCTTTGAGGCGTTATGTCATTTAAGAAGTGAAAATGCTGAAGTAATTAAAGAAATGACTTGGCAGAATAGCTTAACCTTATTCGGTTAAACCTTAAAACGGTAAATCACTTGATTGGCTGAACCGCGCCAAACCAAGCTTGGGTCAGCCTGTTCTTGTATAAATTTTCCATCAATGAGCACGTCAATATAAGGCAACATTTGACGTTGATAATCATCAAGTTCATCCAGTTTATATCCCGTCCACACCCAAATATCCTTATCAGGACATTCTTTTTTGACACGCTGTACAAAAGGAAGTAAGGCTTCAACATTACGAGGATGCATCGGATCTCCACCAGAAAGTGTGAGCCCTTGACGTTTAATGCGCGTATCTTTTAAATCATTGATGATCTGTTGTTCCATCGCTTCATCAAATAATACGCCATTATCAAAAGACCAACTCTTTTGGTTGTAGCAACCACGGCAACCATGCGTACAACCGCTAACGAAAAGGGTACAACGGGTGCCTTCGCCATTTACAACATCGGTAGGGTAGTATTGGAGATAGTTCATGCTTTTGCCTTAAAAGTGCGGTTGATTTTCTCGTCAAATTCACCGAATTGATAAATTAACCTTTGCAATACAGGGCCAATTCTTGCATAATAGCCCACCTAATCGCATTGCGATATCAATGGAAATCTTCTCGGTCTCTCGCAACGGTGTCCGGTTTACTCGGTCAGGTTCGGAAGAAAGCAGCCAAAGTCGGAATTTCTGTGTGCCGAGAATAAGCTGGGAAGATTTCCACCCAACTTATCCTTCCTTGTTTTACACTCGCTCCACTAATTGTTTGAAGAACCCTTTTTCTAATTGCAATAATTCTGCATAAGTGCCTTTTTCAATTAGCTTCGCTTCATCAATCACACAAAGTTCGTCAAATTGCTCAATCGCCGTTAAGCGGTGAGTCACCATAATTAAGGTTTTATTTTCAGCATGAGCAAGAATCAAACGTAAAATTTGGCGCTCAGTTTCGCGATCTAAACCTTCAGTTGGCTCATCTAATAATAAAATTGGTGCATCATTAAGCAAAATACGAGCCAAGCCTAAACGACGTTGTTCTCCACCAGATAGTGGACGGCCGCCATCACCTAACCAAATATCTAAGCCTTGTTCCAATAATTTGCCTAAACCAACCTGATTTAACACCTCGATCATTTTTTCATCTGAAATATTGACCGCGCTTGCGAATTGCAGATTTTGACGAAGCGTATCGCTAAATACATGAACACGTTGTGTTAAAAAGCAGAATTGGCTGCGTAATGTGTCTTCTGCATAATCAGCAATTGGCTTGCCAGCAAGGAATAATTCTCCTTGATTGGCATCATAATTACGCACTAAAAGCTGTAATAGCGTGGATTTCCCGCTGCCTGTTTTACCTAAAATCGCGATTTTTTTGCCTTTTTGAATGGTTAAATTCAAATTCTCTAAAGCACGATTTTGACGTTCAGGATAAGTGAAAGAAAGATCTTTCGCTTCAATTAATGTAGTAGCGTTTTGATCGAACTCCGCTTTGCCATTAAAGGTCACTAATGGTTGCTGTTCGATAATATCTGTCACGCGTTCAGCTGACGCAATTACTTGCCCGATATGTAAGAATGCCGAGCCTAATGGCATTAAGATTTCAAATGAGGCTAAGGCCGCAAAAGTGAAGAGCGCAATAAATGCCATACGGTATTCATCGTTACCAAACTCCGCTTGTGAGCTAAACCACAACATTGCGGCAATAATCAAACCATTTAAGAAGAGTGAAAGTGCGGTTGAAAATCCGCTTAAATTGGCTTCTTTTTGCTGGTCTGCTTGCCAGTTAGCTTCAGTTTTAGCCATGTTATCTTTCAATTTATCTTCGGCATTAAAGAGCAATAATTCCGCTTGAGCTTGAATAAACTCTAAGAATTGCGTGCGATAAAGTGCACGTGAATGCACGAGTTTATCGCCAAATTTTTTACCAAGTTGGTAGAACACAGTTGGAATAACGAATACCAATAAAAGTAGACTCACACCTAGACCTAAGGCTAAAGGAGCATTGACGAAACTTAGGCCAATACACATAGCTAGAATCACAAAAATAGCCGTAATAAATGGCGCAATTAAGCGAAGATAAAGGCTATCGAGTGTATCTACATCAGATACTAAGCGGTTTAATAAATCGCTGTTACGGTAGCGATTTAACACCGCAGGGCTTAATGGAATAATCTTCTCAAAAACTTGTACCCGTAATTTAGCTAAAATGCGGAAAGTCGCATCGTGAGTCACCAACTTTTCGAAATAGCGGAAAAGGGTACGGCTAATAGCAAGCCCACGCACAGAAGCAGATGGATAGAAGAAATTAAACAACGTGCCAAGACCTGCAATAGCCGTTGCGGCTAAAAACCAACCAGAGGTGGTCAGCAAGCCAATACTGGATGCGAGGCCTGTGATCATCAAAACTAAGCCTAAAAATAAAGGCAACTTGGCGAATTTAAATAAACGTAAAAAGGGAAGTAAAGCATGCATTATTGAATATCCTCTTTTCGTTGAGCCAATAATTCGGCAAAGAAGCCTTGATCTTTTAATTGGTTGAAATGGCCTTGTTGAACAATTTCACCTTCTTGCATCACTAAAATATTGTCGCATTGTTTCAGATCTTCAATGCGGTGTGTGATCATTAAGGTGGTTTGGTTATGGCTCATTTCTGCAAGGGCAGCAAGTACCAGATTTTCAGATTGAGCATCTAGGCTAGCCGTTGGCTCATCAAGTAATAATAAATTGCCTTTGCGTAGTAAAGCGCGTGCGATAGCTAAGCGTTGAGCTTGGCCTACGGATACACCCATCCCACCATCTTTAATTTCGCTATCGAAGCCTAATTTATCAGTAAATTCTTTCGCTTGAGCAGAAACCAAGGCTTGCTCAATTTGCTCATCAGTTGCTTGAATATCACCTAAAAGTAGATTTTCTTTGATGCTACCTTGTAGTAGTAATGGGTTTTGACCGACCCAAGCAATTTGTGTGCGCCAGTCGCTTAAGCGGCTTTGATTAAGTTCCACACCGTTAATTTTTAAGCTGCCTTCATAAGGTAAGAAACCCAGTAATACATTGATTAAAGAGGTTTTTCCTGCGCCACTTTGGCCGACAAGAGCAATATGGCTTTCTTTCGGAATATGGAATGAAAGAGGCTTCGTTAATGGTTGACCTTGTGGAGAAAGCGCTACTAAATTTTCAGCCTGAATTTCGACCGCACTTTGTGCTGGAATTTGTTCATTGCCTTGATGTGCAATTAAATAATCTGCCTCTAAGAAATCTACAATGGCATCAGCTGCACCAATACCAGCTGCACGATCGTGATAGTAAGTCCCGAGATCACGCAATGGTTGATAAAACTCTGGCGCTAGAATTAAGCAGAAAAAGCCGGTAAATAAGGTTAGCGTGGTGCCATAAGTACCAAATTCGACTTGGCCTAAATAGCTAAAACCAAAGTACACTGCCATTAAAGCAATGGAAATGGAGGTGAAAAACTCTAACACGGCAGAAGAGAGAAACGCCATTTTAAGTACAGCCATGGTCGTTTCACGGAAGTCTTCCGTTGTGCTTTCAATATGTTGTGTTTGTTCTGAAGTGCGGTTGAAAAGACGCAAGGTTTCTAAACCACGTAAGCGATCCAAGAATTGTGCACTTAAGCGAGAAAGGGTAGCCATATTTTTTTGGCTGCTATCTGCTGCCGCAATCCCTACTAGAATCATAAAAATGGGTACAAGTGGTGCGGTGATCATCAAAATCAGCCCAGCAGCCCAGTTGAGTGGGAATACAGCAATTAAAATCACCATAGGTACAATGGCAGACAAACTTTGTTGTGGTAAGAATCGTGCATAGAAATTATGCAGATTCTCCACTTGTTCAAGCATAATACTTGCCCAACTACCGGCTGGTTTATTATTGATGGTTGCAGGACCAACTTGATGGATTTTGTCTAAGATCTTTTGGCGCATATGATTGCGCAGTAATCGACCTGCTTTAAAGCCAATTTTTTCGCGTAGCCATAAAATGACCGCACGTAAAGCAAAAGTAATGATTAATGCAATAAAATAGGGAACCAGTTCAGCACGATCGACATGTTGCATAATGAGCTTGTCGAGCAATGTTGCAAGAAAATAGGTTTGAGCCACAAGAATTAAGGAGGAAAGTGTGGCAAGGGCAATATTGGTGCGCATTAATTTTTTAACAGGTTGTTGCTGCGCACGAAGCCATTTTTGTAAATATTTTTGGCGAAGTTTGTCCATAGATTTGTAGAGTTAATATTTAAAAAGTTCTCCCTCTCTATTGAGAGGGAGTTTGAAGGGTGAATTTATTGATTCAGCATTGATTCTTTAAAATCTCCCTTACCCCCTCTTGGCTAAAGAGGGGAAAATAAATAAGGAAATTTATTTATTCTTGTGCATCTAAATAACGTTCAGCATCTAATGCCGCCATACAGCCTGTACCTGCTGAAGTAATCGCTTGGCGATAGTTGTGATCCATTACATCACCTGCAGCAAATACGCCTTCCACAGAGGTTGCTGTTGCGTTGCCTTCAAGACCTGATTTAACGACGATATAACCGTTGTTTAGCTCAAGCTGACCTTGGAAGATTTCAGTATTTGGCGCATGACCGATGGCAATAAATAAACCGTCTAATTTCACGTCTTCTTTTTCGCCAGTTTTCACGTTTTCTAAACGTACACCGGTTACGCCCATGTTATCGCCTAACACTTCATTCAAAGTGCGGTCAGTATGAAGCACAATTTTGCCTTCTTTGACTTTTTTGTATAAGCGATCAATTAAGATTTTTTCTGCGCGGAAACTATCGCGACGGTGGATTAAATGTACTTCAGACGCAATATTAGCCAAGTAAAGTGCTTCTTCAACGGCGGTATTTCCGCCACCGACAACGGCAACCGGTTTATTGCGATAGAAAAAACCATCACAGGTTGCGCAAGCTGAAACGCCACGGCCTTTATAAGCGGTTTCAGATTCTAATCCGATATAACGTGCTGATGCGCCTGTTGCGATGATTAATGCATCACATGTGAAGGTTTGCATATCGCCATAAAGTTTGAACGGGCGAGAAGATAAATCGACTTTATGAATATGATCAAACACGATTTCTGTTTCAAATTTTTCAGCGTGTTGCAACATACGCTGCATTAAACCTGGGCCCGTTGTCATTTCAAAATCACCCGGCCAGTTTTCAATTTCATCCGTGGTAGTAAGTTGCCCGCCTTGTTGAAGACCGGTCACTAAAACAGGTTTTAAGTTTGCACGTGCAGCATAAATAGCGGCGGTATAACCTGCAGGGCCTGAACCTAAAATTAATAATTTGCTGTGTTTAACGTCTGACATAAAGAATCCTTTGTTTATAAAATAAAGCATGAGGCTTTTGGAATTCGTTCATTATAAAGCCTTCATGCATAAAAAAATAGTTGATTGTATTAGTAAAGCAATGAATACAGCAATCGGCGATATTTATTGGTGATAGGATCCGCATTGCCAATGGCTGATAAAATAGATAAGAACTGTTGTTTTACCTCACCATTTTCCGCAGAAAGATCTTGCTTAAGAATGCTAAATAATAAATCCAATGCTTCGTCGTTTCGATTAGCCTGATGTAGCTGAACTGCCAATTTCAACGCAATTTCAGGTGTTGGATTTTTTGCATAATCCGCTTGTAATTGCTGAATTTCGGGCGTATCAGCCGCTTTAATTAAAAGTTCGATCTGCGCCTGTAATCCATGCCAACGGCTATCGCGATCCTGAATAGGGATTTGCGCTAAAATATCTGCCGCTGGCTCAGTTTTCTTCATCGCAATGTAAGTTTCTGCATAAAGTAACGCGACATCGCTGTTTTTCTTATCTGAAAGTTCCCAAGCCTCTTTCAGTAATGGAAGGGCGGAGTTGTAATCTTCTACTTGTAAAAAATCCAAGGCTTTTTGGAATTTTAAATCTTCTTCTTTTGGCAAAATGGCACTCAAACGTTGCAATAAGCTGGCTTCATCTAATGCGCCTGGGAAGGCATCTATTGCTTGTGCCTCTTTGAAAAGATAGGTTGTTGGTAACGCTTGAATACGAAATTGTGCGGCAATCATTTGCTCAGTCTCACAATTCACTAAGCCGAGGATAAATTGTCCTTTGTATTGTTCTGCAACACGTTGTAAGACTTTTGCAAAATCAGCTGATTCTTTATGGCTTGGTGCATAAAAGTTAATGACAAGCGGGGTTTCGACAGAACGTTGCAACGTTTCAGTTAGATTTTGTTCGTTGAGCTCAACGAAGAAAGGTAAATCTGCCATTTTTATTCCTTCATAAATGGAAAATGATGCCTGATTTTAACAAAGTGCGGTCAGTTTTAGAAATGTTTTACAGGAAAAGGGCAGTGTTAACCTGCCCTTATTCGCTATCTATTTTGATTCTTTTGTTTCTTCCACTTTATCTTCAGGAAGCACGAGGTTAAGAATTAAGGCAAGTAATGAACCTACGGTAATGCCTGAACCGAGCACTTCTTTGAAAAAGTGCGGTAATTTATCAAGCAATTCAGGACGAGTCGTCACGGCTAAGCCACAACCAATAGAAATGGCGATGATTAAACCATTACGTTTGCTACGAGCCACTTTATCCAACATTTGGATACCAGCCGCGATAATCATTGCAAACATCATTAAGCCTGCACCGCCTAATACAGGCAATGGAATTGAAACAATTAATGCACCGAATACAGGGAATAAACCGGCTAAAGCGAGAAGTACACCGGTTAGTGCAACCACGTGACGGCTTGCCACGCCCGTTAGAGAAATGACACCAATGTTTTGTGAGAATGATGAGAATGGCGTGGTGGACATAATGGCGGCTAAAGCAGAGCCTAAACCATCGGCTAAAACGCCACCGCGTAAATGTTTGCCAGTGATTTCGGTTTTGGTAGCATTACCTAATGCTAAGAAGTTACCGCTTGATTCAACGATCGTCACTAAATAGGCAATAGACATACCGATAATGCCTGAAATAGGGAAGGCTAAACCAAAGTGTAGAGGTTGTGGAATCGCAAAAGTTTGTGCTTGTTTTACACCTTCAAAGCTCACCCAGCCCATCGCTAAACAGACGATATAGCCTGTCATCATCCCAATAACGATCGCCGCTGCAGAGAAAATCCCTTTACCCCATTGCACAAGGGCTACCACGATCACCAATACAAAGCTCGCCATCATTAAATTTTCTGGCGTCGCATAATTCGCATCACCACGTTGACCACCTGCAAACCAGTCAACGGCAACAGGAATGAGGCTTAAGCCGATCATCATGACCACAGTCCCTGTCACAAGTGGTGGGAATAATTTACGAATATATGGCATGAAAAAGCTGCCGATAATCATTACTAAGGAACCCACAAGAGAAGAACCTAAAATACCGGCGATGCCATATTCACTGAAACCAATGGAAAGTGCAGCGGCAACGAAAGTAAAACTGGTTCCCATCACACTTGGCAAACGAATACCAATAGGCCCCAAGCCTTTACATTGGATAACGGTCACTACACCAGAAATTAGCAGTGCAGCATTCACTAGCGTAATGGTATCTTCGGTAGGTAATTTTAAGACGTTACCAATAACCAAGGGCACGGCAATAATTCCCCCAAGTGCGGCAAGTAAATGTTGTGCCGCAAGGAGTAAACTTAATCCGAAAGGTGGTTTGTCTTCCACGGTATAAAGTAGATTGTTATTCATTAGGTTCCCTTAAGTAGAAAAAAATTGTGCGAATTATACGTTAATTTTTATTCACCGCAAACGTTTGCGTAAAGAAAATAAAAAAGTGCGGTTAAAAAATTACGTTATTTTCAACCGCACTTGTTTGATTTAAAGGCTACATCCAGAACAGATAAGCAATGGTTGCAATAATGACCATACAGGTTAAATCAATAAATTTACCCACGCGGATCATTTCTGATTGTTTAACAAAACCTGTCGAGTACACAATCGCATTTGGTGGGGTACCAACCGGCATCATAAAGGCACAAGATGCACCTAAACCGATAATCATCGCAAAACCAAGCGGTGGTATATTCAGGGCTTGTGCGATAGAAATAAAGATTGGGACGAGTAAGGCAGCGCTTGCTGTGTTTGATGTAAATTCGGTCAAAATCACAATAAATGCGGCAACCATTAATGCCATCACATAGTAGTGGCCGCCTTCAATGATGAAGACAATACCATCTGCCATGATTTTGCTTGCGCCAGATTGAGTCAATACTGAGCTTAAGGTTAAACCGCCACCAAAAAGGAACAGTACACCCCATTCTGTATTTTCTTGTACTTCTTTCCAACTTGCGATCCCGGTTACACAAATGACAATCGCAGCGGAGAGTGCCACCATACTGTCAAAACTGCCAATTGGTTTTGGTAAACCCAATGATTGAGAAATAATTGGGTTGAGGTACCCACCAAAAATCCACAGAATTGCTACAGTGATAAAAATGACCAAGGTTAAAACACGTTGTTTAGTCATGTGAATTTTTTCAAATTCAGCAGCAAAATGAAGGCCTAATTTGGGTTTAAATACAAGATATAACCAACCAATAATAAGCGGGAATAAAATTAACATCACTGGCGTGCCATACATTAACCAGTCAGCAAAACCTAAATGAAGTTGGGAGGCTGCAATCGCATTAGGTGGACTTCCCACAAGTGTTCCCATCCCTCCAATGGTAGCACTATAGGCAATCCCTAATAACACGAATACATAAGTATTATGATCTTTATTACGGTCTAACTGACTTAAAATGGTCATTGAAAGCGGGATCATCATCGCCGCAGTAGCGGTATTACTCATCCACATGGATAAAAATGCCGTTGCTAAGAAGAGGTAAAGCACCGCAACAAAGAGACGACCTTTCGCTAATTGCATGATTTTATTCGAAATCATTTTGTCAATTTTTTGCACATTTAATGCAGTAGCAAGGGCAAAACCACCAAAGAATAAGAAAATGGTCGGATCCGCAAAGGCAACAAGCGCTTCACGACTATTAGCCAATCCTAACAGGACAGATAAAATGGGCACGAACAATGCAGTGATCGTTACACTGACGGCTTCGGTAAGCCATAAAATAGCTACAAACGCGAGTAAAGATAATCCTTTGTTTGCCGCAGGTTCAAAAGGAAGGGTATTAAGTAAAATAAAAAAGAGCACGACATCAAAGAGGAATATAATGGTTTGTTTATTCCATGCTTTTCGTTGAGAATTGGTGACGGGGATTGATTGCATATTTCTCCTTATATTTTTTATGGCCGCCGATTGTAGCACAAGAGTAATTAATCAGAAAATAATGCATACTAAAAATTGATTAGTATTAAAACAAAGAGCGGTCAAAATCAGATATTTTTGACCGCTCTTTATTCGTGGAATATTTGTTTAACGAGATAAAATCGCTTTCACTTGCTTTTGTAATGTTGGAACTATCTCTTGTTCAAACCACGGATTTTTCTTGAGCCAAATTTGGTTGCGTGGAGAAGGGTGAACAAGCGGAAGAAAGTGAGGGAGAAAATCACGGAAATGGCGAACCGTTTCAGTCACATTAAGCTCATTTTCTGGTAAATAATATTTTTGTGCATATTGCCCGATAAGAATGGTGAGCTCGATATTGGGTAAGTTTGCTAAAATTGGCACATGCCATTTTTCTGCAAAGCCTTTGCGTGGCGGTAAATCACCCGATTTTCCTTTACCAGGGTAATAAAAATCCATCGGGATGACAGCAAACATACCAGAATGATAAAAGGTATCGCGATCCACACCTAGCCATTTACGTAGGCGATCACCGCTTTTATCATTCCAATATAAACGACTTTCTTGTGCTTTAATTCCGGGGGCTTGTCCGACAATGTTAATGCGAGCTGTCGTTGGTGCCGCAAAAAGCGGTTTAATGCCTTGTGAAGTAAAAGATTGATTGTCGGGATCTTGCATGATGGATTGCGTGATTTGACTAAGTGTTGACATGATTCTTCCTTATTTATTGAAATAAAAATAGCTCACTTTTGATGAGCTATTTTATCATAATCAATGTCGCGACATTATAGGTGTTTCACTCGACGTTTTACTTCTTCCTGTTTGCCCGCATTGAATGGACGAGCATCAGGGCTGCCGAGGTAGCCACAAACTCGTCGGGTTACGGACACTTTTGCACTGTCATGATTACCACATTTAGGACAAACAAAGCCTTTGCTTGTGCAATTAAACTCTCCTGTGAAACCACATTCGTAACATTCATCAATTGGTGTGTTGGTGCCGTAATAAGGCACACGATCGTAGCTATAATCCCACACATCTTCGAGTGCCTTCAGATTATGTTGAATATTTGGGTATTCGCCATAACAAATAAAGCCCCCGCTGGCTAATTCAGGATAAGGCATTTCAAAGTCTAATTTATCGTATGGATTCACTTTTTTCTCTACATCTAAGTGATAGCTGTTAGTGTAGTAGCCTTTATCGGTAACGCCTTCAATGACTCCGAATTGTTTGGTATCTAAACGACAGAAGCGATCGCACAAGTTTTCACTTGGTGTGGAATAAAGGCTAAATGCATAGCCGGTTTCTTTCTGCCATTGTTTTACCGCTTCGCTTAAACGACGCACAATCGCGATGCCTTTTTCGCGTAGTTGTTCATCGTCAAAAATATGCCCTTGTTTATACAGTGCATTAATGGTTTCGTGAATGCCAATATAGCCTAAAGAAATTGATGCTCGGCCATTTTTGAAAATATCCGCAACCTTATCATCAGCTTTTAATCGAACGCCACACGCACCTTCCATATAGAGAATTGGCGCGACACGAGCTTTCGTATTTTCTAAGCGAGCAATACGGGTAAGCAAGGCTTTCTTCGCAAGGGCTAATCGTTCATCTAAAGTGCGGTAGAATTTTTCTTCGTTTCCTTGTGCTTCAAGAGCAATACGAGGTAGATTCAAACTCACTACGCCTAAATTATTGCGCCCATCATGCACTTCATGACCATTTTCTTCATAGGCTCCCAAGAAGCTACGACAACCCATTGGGGCTTTGAATGAGCCAGTGACTTTAACCACTTGATCATAGTTTAAAATATCCGGATACATGCGTTTTGATGCACATTCTAATGCCAGTTTTTTAATGTCATAGTTTGGATCTTGTTCGTTTTGGTTCACGCCTTTTTTAATGGTAAAGACCAGTTTAGGGAAGACTGGCGTTTTGTGATTTTTACCCAAGCCACGAATACGATTTTTCAAAATCGACTGTTGAATTAAACGTTCTTGCCAACTTGTACCTAAACCAAAACCAAAGGTAACAAACGGCGTTTGACCATTGGACGTATGGAGCGTGTTAACTTCATATTCAAGGGATTGAAACGCATCAAAACATTCTTTTTCAATTAGCGCTTTTGCATAACCTTCCGCATCCGGAATTTGCCATTGTGCAGCGTTTTTCAAATGTTTTTCAAAACTGAGTTGAACATAAGGTGCAAGGACTTCATCAATGCGATTAATGGTTGTACCGCCATAAATATGGCTAGCGACTTGAGCAATAATTTGTGCAGTAACCGCTGTTGCTGTACCGATAGATTTAGGCGGTTCAATTTCGGCATTACCCATTTTAAAGCCACGAGAGAGCATGCCTTTTAGATCAACGAGCATGCAGTTAAACATCGGGAAAAATGGCGCGTAATCTAAGTCGTGATAATGGATTTCCCCTTTTTCATGAGCTTCCACCACATCGCGCGGTAAAATGTAACGCTTGGCATAATGTTTC
>ERZ773079.601-NODE-601-length-23287-cov-2.720300_pt1 | contig 23287 bp, 9 predicted proteins | sample MGYA00511355_ERZ773079 | MGnify/ENA primary metagenome ERZ773079 (study PRJEB29015, sample SAMEA2737979) | human oral metagenome | biome: human oral; feature: human-associated habitat; material: dental | place: China | collected 2117 ... | reverse complement strand
TATATTTTCTAATGATTGAAGGAATCTTGAATCTGCTTGTTTCTCAAGAAGAAGTGTCCAGTTTAGTTTTTTACCGAATGTGGTATAGAGTCTCTCATCTGATAATAAGTTGAGATTGCATGAAATGGAATCCCAATGCCAGTTAAATGTAGGGTTTCCTATCAAGATATCAACGTCCTTTATTTGCTGTGACACAAACTTTAAACCATCATCTGTATTTATACAAGTAGAATATCTTTCAAAGAATGGCTTATCCCAGACATGATAAGGATTACGTTCAAATCCTATCATGTACGGAGTGGATTGCCAGGAAAGAAGCCCGTTGCTTTCAAATAAATCTATAACTGAAGGTATCCAGACATAATCCTTGTCATTGAATATCGCAGAAGCCAATGCTCCACCATTATTACTCGCTTCTTTAATTACAGTCTGAAATGAAGAATGTGTGGAGAATTTTTTAGCCCAGACTCCATCTGAAAATATCCTATCAAACAAAGGCGTAAACGCCAAATAGGCACCTATATGAGCTATATTGTCATATATAAAATTAAGATCGAATTCTTTTTCAATCTTGTTCCAATCCCACCTTTTGTCAGAATTTGAAAGAATTGCCTCTCTAACATGCTCTGTGTCTTTTGTGAAACGTGCAAGATCTACCTTTACTACATCTAAATGCTTAAGTACAAATGAATCAGGGAGACGCATTTCCAACTCACCCCAATTCCAATCTTCCTCGGTTTCTTTTTGTATTAGGATAAGCTTTTCTATGACACTTTCTTCTCTAGATTGATCCCCAGATATGACTTCCAAATCCCAAGGATAATCTTTGAAATGTGTGATTAAGAAATCATCATTTATTCGCTCCGTAAATATTGGCCAATCTATGTTATCTTTAAATCCGTCTATATTGTCACATATAATTTGAACATCGCAATGACGAGTAATGTTTCGCCAGCAAGTTTGATTTGCTCTTTCAACAATGACTTTTAAAAGATTCTCGTCTGACCATATAGTTCTTGAATCCTTGGTGAGTTCTTCATAATCAACCAATTCAAAGTAAGGCTTTAGTGTTGAGTAGTTTAAAACAGAAGACTTGTCATCCCATAGCTTTTGGAAAAGACATTCCAATATGAGGTTTTCTCGACGCAGTTCATTCAATGGTTCACAAACAAGTTCTGTTGCACGAACAGCCACTTGTTCGTCTTTCATGAGTACAGGGATATATACTCCGGCGTATCGGAAAAGTTTAACCGGAACCTTTTGTGTTTCGAAATCAAAATACTCATCTAAATGAGCATAATATATATTTGTTTTTTGCTTTGATTGCAGTTCTAGTCTTTTAATCAGTTGATCAGCCCTCCCATATATTATACTTTCGATTTCAGAATCATCAGGCCATATTTGCTTTTGAGTATGCAATGTAGTATATATCCCAAGGTCATCAAAGAAAGGGAACATAAGCATGGCTGTTGGCAATTCTGATTTAAGCATAGAATGTTCGTACACATCCTGCGTTCCAGTAAAAAACTGGTAATGTTTGAGATGTTTTAGTGAAATTTCTCCGAGTTTTGTCAGAATAATCAAATGTTCTGTCTCATTTATCTTTATGAGGTGTTCTTCTTCCACCTTCTTTAGGATGTCCTCAAACATGCGCACTTCTGCCACATCATAATACATTTCATGTTTGCCTTCCTTTTCAAAATCCGTCATACTAAAGAATGATGCCAAGGCTTCTTTTATCATATTGGCCCTCATTTGTGACAAGTATAGAGCAAATCACATAGTACAAGTCATCAAGAGGCTCCTCTGTGTAATAAGCCACATTACATGAATACTTCTTCAGACCCCATTTGGTAATGGTTGAATAAATATATTCTGAATTATTTATCTTATCTACAATCTGGCTCATAGTTCATTCTGATTTATCACTTTGTTATTACAATTTGACTCAATAGTCAAGAATAGCCGTTGGTAAATCTCTAAACTAGAGAACAATTCTCTATTACCAACAATAACGAGTAATCGTTTTGCACGTGATAATGCTACGTTCAAACGATTGGGTGATTGAGCAAACCCTAAAGATGTTTGCTTGGGATAACCTAATTCTGGGTAACGTTTTTTGTCTGGCTGTTGATTCCGTGAGCTCTGAATTATATTACTACGAACCATTGACACAACAACTATATTTCGTTCCATACCCTGGAATCTATCTACAGTACTTACCCTAATCGGCAAACTGGAGTGTTCACGGGCCACCGACCTCAATTGTTTTATCTGCTTACCATAGAAACTGATAATACCTATTTGCTTATCTTCATCCTTGTCGAATTTGTCCAAATAGCGTTGGAAGGATGAGGATTGTTCAAACCTTGTTAGTAGTCTGTCGATCGTTTCAACTTCACCATAGTTGACACGTGAAGTACCATCTAGCATTTCAGGAGAAAACGTATTGATAAACAACACATGAGTATTATGACCGATTAGTCCTGGAATGTCAATTCCATGATATCTAGAGGTCGCCTTTTTCATATCCGGATCATTAACGCCAAGATCCTTTGGATAAACCAAACCACATCGCAACCCACCATCTTCTCTGTAAAATTGTTCTATGACTTCATTGATGTTTGGATGCATACGATATTGAAGGTTAAACGTTCCCTTCAATGAGTTGTCAATATGCTCATAAAGTTTTTGGAAATGAGAAATTTCCATTTCGCCAAAATGGCTTTCTACAAAGTCTCTAAGCTGATTTATTTGTTTTCGATCTTCGTCATCCCTACTTATTTTATATGCATAGTCAAGGGTTTCCTCAAATTCTTCCTTGTCCAGCATAGGCGGTAGCTGGCGATGATCTCCAATAACAACAGCTCGATTACCATATACAAACGGCAACACTAATTCTGCTGGCGTCGCCTTTGAGGACTCATCCTGTATAACAGTTGTAAATTCAATACGAGATTTTCCTTTTTTTTGTTTGAACAATTCGCAGTAATTGTGGAAAAATGGGGTAAAGCCATTAAAGTCAGCTTCCCCTGCTCTTCTATCACCTATAGAACTACATGTGGCTCCTATTACATTGGCATTCTCAACATATCTGTTATATACAATTTCACGAAGTTCCTTGCTTGGGTTATTAAGATAATTTCGCCACTTAATTATAACATCGTTCGTTTCATCTTGCAAGCTATAGAATGAACGATGAGATATATTCCCCAACCAGTTTTTGAGAATAAGATTATTTTCTGAAGGTGTATCAGATTCTTCATCGTTTTCCTCACTTGTCAAGCAGGCATCACCTTCCTCGACCCAACGCTTCATCAATTCTATTGAAAACTGAAGCCCTTCTGATTCAAGTTTCTTTTCTCCGCCGAAACGAACAGGTTTAACCAAATTTGTCTTGCTATTGACAATACGCGATATAGCATTATCAACGGCAAGATTTGTCTCAGATGTAAGAAGAATTCTTTCCCGCTTATTTCCGAACAGTAATCCCTTACGGACAAGCTGCCATATAAGTTCAGCGATGGCTGTTGACTTACCTGTTCCTGGCGGTCCCTGAATCACGGCCAAATCCTCAGCATACATTGCTTTGATTATGGCCTGTTTCTGTGATTCGTTTATTCTTTCATTTAACAAGTGGTCACAAAATTCTTTATATACGGTTCCGTCATGTCTTAGTATGAGATCTATGTCAGGAGTCTTTGTTGCCTGAGATGAATCAAAAATAAAATTCTGAAGCCGAGGATTTATCAATTCCTGCCCCGTCGTTGCCATAGTAAAAGTATTCTTCAAGCGAGATATTTTCTCCAAATCACCTGTAAGAATTGGGATAATTGTCGTTATTGCCTTTGACTCAAAAGCCTCAATGATAGACTCTTTCTTGTCATCTGAAACATCTATATCAAATATCAAATCTGGGTAGTTCGCTTTTAGCAGTTTTCCAAATGGAACTTCTTTTTCGCCAAGCATAAATCCGAAGTCTGCGCGACGCATATCCTTAATACTATCTTCCAAATCTTCTAGTCTTGATTCGGAATTATAGTTGATATTAAGACGGATCTTGCCCTCAATCTTCGGAGCGAATACAACATTAATTCCAACTACGCTAATCTGCAACAAATCATTATTAAGTCTTGAACATAATGGTTCATATAAGTCTGATTCTACGTAAGGCAGGCGTATCCGTATCTGGTGATTAATACTGTCATTTGTAACAGAAATATCTTCATATTTCTCTTCAAGTGAAGTTTTTAGTTCATCATAACCAACAAGTTGGGATTCGACTTGACACTTAAAACGATGATCATCATGAACGTTGATTTTAATGAATGGTATAGCATTCTCAATGTCGGCTATCAATTCCGAAATGTTCTCCTTTCTCCAATTAAAATCAATACCAATAGCACCAGTTTCTTCGTTAAAGCTATAGCCTTCACGCCCACTAACATATTGGGCAATTTCTTGAAACTTTTTCCTGACAAGCTGATGTTTTGATAGAGTGTACGAGAACACTACTTCTATCTCTATGTCATCCTGGGGACAATATATAGTTGCTTCATCCAAGAATGCTTTGATATTGTCATTCACTTCTTGAATATAATCTTCTTTACAAGGGTCTTTCTGTGTAAATGTGCGCTTGAATTCAAACGTATCTGTATTCGGATAATAGCAATCAAAACAATCCTTTAGTTCTTCTTTTGCTACCCCATTATTGATTTTGAATATAAGCGAATACTGTTTACAACGCAGACCTATACTTTCATAATGGCATAGTGTTTCATAAGTAAGATACTCATTATGGTATTCAAATGCTTCTACAATTTGTGGAGATTCTTGCTTTTTCTTCTTCTTTTCATAGGTTACATAATGATTACCAAAAAGATAGCGAAGATTGTCTTCCCTATTAACTGAAACCTTAGAAATGAATGCTACAGTATCATCAATATGCCCTTCGATAAGATTTCCATTTTTTAATATGGCATCTAATTGGCATAGATCTTCTATTGACAATTGGTCAGAACGTCCCATATCATTAGCATAACTAATGGTTACGTTTATAGCTGGCGTAGTGTCTAATTCAATATAGCATTCTGATAGGGCATGGCGGATTTCAACCATGTCTGATTCTGAAAGAGCATCCCATTTACCTTCATCAACGAGTATAGAACCTGACTCTAGGTCATAATCCTCTACACCAAGTTTTTCCCGAAATATTGAATCTATCTGTTGCTTGCTCCAACTTTCATCTACTGTTACATAAAGTTTGTCATTCTCCACTTCTACAGAATTAGGATCAATAGATATAGGAGAACATCTTTGCTTTATTAGTTTCTCTTGGATATCAACAAAACGCTGCCATATATCGCGAATAGCATACTTACTAATACCATGGGGGACTGCCATTTCTGGCTGTTTCTGTGTCTGCCTTGCAGCCTTTCTTGCCTGTCTTTCCTGCATTCTTTCTTCCTTTGTCTTTTTCTTGGGACGTGTAGAAGTATTAAGAGCAGATAAATCGATAGAGCCTAGAACGGAAACTTTTGTTGCGCTGGCTTGATTAGACACTTTAAATACCTCCTGAGGCTTTTCCACAAAATTATGTTCTTTCGGTCCTGGAATATAAGGCATAACAGGGATAGTCCCACTTGGATTCTTCAGCCTTTCTCGAATTATTTTTCCATCAACAATTGCACCTGGGCAGTTTGTAATAAAATCTTCATAAGTCCAAAAGTTAAAATAATCACAATTCTGATCCTTAGGAATAAGTATATATCTTGTTGGCATTACAATAATTGTATCATTGCGCATATTGTTCCAACTATGAGAATTCACTTCCTCGCGATTAGCTTCAGGATCTGTGCCAAAATTATCCTCACGCCATGGCAATGCCTGCAAACGGATTCCTTTGCCAAAAGACCTAACGAGCAATTCGTAATGCTCGTCGGATATTTTGGTATTTGGGTTGGCCTCGTATTGGAATATACCATTCTTTTCTAGTTCAGTAATAGCAGCAGTAATTCCAATATTGAACTCCCGACATATTTTGTTCAATCTTATTGACATTTTACTTTGCTTTTGATTGTAAATATTCTGATGGCGTCAAGATAACGAATCCATTGTTCTTGAAAGCTCGTTCACTTTGACTGTTGAAAGGGAAGAACACAACTTTCTCTGACAATATACCCAACTCGGCTTCTGCAATTACAGTTCCAGATTCATCAGATATGACAAAATTCCCATTTGAATTGAATTCTATTTTGTTTATTAACAAATAACGAATTACATTATGAAGGCGATCATCATAAAAAGAGAGAAAACTTTCAAGAGGGTCTGAACTCTTCTCTAAAACCTCTGATTGCTTTTTAATTGAAGGAGTTTGTTGTTTGAAGAACTCTGTACGATACTCTTGTATAAAGGCTTCTGGAAGCATTACATTACGCTTAACGATTAGGTCCCTGAACATATTTGCAACTTGTTTTACATCAAAACCTGCATGGCCACAACCAACAGGTGTGACGAGGAATGTAAGATGACTATTTGCGTTTACATAATCTATAAAACGTATAACTGCTTTATCTAAGTCAGAAAGAGCAAATCCCTTTGTTGGCAACGCATAACAATTACCAGTAGGGCCATCTATGACTCCGACTTGCGCACCAAATTTCTTGGACGCAAGACCTGCTGCACCATATTTTTGAGAACCTTTTTTATCTGTTCCAAAAACAAACACCTGATTTGGTCTTAAATTGAAAATGTGATTTGGCGTAAATCTATCATAGGAATCAATAATAGCCTTGATGTCAGTTTGAGTTTGACATATGTTTTCTCCAACCTCATCATCAATTACAGTAGATATTTCGGCGTGTTCCTCTTCCTTCGATAAACGCTCTTCAGTATCTTCTTCCTTGCTGTGTGAATAGCTACTCAGCTCTTCGATTAGAAAAGGATTTAGATTCAACTTAATTGCAAGGTTTATAATATCTACATTAGATATATTAGTTGAAGCACATGTAAGATCTTCTACTTTATCAATGAAGTGAGCATTGTCTGTAACATGTAGCCAACTTCTAACTTTCCCTGACAGTTGGTTGTCCAAAGATATTGCCTGATTAAAAACAACAATAGTTGGAAGATCTTTTAGCCATAATGGGTTTATGCCGAGATCCTTTAATCCATTTCTTAAAGAAGAATGATTGGTTCTTGCCTGTTGATAAACTGTTTTTCGAGAACCACCTTTTATGGTAGTACCATTTGATGTCCAATCACCATTTTCACGGGCAACTATGTTGCCACCATAGTTTTTAAATTCAACAGCTATAATAGCATCATGTTTAATAACAATTGCATCTAATTCACAATCGAATATATTGTAGTTGCCAATCATCAGATAGAAGTTGTCTGATTTAGCAAACTTTGACTTCATTTTCTTACACAACAACCTGAACTGCTCCCTTTCAGCAGTGTTGTCATAATTGCTGCACCTAAATGCTAGGAATCCTCCAGACATATTGTTTATTGGTTTAAGTTGCTATTCTTACATATTTATATTACCACCTTAACAAACGAATAGTTGTCAGTTATATCGTTCGCAAGTGCATCTAATTCGTCTCTCTTACTATCATTGTAGTTCAGAGCTTTTGTCATATCTATTTCTTTATGAAATCCATCCGTGCAGAGGATAAAAACATCCCCCTCTTCTATTTCTATTTTTCTTATGGGAGCTATATCTACAGGAGTATTTCCCATAATAGACTTTGTGACAATAGAAGCGTATTTCTCATAACTGGAAGCACTCAGCGTCTTTATTTTTGCCATCTCATTCACGATAGAATGATCTTCTGTACGATAGACCTCATGGCCGTCTCTATACATGTAGATTCGACTGTCCCCCAACCATGTAAGGTAAGCATTACCATCAGATATAACCAGTACAGTAACCACAGTTCCCATTTGTTTAGTAGCCATAGCCATTCGCTTCAACATCAAGGCATCATTGGCAAAAGGGATAGCCTCCTTCAAAAGCTCTATAGGAGAATATTGATCGAAATTCAATTCGATGAAATCCAACAATGCATCCCCGACAACCTTTGCAGCAGCCGCTCCTTCAGAATAGCCTCCTATTCCATCTGCAACAACAAAGATGCCCGAACCGTCAGGAAGAGAGCCATGAACTACATAGTCTTGGTTCTCATCCCGACTTCCTTTATTTGTATATTCAAAAACTTCCATTTACTTTACTGCTTGAATAGTATCACCACCATGCTTTGTCACACGTGGTCGAATGCTAATTTTAATTGGACGTTGAGTGATGGCCTCATCAGAAGACTTGTTGGCCCACAAGTAAGCCTCTCCAGAACCCAATGCCGCCATCTCCGTTGCTGTCAATGTTTGCAAAGGTGTAATCGCTTTCTGCACATGCTTAACCCATGCCGGCGAACTGAAACGATGCATTACGACAATCGAACTCAACTCTATTATCTCAGTTGGCAAACTCATAGGATCTTGACTTGCTATCATAATTGACACTCCTTTATGACGCATCTCTCGGATGGCTGTAGTTATTAACCCAACAAGCTCCTTATTGTTCATATATTTATGTGCTTCGTCAAAAACTATGAACTTGTTAAATGCCTTGCCATCAACTTTCATAACACTTGAAAAGATATTGAGCATTACCACAAACAATCCAAGTGCTTCATCCTTCTCTATGAATTCGTCACGAAGGTCAACGATAATCAAACGACCAGGTTTCAAATATTGCTGAAGTTTGTTGCCGTCAGTAATGTATTCTTCGGCAAAATCTAATTTCTGCTCAGCAAGTGAACGTTGAGAAGTACTCATGTGGCCATTATCTGCAACACCATCACGGATATTCTGCAATGACATGTTGTAGCGACATGATTTCATAATCTGCTTTAGTTCTTTGATGTATGTAGAATCTTTTCCCATTGCACCAAGCAGGAACATCCAGTCGCGAACGGCAAGTTCAGAAGAGTCAAATCCAATTCGATGGACTTCGAGGTCAGGATATTCTGCCTGTCTTTGTTCAACCTGACTTTCAGGAGCAAGAAGTATTACATCTTTAATACACCCTGCTTCTGCACCATATTCAGCCTTCAGTTTTGCAAGTTGCCCCTTCTCATCATTGGGATATACCATTGAGGTGAACTCTGGCGTATAATCCATGCTCTCACTATAGTGGAAGATAACACTCGCCATAGGAGCTGGCAATTTGTTCACTTTCGGGAACTGACGAAGAACCATCTCTGTTACAGAACCAATCGTATAGCTCTTTCCTGCACCTTGCACACCAAACAGACTAATTGTATTACATTCATTCAAGTCCATTCCAATCACACGACCATTACTTATCATTTTACCCAATAGGCCAAATTGTGGACTATCGCTGTTTTTTCCAATAATGACATCGCATTGTGGTTCTACATAGTTGGGGTCATCGGGTACTGGAGCTTCTATCACTTCTGGCTCCGGGATCTCCGGTCGTGGGGTGATAATCGGTTCAACAGGCTGGGCAGGTTCTGGCTGTGGAACATCAACAGGTTTTTCATCTGAGACTTCTGGTACCAGGCTGCCTTCTCCCATTTCCTTCTCTTCTGAGGTATTATTTTTACTCGTAGGAAGTACAGGTTTCATCGACTTAGGTATTATCACCTCATAATCTGAATCATCCGGAATATCAGCTACAGAATCTATCGCATCTTCTTTGTGAGCAGAAGATTCAGGAGTGCTTTCTCTACTCTCAATTGCAGGAGTGAAAGTTGGCTCGAAGAAGTTGACTATTTCCTTATCCATTGCTTCGAGAACCTGAGTGTTAAGTGTTCCTGTATCAGACAAGATTTCGTCAAAAATCACGGGTCGGCCCATTGTATATATAACGGCATCACCATAGAAGCTCTTCTTCTGTCGTTCTGACTGGGTGAAATCAAAGATTACGCCCAGTTCCTTGAAACGTATAGTATATCCATCTGCCAACTTACTTAGGAACACTAAATACTCATGTGCAAACTCTGGGTTTAACTGCCCATATCTCAAAGAACGGCGAATGTAAAACTCCAAGAAGGATTTCAGTTCAATTATCTTCAATTCGCGGTCAAGACGGCCGTTACTATCAACTGCAATCTCAAAATGAGAACGCAACGCAAAGATGGTGTTCTCTATCTGATTAACAATCTTCTCATGCAGTTCATCTACATTATAATGAGCATTTCTGCACTTAATCTCCACAACTGTGAAAAGTATTTCCTTCTTCTCTGGATCTATCTTTACAACAAGATTATCTGCTCGTTCCTTGTTGTCGTTGTCTAATTCAACGAATAATTCTTTATGGAGGTCAACGGGGATTAGGAGCGACTCCTTCATAATACCTTTCTTTTCCAAGAAACGCTTAGTAAGTGTCGTACCAATTACTTCGAAGCCCTTTCGAGAGGTGGCATTGACCTGCATAATCAAAGAACTGCTAACAGAGCGCACATCTTCCAAAATCTGTTTAAAGTTATCATACTTTTCCAGATCTATTCCATATTCACGGAAAAGAGGCATCAGTAAAGCTCCGATTTCACTTGTCGGCTTTGTAGTCAGATAAGACGACACGCCTGTTACATCTTCTCCTGGTACATAATCAAGCAGATATGGAATGTCACTGTCACTGTCACCAAGGCAAGGGAGATCATAAAATTCCGGCCCCATATTCTTGTCGAAAGTAATAACCCAGTCACTGCTGTCATGAATGAATGACAACAACATCATATCATTTTCCTTTAAGCGAAGAGTTGTGGCAGGTACTGATTCTTCCCATGTCGATGACAGAATCATACTGGTTGTCTGTTGCAATCGAGCAAAAAGGCTAACTTCCATATTAGCAGATTCCGAAACAGGGTTCGGCATCGTCTTATTTGAGAAATACCTGTTCCATACAAAAGATTTACCTTCCTTGGTTGCATTCACGACATTCCTGCATATCGTTCCATTGAGGTAGAAAGACCGACTTAATTCATCTGGACGTACAGGTTCTGTATGAACTGCAAATGGATTAACAAGGAATGACAGATGTGCCTGATACTTGTCATGGTCATCGATAAAATCGCTTACCTTGTTCAAAGAAAAACGCAATTTCGGGAAAAGCCTATTTGCAGAAGCTTGTGAGAACACCTCAGCTTCAGCTGCGCTGATTGCATCTGGGTCAAGAAGTGCTTTGAAGGCTTCTCCTGACTGCAACATATTGTTGTCAGAGAACAAGCGAATCTCATAGGTCAAATCAAGTCTAAGACCTATTTTCTCCAGCTTTACAAGTGCTTGTGCAAATACAGCAGCATCACCAGCATTAAACAGATTGATGACAAGTTTTTCCGTATATGGATGTGATAATCCATAATTAAATAGGTGTCTAACAACCAAGCCTAAGCTCACGTCACTATCTATGCGTTTTTCTCTAGCTACGTTGAATAGCATAGCTGCATATGACTTCAATTGACGATAGCCCGATGCGAAAGCATCTTCTTGCCCAAAAGATGGCTGTGCATAAGTTCCCCATCCAAAAGTCAATTCACCAATGTACTGGTATGCTTCTTTAAGTGAGTCCTCGCAGAGCACTAGAGGGGCTATCTCCATAGGAATCAACCCCTGGAAGAGTTTGTCGAGCTTGCGATACCATGACTTGCGATATTTGGGATTTGCAAGTGTACGTTCTTCCCAATCCTGATATAGTTCATATAAATTTACCATCCATGCGAGACGCAAAGGATGTAGCGGTGCAATCAATTTCATTGACGATAAAGAACCATCAGGCATTTCCATCGTGAGATTTACAGTGTCAAGATTCTGTATGTTGATAATAGCATCCGAGTCCATTTCTTTTTCAAGAAGGCCACGAAGCCAAGTATCATACTCGGAAAGATACGACTTGACTAAACCGATATTCTCCGTAAAATTCAAAGTGCATGTCAAGCCTGATGAGTTTTCTGCAGACTCCTTGATAAGTTCAAAAAGGTCACTTCGTAGCGCAGCTAATTCAGCAGGTATTTCAATATTGTTAACAGGAACAAACAATGGATGCTGTTTGGCCGTGTCAGTCGGATCAAGAAGTGTCGCATCTGTTGGATTTCCGCTGAGGAATGCTTCTACATATCCAAAGTCATTTGGATTTTCCAAGAATGTAGACTCCAGCTGTATCAGTTTTTTGGGTAATTGGATCTGATAGGCATAAGCTGGACCAAAGTCAAATTGATAAGTGTTATTGAGGGTTCCTTCAATCCATTTGTTATGGTCGGCTCCACCTTCTGGCAAATCCAATTCTTCATCCTTAGAAAGGTGGATGCTACGATAATGAATAATCGCCTGTGTCAAACTGTTCACTTTAGCTCGTTTATCCACTTCTCCTTCACCACCAGCCTCTCCTGTATTGTCAATGGTGAAAACGTCAGATTCATTACAATAGGCTACATGTTGTTCCAAACGATACTGTTCCATCTGAAGATTAGGATTCTCTTCTTTAGCATCAAGCCACGCGGCCTGGACACGCTCCTCCTTAAACTCCTTTTTCATATCGAGAACAATGCCATTCTCGTCTAAAGCCCTAACACGAAGCAAATACTCACCATCATCGAACATCCCATTCGGAATATTCAATGACAACTTGCGGCTTGCTCGTTTGTTGGTTCCGACCTTTGCTTTTTTTACAATTCCCACTTCGGAGAAGTCATCGATGTTGACGAGAGCTATCTCAAACGAAACGATATCTGGATTATCCTTAGGAGAAGGAGTTGTGGTAATGGTAAAAGATACTTTCCCTTTCTTATCTTCAGGAATACTCAGTACATAATCTCCTGTATCCGGGTCTTTAACCAATTCCTTCTTGGGTTCTTTTCCAGGAACTAAGTCAACGACAACCTTAACTGGACCACCATCACCCGGTAACACCCACGGCATCGAAGCATAGTTGAACTCAGGATGGCAGTCATGGATGTTCTCATACAAAGAAACTGCATCATTGAGGTCATTTTCTTGCGTCAGAAACACCATCAGGTCTTTCTGTACGGAATTACGCTGAAGCGGAAGATTGGCAATTCGGTCAACGGCAGTAACAGAAAAATCAGCCAAAACAGAGGACACTTTTTCCAAATTTATCATAAAACGTCGCCGAATGGCTCCATCATCCTTTACAAGATCTCTGTCAGGAAGCATTCCAAACAGGAACAATCCATTACCCCATGCCTCTATGTCATAATGGTTCAGTTCAAGATAGAGCAGATAATTGATAACAGTCGCCCTTGATGGCTTAACCTCATCAAACAAGTCACACATCTGTTTCCACAAATATTCCTTTTCATCGGGCAACTCGTTTACCAGTTTATAGTAGAATGACAAGTGCAAATCAGCAGCTGAAAGATTCTGGAATGTTGCATCGCCATAAGAATCCTCTGCCGATGTCCGGCTATTGGATGGCACGAGAATCAGAACTGCCTTATCGGGATTATTACGCATCTCGATCAATTTGGTGGCATGTATAAACTCGTTACCCTTTTCTGTCTCAGAAAGGATGTACACTTCCAGATTATCATTCAAAGGTCGAAGTAAGGGAAGAAGAACGCGAAGTTCTTTCAGAGCCAACCCTGTAATCTTCATGCAATGACCTGGCTTGGCAGCCTTCAACTTTGACGAGTAAGCTTCAACTACATGCTGGATGAAGCGTTCGTAATATAATGATTTAATATTTTCCATTAGTCTTCCAATTTATAACGTGGACGAATCTTTTGAAGGATGCAAGCATCACTCATGTCTGTGTAAAAACCAATCTGGCGCAACTTATTCTTAAATGCATCCATATTGGCAGCAAAAGCAGCATTCATCTCTACATCACCATCGGCAAAACGTTCTTCGCCAACGCCATTGATGATGAGTCCATATCTCTTACGGATAGCAGTAGCCAGTTCGTCGATGGAGAGAGAACAAGTCTCATAGCCCCCATTTGGCTTCTCTTTCAACACAAGAAGCTGCACTAAAGTTTCGAGTAGTTTTGAGCCGAGAGCACCTCTGCGAGGATGACGCTTTGAACGACTATCAGCCATCAGCATTGAAGGACTGTTCTTCATGCAAACACTGTCAATAAACTCACGAAGATAGCGATACTGGTAGCTGCCGAGGTTCGACTTTTCGAGTACATGGACGAACATATCGAAATAGTCGTTGTCTGGGAAATATTCCAGCATTTCATTAAAATCTTCCTGGTCAAACTCCTTTTCATCTTTTTCGGGCAAAGTTTTCTTGATACCCTTCAGTATGAGTTCATAGTATTCGCCCTTCTTGTCGTTTTCTTCTTTCAGGATTCGGAGTGCTTCATCGATACCACACTCTTTGCGCTCCTGAATGATGTCCACCATGTACGTGGCACGGATATATCTTCCATAACTGTTCTCCATAAGTTCTATATCCTTACAAGCATATGGCGAAACAATGCTATCAAGGTTATCCGTCAGGTCAACGACCATCGACCAGTCATCTTTGATGTCCCGTGTTCCAGCTTCCACCATCTTTGGAAGGAGATAAACGACCTTCATGGTGTATAAGGCCAAATGCAAACCACAAAGGATTCTAAGATAATCAATGAACACGGCACGGGGTAACTTATCCTTGTATATCAGCAGCCTACGAATGTCATCATTGAACAACTGTGCTTGCTTTTCCAAGAATGGTAAAGGAATAATGTCTGCTTCCTTGTTCATATTCTTGCGTTCACGCAATGGCTTGGTAATATAAAGAATACCCGCAGTATCAACGTCCAAATCTTCCTGAGTGATAATATCCCCGGTACTCTTGTCCCAACCCTTACTGAGATATTTCACCAATCCCTTCATGACTTCTGGATTGATTTTAAGCATGAGGTATAACTGGTCAGAAGCACGGTAATCACGACAGAATTTACTATTCTGGACGCGGAAACTGAGCAAGTGAAGCGGTTTGAGAGTTGAAACATGCTCTTTAATGACATTACCACGGTTTACCAGCTCAAGCAGGGAACTACGCAACCAATCCTCTACGCCATCTGGATTGTCCTTTACGCCTTTGATAACGCCCTGCCCTTCAAGTGTGCCAAGGTTATCTTTCAATGTTTCTATGGTGTATTCCTTGCGATATGCCAATGATACTGGTGCGCCGTCTGCATACATCTTGATAAACAAGTTTGTCAATACACGGTCAAGTTTTACAGATTTAACATCGACATATAATATGTCTTTATTTAGAAAGGCCTTAACACCTGTTCCTTTTTTCAATTTCAATATCATAACCGTTCTTTTTTAAGCGTTAAGAGGTTCAATTACAATATGTCGCATGTTATCAAGACGAACGACAGTAAACTTGCGATTATTCTTTGTTACAAGAATCTCTGTGTACGTCTTTGCCTCCAACAGGTTCTTGAATATCTGTAGTTCGATGAAACGGCCACGGAGGTCATTAACAGACGGACTGAATCCGGCACGGATGTACTGTAGCATTTCATATAGGTCAAGACTTACCGTCAGTTGAATGAACTTATCCTGCCTATGACGGAAAGTGAGACTGTCACTCTCATATTCGATGTATTTTGTGAGATGGTCTGTCCTGTTGACAAACAACTCAAACTCATCTAATGGAAAGCGGCGGTAGCTCTTTGAGATTGGATCACCAACGTTGGAGCTTGCCAGCAGCAGATAGCCATCCGTCAGTTGGGCATTGTCACACCCCTCACTGGCTGATATAGCTCGTGCCAAATCCTGCATTGTTTCAGCAAGGGCAGTTGGATCCTCAACTCTCAGCTGTTCCTCAAATCGGCTTGCATATCGATATGGCAGACGCCTTCTAAAATCAATTGTTCCCTCAAAGTATTGATGACGGACAAAGCTTTTATGTCTGCCTGTAGCCTGCATCCTGATAATATCGGATTTCACTTCGTATGCTGGGATTATCACATTGGCGTTGTTGAAATCTTTTAGCAGACTTCTCTTTCTGTCACTGAAGATCAGATAGTCATTCGGATTTTTTGTCTTATAATAGAGGTCTCTGTCGTATGCCGGCAATGCAACACCAGCCACGTCTGTCTGACGCAGCAACTTAATAAGACGGTCTTGTGACTCCAAACCTGGCAGTATGAAGTCCTTTGCTGGCCATGCTTCAGGGGCGGTGATGTTGAAATAATAGTATTGCCAGTAATACTCTGGAATATTCTCTGTCTTCACATATTCAACCAGTTGCTTTACCTCCTCACATGAATAGTCGCGTGTAAGCATCCACGCAATCATGGAACGAAGGTCACGCATGGTGATATGCAACTCCTTCTTATAAACAATCGTTCTGACAAGCCATTCCAGACGATTGATAACCTCATCTCCAGCACTGCTGTCTTGGAAGGTATCGACATTGTATTTTATGTAGCAACGATCGGCAATGGGGCATCCATTGCATTTTGTCCAAAGTTCTGGCCGTGTGAGCTTCTTCACTTGTTGGGCAAGCAAACTTGGTGTATTGCCGTCACGGGCTGTAACAGAACGCAGATTGAGGTTAATAACCATGAGACCTGGCAACAGCTCTGCATGTCCTTCCTGATAGAAGTAATCTTCGATATTGTCTTGCAGACGCTTCAATTCAGGACGTGTAGAAAGGAAATCAACAAGACGACCTTCGTTTATAGCAATAACACGCCCCTCCGTGGCTTGACTAAAGTCCTCCAACCCAAAGAACGGGTGCAGGAATTCCGCCAAAACATCATCGTTTGCTTTCTCTGCTTCGTCTTGTGAGCCATCGTAATTGGATTCAAACCTTACACCATTGATGTAGAATTGAGAGCCGTTATTGGATTGGTAAGGAATCTTATTCTCTCCATTCCTCTCTATCTGATGGATAAAGGCTGTCTTACCATCACCTGCATTACCTGTGATAATGACAAGCTTATATTTCAATGCTACAATATCCTTCAACAATTCTCGATCAAGACGGGTTTCTGTATAGGTAAGTGTGTCAAAGGTATGATTCTTCATGCCAGCACGTGTACCTCCATTGCCATGACGACTTTGGCTATACAAGGAATTGATATAATCAACAGGATCAAGATTCTCGTTAGCATCGCTATTGCCAATTGAATAAATCACCATTGAAGTGTCTTTCAAGATGCCATCCACACCTATATCTGTTAATGCTTCGAGCATTTCCTTAGCAGTCCTAAAGCGTTTGGTTCGGTCTGTAATAATCGACTTCATCACAAACTCTGCCATTTTATCCGTCAGCTTGTCATTGTATGAAAGGATGTCTGTAGGCAACATGTGGATATTGGGGCGCATGGAACTGCCCGGCCAGGGATAGGCATGAGCAAGAAGCTCATAAATGGTGATGCCCAATGCAAACGTGTCTGCCGATTTGTCCCAGTCTATTTTGTTCCCTGAGACAACAAGGTCTGGAGCCATGTAAGGGAATGTGCCGCCGAAGGACTTGTCATCGGTTGTTGTTGAGATATTGAAGTCTATCAACTTGTAGATTTGGCGTTTGTGCCACATGATATTACTTGGCTTGATGTCTCGGTGGAAGACGGGAGGATTTTTTTCTTCCTGCATATAGACCAACGCACTCAATATCTGGGTGGCCATCTTATAAACCTCATCGACAGGAAGACGAAGGTCACCTCTTGTGTAGTTTTGCAAGTTCTCACCTTCAAGCAGCTCCATCAACGTATAGAACAGCCCCTGTGTGGTGCGGTCATTAAACTTGAATTCGACGATATTATCATGGTGGAGAGACTTTAAAGCCTCGAACTCATTGATGGCATTGTCTACAGAGGCATCACGCTCAAAAATTTTGATGGCAAGATACTGTTTCTGCATGTCATGCCAGACCTTGAATACTCTGCCAAAACCTCCACGTCCGAGAATCTCGTGCAGAGTCATTGATGGAGAGACCTTGACACCAGGCTTCATATCCTTCAAGTAAGCAACTGTGCCACCTGTATTAGAAGAGCCTGTATTGGCAGCTGAGGGTGACGACTTCTTTTGTTCATCTTCAATCGCTTCTTTGATGAAATTGATGAACTCATCAGCCTCCTGCCACCTTTGGTAAGGATCAGCAATAATAGTATGCTTAACCACCTCATCCATCCATTCAGGAAGGTCTTTTGAAACCTTGCTGGGCAGCAAGTCTTCTGATAAATGTCCTCCAAGCGCAGTAGTAAATGTGAGTACGCTGTCAAAAGGCAGCTTACCGGTCATCAGCTCATAGAAGATAACGCCCAGTGAATACAAGTCACTGCCTGAGCACACATCACCCTCCAGAAACTCCGGAGCAGTGTAAGGTGATTTGATGTCAGCCTGAGGTTTTACAGTAAAACTCAAATCGGAGTGTTCTACGAACCATGCCATTCCGAAATTGGCAAGTGCAGCCTTGCCTCCTTCATAGACATAGATATTTTCTGGACGTACATCACGATGATATACTTGTTCCTTATGAGCTTCCTTCAAGGCATTTGCGACATCCAGCATAATGCTTATCTTATCAGTCTGCTTGAATGTCTTCTGGCGTAGTTTACTTCGGAGGGTACTTTCATCCTGATAGCGGCTGATTTCATAATAATAGGTCTGCTCCTCGTTCATCCGGCATTCTGTTTTTACGATGAACGGAGAAGAACCTATTTTCTCCTGTGCCATATAGGCATTCTGCACCTGCAGTTTAAGCTTGTTCAACTCTGCTGGACTTTTACCTGCCACGTCAAGCGGATATTCACGTACTTTATAGTGGGCCGACGCAATAAGTTTTGGCACACAAAGGTATTCTGTGAATTCCTCAGTTTCTTGGAGCACTTCTTCAATGTCGTAATTGAAGATTTCTTTTCGCTCTGCCCTGCGACGCTCCACTGATTGCCCTGTGAGATAGTCAACGATACTGTTCTGCATGTCTGCAATCATGCCAGGCGTTCTCCCAACCATTTCAGGATTGGTAAGAAACTCAATCAGTTCAGTTCCCAAGGTAAAGGTCTGTTTATAACAGTCGCAGGTAGGATCAAGACCGAACTTGGATTGATTGGGGTTACTGAGCGTGACAGCCGTCTGTATCTGACCAAACCGCCAGTCCGGGTGTTGGTTTTTCATCTTACTGGCCAGTATTCTGCTTTTCAAACCAGCTGTCTTATGCGGATTAGCTACTTCCTGACCACTGCGGAACCAAGCCCAGTCATCGCCTTCCAAATTACCACCCCAGTCTTTGTTCTCAATGTGATAAACCGTATGAGGTGCCACGACAATACAGTCATATTCCCAATACTTCATCACTCTGTTCTGTCCTGTGATGGAGATATTGAGATTAGGTACAACGATGTAGTTGTTTGGCAACGACACACTCAGAAAATCCAGCAAACGTTTTTCTCCTGCGTTTACGGGACCATCATCATGTATGGGTTTTCTTATTTGTGCCATAACGTATTGTATTTTATTGATTAATCTTCAGTATATTATCTAACTTCTCTATGATTCTGTCGGCTCGTTTATCAATAAACGGCTCGCAGAAATCAAGGAACTCTATTGCTGTTCCAAGATACGCCTCACGAGTAATGCCTGGTTCCCAACTGAACAAGCCTTGAAACACCTGCTTTGGTTTCCCCAAATCATCAAGGAAGTCATCAAGCATCAGATTGGATACGATCTTCATGAAATTCTGCTCTGTACGGAATCCGACAATCTCTTTCTTCTTTAGATTCAAAGCGTCCAACATCTTCATATTGCACTTTTTCTCACCAGCCATCATTTTATGGAACTCACGAAGGAAAACATCCACATATCCGCGTCCCATAGGTTTCGTGTCGCGTATCTGACGAAGGCCAAATGGCAGAACCATAATATTGCCGACAGTGTGGACTTTCTTTCCAAACCGTATAACTCGCTGTCTTAATTCTTCTGGCACATGGAATGTTTCAAGGGCTTTATAATAGTCCTCGAAATGAACGCCAAAGATGGTGCTCGTGATATTGACGGGGTCTGCCTTGTATCTATGTTTGTCCATGCTTTCATAGGTAAAACCTGGCCAGGTGTCAGCAAAAGCAAATGTTACCACTGCTTTTATCAACATACTTTCGAGTCCCCAGACAGTGATGTCTCTTTCGTCGCCAAACTCACGGTCATCCCGCAAACTATCAAAATCGAAGTCTTTTAACCTTCGTATGTCACAGTCAAGATGCTCGGTAACAAATTTTCTAAGCAAATCAACGGCATACTTGTCACACTGTTTTTCAACAGCTTCCTTCGCCAGTTTCTTCTCCCGTTGGTCTCTACGCTCAAACTCTGATGGTTGAGCAATGTCTGTCTTCCGGTATTCATAACGACCTTTAAGATAACGTTCACGGAAACTCTTGATGAACAGTCGTCCACATCCTTCTCCGTGTCCTTGAATGCCATTGGCATAGATACAGCCCTCACAGACACTATCTTTTACACCATGATACGGAAAGTTATCTTCTTCTTTGATGAATCCGTCGAGGTCAGCATCTTCTGACAGTTTATGTATCAAACTACTAAGATGAGCCACCTCACCCTCAATTGGCTCATCCATCGGGGCAAGAGTAACGGGATAACACTCTTCATCAAGACCGATGGGATGCTCCATCCTGGCACACCATTCTACATCGAGAGAACGGGGATGCACTTCCATCTGCATTTTCTCGTCAAGACTCTTCCTAGCCATATCAACGAGAGTCGTTTCCTGCCCTGTCGCTTCATTTACGAAGTTCATGGCTGTCTCATCATGGCCGATGAAATAAGCAGCAGCTGCTGGGATATGCAATAAGAGAACCTGCGTCACACCGTCACGCTCATACACATCCATTACCTTGAGATAACTATTGAAATGCAGTGTACACAAATTCCATTTCTTCACATCGGGATTCTGCTTCACCATTTCATCTATCTCGCACAACATGGCTGCATGGGCACTTGCAATGAGGAAACGTGTCTTATGAACTGGCTTCTGTAGCTTGGTTGTTACATCTACGAAGAAACTGGCACGCAGGATGTCGCCCACGTGATAAGTGGTTCCAACTATCACAGGAGTATTGGTGTCTCGGTAGAAGAATTGCAAGCCTGGCAGCGTCCAGTTGGCGAACTTCTCGAAAAAGTCCTTGAAGTCAATGGTTGCCTTTTGTGGCAGATGACTCCGTGCTGGGTCATAGATGCCACCTTCAAGCGTCAGCATATATGGAGTTGTACCCAACTCTGCATTGAGAGCGTTCTTATCCTCGAACCATCTAACCCGCTCAAATATCATCGGGAAAATGATATCGCCATTGACATGCGCCACTCCCTGTATGTATCTTGTCTTAGGATTGGTCTTGGATTTGCGCAAAGTGTTGCCGAAGATAAAGAAACCAGTGCATACTTTGAATACATCATTGTACCAGTCTTTAAGCACGATGCTTCCGTCTGGGCGCATGATGTTTTTCTTGGTGCCTTGCTCTACCTTAAAGTAGCCTTCACCCCATTCTTCCACGTAAGAGTAGCAGAACTCTCCCACATGGTTGCCTTGGCGGTCAATGATGCCCCATCTGCCATCCTGATTGGCCCTGGCCACGCCATTATGGAATGGGTATATACTGCGATACTGCTTGCTCGCAGGTATCATCACATGACCGTCTTTATCAATGATGGTTGACCAGTAACTATCATCGCCATCCATGCTGGGCAAATACAAACCCTCGCCCATCGGTTGAATATACTTGTAGCGGAAGTCCATCCGCACATTACCCTGCAGGTTTATGACACCACATCGTCCGTTCTTAGCTGCGGTCAACTCGCTATCGAAGACTTCTGAAAGGTAGGTGAAGCCTTTCTCGCGGTCAACAAGGATATTACCTTTTCCGTCAAGTAACTCATAGACGTGGCTCACGTCAGCATACTCCACTACAATCTCATCGGAGGGGCGAACAAGCACTCCTGCCTTGTAATAGTCTTCACCTATATATATAATACGGTCATAACCCGTAGCCGTAAGCAGCTTTCCTTCGGCATCAGCAAGCCAGCATTTTCCGCTTTTCTTGACGATGCAGGTATCACCACGCAACTCGCTTATGTCCGCGAACCTAAGCGAAGGAGAAATGACTACGTTATCATCAAAGTCCTTCACACCCATGAAGCCATGTTCCCAGAATGTCAGCCAGCCATTATGTTTCTTCTCTTCGCTCATGCTCCGTTGGTTTTAAGTTTCATGGCTATCCAGCCCTCATCAATGTTTTCGCACTTAGATACCTTCATGCGTGGATCCAGTTCACAAGCTTTGCACTGCTCGAAATATCTGTCCAGAGGGTATCGGGCAGAGAGGGCTTCATCATTCTCATCGTAATAGAAGAAGGATATTGAACCATATTCAGACAGTTCTTTGTCCGCATAATCCACACCACCAAAATACAGCTCAACATCCTTATCTCCAATTACAGGATGAAGGACATGCCTTATCATATATTTCATCCGCTCAATGGCTATGTCATTGAGTTCCTTCTCCAATATAAGGATTTTCTCTTTCAACCGCCAGAGTCCTGTCACATGGCGATAGGTGTAGTCAACGGTTCCTGGCATATCAGGGATATCGACAGGCTCGTAGTTAAAATCATCAGGCTTGAAGAAATCAAAGAAAAGCATGAAGTGATGTTTCATGTCATGGTACAGCGTCCCATAAGGCACACCTGTATGGTGGCCACACTCTGGGTAGGTATATATAAATGCTTCGTCGCTGAATATCTTTTCCCTCAATTTGGGATTGAGGTCAACATTCATCGACTCCCAAAGGTCAAATTTGCCTTTGGCCTTGCAATTAGGGCATATTATAGTTTCTTCGCGTACCTTCGACATATCATCATGACTTTAATTATTCCACTTTTCTATTTCTTGTTCTACCATTGATATGGCTTGTAATTCTTTTATATTTGCCTCATGACGTTTAGTGTGAGCAGAACGTACCATGTTATTAATTTGTGACATTAATTCCATATCAATAATAGGCACAGGTATTTCCAATAAAAGTTTAGGAATAGGCCGGCATAGTTTCGTTCCTGCTTGAAGATTACGTAGTAGTCTAAAGCCATAATCGCTATTTAACCATGCATACAAATATCCAGAAGGAATATCTTCTGTTGTTTTCATTCGGATAAATTCACCAGACACAAGCTGCCCCTCAAGATCTTCATTTGCGAATATGACTCTACAGAAAGTTTCACCTTCACCTAAGGTTCCGACACCAGCTATAAGTATTTCACCATATTTTACTAGATTATCTGTTT
>ERZ773079.598-NODE-598-length-23372-cov-4.237380_pt1 | contig 23372 bp, 34 predicted proteins | sample MGYA00511355_ERZ773079 | MGnify/ENA primary metagenome ERZ773079 (study PRJEB29015, sample SAMEA2737979) | human oral metagenome | biome: human oral; feature: human-associated habitat; material: dental | place: China | collected 2117 ... | reverse complement strand
CAATCTATCTTTAAGATCAATCATTTCTTTCTCCTTAGGTAATCTTAATTGACCATTACTAAACACCATCTCTACAATATTTCCAATAGAGTCTAAGATGGACAAGGTGGTATTGAACACATCACTCTTATCCTTTAAAATCGTTCCAGTAATATCTCCTCTAATTGTAGATGCAACTGGGATTTCCCAATCTTTTGGAGGATTGAGATAATTTCTAATATTTGACTTTAAATCTCCTTTCTTGAATATGAATTGGAATTTTTGTTCATAGTAGAACCCATTCTCTTCAAGATTTTTATTGAATCTTGATATTATTTCTGGATTAGGAGGATATATTATCCCTTCATCATCGTAGATAATAAACTCCTCTAGATTCCCTAAGGAAACAGATAATAATGTCAATTCATCCCTGAAGTAACCTGAGTCCGGACGAAATTTCATTACTATCCCAGTTCCACCACCAGCTAATCCAACTATTGTTCCTGGAGTATGTATTTCTGAGTTTTTTGGTATATGACCATCTTTTATAGATACTCTTCCATTTTTATCAATAAAAGTGAGGGATTTCATATCGTAGTGGCCAATTATTTCTTTGTTAAGTAAATCTACTGGAACATAGGTCTCCCTCAACTCTCCACCGTATTCCATGTAGAAAGCCCTTATGTAAGATTCATCAACAAATCGTTCAAATATCTCAGCACAGTATACTACAGTGTCGTGAAGTAAATCCCCATAGTACTCTCCTACTTTTACATCCTTGACGTCCATATCAAATAAACTTTACCATTAATTTGTTTGCAGTTTCCATCAAACTTTCATATGAACTGATTCTAACATTGCTTACTCCATTCAGTTCCTCAATCATTCTCTCGTTAATCTCAGTTGTTTTCATTCTGTTCGTTTTCATCGTCGTAATCTCCGTAATAAAATTTATCAAGATATTCTTCTAATTTTTCAATCTCTCTTTGCGTGAAAATATGTTCAAAATCTGCTTTGTCAAAATGGGTTAGCTGATTGTATATTTCAACTCCCTTTAAGTACTCATCCAGCCTATCTCTACCTTCCCTACCATCTAAATACCCAAACTCTGATAAGAATTCGCCCATATCGCTCGTCTCCCTAGTTAATCTGTAGTCACTAACTAGACTATATAACATGTCCTTCATGTTAAATCCCCCACGGTCTGGATTACATGAGTACTTGAAGAACATTCCTTCAGTCTTTCCCGATGCGTCCGCTCTAATTGCTAAGAAGCAGTCATAACTATAGACTCCCTTACCTACAAAATCAGAATCTTCATGTGAATCAGTAAAATGGATTCCAATGATTCCAAGTTCCAAACAGAGTTGGAAAAATCTCTGATCGTTTTGATCTGGTCGAAACATATCTAGGTCAGCACCGATCATGTTAGCGATTCCATCCATTCTTTTCAAATAAATTTTTTCAAGTTCTTTTTCCATAATAGTTTTATTCTGAATCCGTTAAATGTAACAATACGATTTGTACTGTGATCATTGGTGATAGGAAAGCACCGGCTATCCCGAAGACGTTATAAGACGGATCTTTACTCAAAACAGAGCAAATGACCATAAAAATCGAGACTAATAATTCCAAATACTTTTCTGCAAGAGTCGTTTTAATTCTCCAATCTCTCATTTTCTTTTCAGTTTATTATAGTATGTCTTTGCCCATCTCCACTTCTTCTCATTACTCACTTCTTTCGGGATCTTTTTCTCTGGATTAATTGAGTCGATTTTTGTTGTCTTACAGTATTTCCTATAGTCAGAATCAATTTCTTTCTCCAATACATTTTCAATTCTGACTCCTTTCTTGAAAGTCTCTACTGTCGGCGGATAACTTACAGATGTTCCATACAAGTACAAAATTGATCCATCAAAGTCACACCACCACTTCACAATGATATCGTGGACATATACGGATCCTTTCGTACTAAACTTTGAATTTCCAAAGTCTACATCTAACCTATTAATCTTGCTATAGAAAACCTCAGCAGCTTTGTCAGACTTTCCTGACTTAATCATCTTGATTACGTCTTCCTTACTTACGCTTTCAAGAGTCTTATCTGACAGTCCTCCTTTCTTGATCCTTTCTTTACATAAATACAAGTGTCTGTAGAACTCCTTGTCCATTCCAGTCTCTCTATTCCATTGTGACAGGAAAACTGCATCGCGGTAATCTCCGAGTACTTCGTACATAAGAACCTTCTCAATCTCTGACTTAAGTTCTGACTCCCTATCAGGAGTAAGGTACTCTACCCCATCATTTACTACCTTAGCTTTGAATGATGTTTGATACAGATTATCACAGCTAGCTAGTGATAAGAGTAGAACTGATAGCAATAGGAATTTAATCTTCATAATGTTCCTGATCCTCCTTGCTTAAAATAGTCAAATCATATTTTTGCTTTCCTAAGAATTCTAGTCCCTTTTGGGTTACGTAGACTCTTGTATAGGTTCGGTCGGGCCATCCTGTAACGAGCTCCTCCTTCAACTTAAAATAATCTTGCCTAACATAGGTCTGCTTCGGTTCGTTCCTGTTCTTGAAGAAAATCCCCATCTTCCTTAATAGTTTGTAGAGAGTATTTCTTCCAAAACCTAACTTGAGAAGTTTAGAAGCCTGACCGATATCAACCAAATCTTCTGTATTAATCACCTTGTCCATGAGTTCCGCCTTAGGCCTGACTACTTCCAGTTCCTTGTCTTTTTCTTCGATCATCCTCTGCTGTTCAGCTGCAAGTAAAAGGGCCTCTCGGAATGTCTTTGGAACATCAAATCCACTAAGTGCCTTTTCTTCTTCCAACTGTTCCCAACGTAAGACTAGTTTAGCTCTCATCTGATCGTTGTACTTTGACGCTACATAAAGACATTCTCTCTTAGTAAGGAGATAGCACTTTAGACTTCTTCCGGTTGAATCCTTATATTCACTAACCTCAAATTTGAGGCCAGTAACCTCCTCCCATCCAGACTCCATCTTCTCAATATCCCTAAGAACATTCTTATGGAGTTTTCCAGTAATTTCTGCAATCTCGATAGAAGTCATTCTCTCACTCTTCAATAAGTTCTTTTCCATACTAAATCATTTTCTTTTTACTTATAATATCAATTAGCTGGGCTCAAATTTGAGCTCAGTGATCCTAATTAATTGATTTCCATATTATTAACTGGGCGCAAAATTGCGCTCAGTGATATGTGTCGTTAGGTAAGCTCAAATTTGAGCCCATCTCCAGTAATTTAACGAGCGCAGAATTGCGCCCGTTGATTATAATATGTTGATTTTCAAGTCATTAAACGGGCTCAAATTTGAGCCCGTTGAATTTCATGCCTTATATTACCTTATCTCTTTAATCAATTCTTCAATCTCCTCTTTCGAAAAGAAGTCTTCAAATAAGATTTTATAAATCCATTCAGTATCAGACACTTCTTTCCCACTTTCAATCATTTCCTTTACACATAGATAATCATCCAAATAGGTATCCAATACATCCTCTACTACTGGCATGTCATCTATGTTACTCAGAGATTCTATTATCTTATTACCACGCCTTAGTGCGAACCCTTCAAATTCTCCAAGAGATCCATAATATTTTAGTCCATACCTCTTTGAAAACTCATCCTCGATTTCAGGACCTACAGCTATGTCGACTAACTTACCATCTATAAGGTTCCTATAGAAGTTTTCAGTTCTAAGATAAATCTCTCTCAGAAACAAATCTCTCTCATTCTTTTCCATACTTTGATCTCAATAGTTCAATCTCTTTCTTACTGAATATCTTTTCGAACATCTCTTTATAATATACTCGCCATCCAGTAATCTCCTCTCCCTTAGATTCTTTCTCCAAGACTTCATCATAATCTTTAAGAAATATCTCAAATATCTCACCGACTTCACTCTCGAACTCTATTTCAGACAAGGAGGGAAGATACAAATAACCAACGCTTCCTTTATCCCAAAAGGTCTTAATCATCACAATGTCCCCGGAATCATTTTCCTCATCTCCTACGAAATTGATGTCTGGAAAATCCTTGTCAGTCTCTGTAATTTCAGTTAAATCGTTGTAATTAAGTTTCTCGTCAGTTTCTTTTTCACATAGTCCGTTGACCAAATCAACTAAACTTTCAACCTTACTTTTCATAAATTAACAAATATAGAAATTATAACTAATATAATTGGTATTATCGCACAGATCACAGAGAGTAATGGTAATATCCTCATAGCACATTGTCTAGTTTTATTTTCATACAATGAGTCATCCCTGTATTCTATTAACATTAGTACTAAGAATGATAAAAGGAAAATCATGCTTAGAATCATTGGTATGACGTAGAAACAAATAATGATTGTCTTATCCATACTACTTACTTTACTTTCAGTTAATTAACCAGTCCCCTAAATCAGGGTAGTGGTATCTACTCAAATATGTCGCGAATCGCGACGCTCTTGATTAACAGATAGTTACTATCCAAAAATTGAAGTTAAGACTGTGTACATCAAGAATAGAATTAATCCTACAATTATTACCCCCATAGATATAAAAACGAAACCGAAAAGGAAATCAACTAATTTCTCAAATAAATTATCATCAAGCATTTTATAAGACAAAATAATTATTATTAAACAAAAAATAAATATAATCGTTCCAATATATTATAATTTTAAATTGATTAGACGAAAAAAAAAATTACCGTTATCCTCACGGACTGCGGTAACTTGAAAAACATTATGATGAAAGTCACGGTATTTCCGGAGAGACTCGAACTCTCAGCCCTTGGATTAGAAATCCAATGCTCTATCCTATTGAGCTACGGAAACAGGTTGTACACTCAGAATCCATCTCGGATAAAAGTGTACAGTGATCAAATTATAAACACATGAATAGTGTTTGTAGGGTAAACCGGATTCGAACCGATGATCTCCACATCCCAAATGTGGCGGAATGACCTGACTATCCCACTACCCTTCCCTTTCTCCATGAATGTGACTCTTCATGGACTCCACACCGAAATGTGGTACGAGGTGGACTATCCATGAGCTAAAAACTCGCGGACTTCGGACTTCACAGAGGTTGGCCTTTCAAAAGATTAGCTCTTACATCCTCTCCATCCGTGTAATCGACAGTCCCTGCCGATGTATAAAGTTCTCCATGAATGTGACTCTTCATGGATTTCCATGCCTAGACCCCAGCATGGTACGGAGTATAATCTATTATCCTAGGATTACAGAGCTCCACGGACCCCGTAGACTTCATGTGGTGGGAAAGTCACTCCCCATAGCAGGCTCTAACTATTCCGCTGGAATTACATCTGCTAATTATTCCATACGACGCCGAGTAATGCGATAATTACTCCACGATTTTTCGAGCGGGAAACGGGGCTCAAACCCGCGACCCTCAGCTTGGAAGGCTGATGCTCTATCAACTGAGCTACTCCCGCAAACGCAGGGTCCAAACCATATCTTAGATGGTCAGACCCCGAAACTCATTCTATTTATAGATGAGCAAATTTAGGTGAAAGCCTGTAGATAAAATAAGTTGATCATTCTTACCTTAGGTACAAACCCCCACCTGTTCCGTCTATCGATCGTTGGAAATAAAGCGTCCCAAACATTTAAGCATTGACGGAAAAAGAGGCCGTTGGGATCTAACCTTCGCGAAAGGTATCAGTTACCGGACGTCCAACATAATCTTACGTCATGTTAACGTCACCTTATTAGGGTACATACGTGGAACTGACAACACGCATGGTTTTTGAAGATAATCGACTTACTATCAGATCTACGGGATGATAAGTAAGTACTGTCAAATTTTAATTTTAAGACACCAAAGCCTATGGCGTTGCGGTTTTTGGAGATAATCGACTTAACTATCAGATCTTGCGATATGATAAAAATAAGTACTGTAAAATCTTAATTTTAATACGCCAAAAAGCCGGGTGTTGCGGTGCTTACGAGATTCGGACTCGTGACCTCCTGCGTGACAGGCAGGCATTCTAACCATCTGAACTAAAGCACCATTTCAAGGTTGACTGCTCTTAACAATATCCTATGTCATTCCACCCAATGGTTGGTCAAAAGAAATGTATTCGCTCAAATATCCATTAGAAGTATACTTCTTTAGTTCCTTTCTTAGGTTGACGTGAACTACCCACGAGTTTCCTCACGAGCTTCGGACTTCACAGAAGATTGGCCTTTCAAAAGATCGGCTCTTACATCCTCTCCATCCGTGTAATCGACAGTTCCTGCCGATATATTCTTATTTAATCCTAAATTGAGGATATTGATAGCTGCATTAACATCACGATTGTGATGAAGTTTGTTCCACCCAATGGGTTCGAACCACTGACGCGAGGATCTTCAGTCCTCCGCTCTACCAACTGAGCTAGGGTGGAATTGATTTAAAAGTCCACCATCCCGGATTCGAACTGGGGCACCTGAGGCTCTAGCCAACTGAGCTAACGATGGACTTTTGAGGAGGAACCCGGACTCGAACCGAGACACCGTTTCACCGATTACTAGTGGATTTCAAGTCCACTGCCTTACCAATTAGGCTTATTCCTCCTTAGTGCTTTTCATGTAGGGACAGAGAGACTCGAACTCTCAACTCCTCATCGGAACCAGATCCTAAGTCTGGCGTGTCTACCAAATTTCACCATATCCCCGTGACAACGAGCGGAGAAAGTAGGACTCGAACCTACACACCGTTTTACCGGCTACTGACAACTTAGCAGGTTGCTTCCTTACCAGTTAGGATTATTTCCCCGTTGGGAGAAAAATTCTCCCTACAAAATTATTTTCTTCGCATATATAAGGGTTTGTGCCCTGAAAGTGTGCCTAACTTGACTTTACTACCAGGCAAATACTGCTATTTCCCTATCTATTAAGACTACCTTATCATCTAACCCCATCAACTCGTACAGTTTATTGGATGAGTAGTCATCTAGATTATTTATATTGATACCAAACAACCTATTAGCATAGATACCAAGCAGGTTAAAATAACCATTAAATTTTTTATCTTTCTCTTCGTATTTGTAACATACTATATCGTAACTATTTATCTTTTTGAATACTTGGAATGGATCTGACTTCCAATTATAGAGTTTTTCCCACAGTACCATATAATACTCTAATGGCTTATGGTCATATATGAAGTCCTGTAAATCATACTTTCTTAAGACAAATTGAATACCGTACTTATCAATCTCTTTGACGAAGTCATCGTAATCGAGAATTTTTCTCTCCTCTTCTGACCCCTTAGTAAGGCTATTTATAAGATTAGAGGTCATACGGTAATCAACAACCAGATCTATCATAATTTTCTATTTATAATATATTTTTCCAATTAATTTATAGTTAAGACACTATATCTTCTTAGTTTCACAAAATCCTCCAAGTATCTTGGAGAAACTTTCTATACTTGATTTGTATGAATCTTCAACCACGTGATCGTTACGTATACGAAACTCAAAACTCACTTCTTGTCTGTATGGATCGACTATTAGGAATGTATCTATGCATTCGACACATTCAATATATTCATTAATAGGTATATAACTCTCACTGAACACAATCGAATTATCTCCAAATAGGTTAGATAAAAACCTCTTGTCCAAGATGTATCTATCTACCTCTCCACTGATTTTATACGATAATATGAATTTAGGACTATCACTCAAGATTTCCTTCAGTTTACTTTGGGATTCTATAATAGCTATTATCTCATTATAATCTAAATAAGATATTTTAAGTGCAACATCTGATCTACATTGAACTAATATTTCCATATTTATAATTATCAAAGAAAGTACACAGTTTTCCCAATTCTAAACACTTTATTACTCTTTTCAAATTCCTTTTCTTGTTTTCTAAGGTTTTCCTTGCAGAATGGGAAGCTGAAATCAATTCCAGACTCTCTCCTTAAATACTCACCAAAAATTTCATCCCTATGGAACTCAGGAGAGTAGTGAAGAGTTATTTGATCAGATTTATCCATCTCCTCAAGAATTTTCCTTGGATTAATACAAGTTTCGTCGTACAGTTTCCAAAATGCGATGAAATTTGGAACATCTTTCTTCCTAGCTATTAGTTCAGGAATTCCAGATATTACTAGAGTCTTAGATAACCCAAAGATTTCTATGCTTGAAATGAAATTTTCTATACTTATTGGAGTCGTGGCTAGATCGTCTTCTCCAAAATCGAAATTTTCAACAATGGACTCATATCTTGAAAGATCTTTTTCGTCAATCGTTTTCATTTTGTACTATATTTTGAGTTTTTTATTTTGTAATTGTATATAAAAGTATCTAGGTGATCATCAAACGTAAATGGTCCGTAGTGATTTATGTCCCTAAAATTATTGTATAAGAACATCTCGATCGTAAAATCAAATCCACTAGGATACTTCGATCCAGTTACGTAGGAGAATGCGCTTGACAATGCGTCACCTAGGTATTCCCCCTTCCCATAACTCCTGTAGTCCTCATATAGTTCATAGTTGGTTATGTGACAGAGGTAATCTAATCCGAGATAGAAATATAGCCTATCTAAGTTTCCACTAATTGACACCTTGGACAACTCTTCATCTTCTGGGATCTCGTAAGAAACTTGGTCATTAATACGACACTTCCCAGGATAACTGGAATACTCGGTAAACTTCAGATCGTTACCAGATACTCCATCAAAAATTAGGTGGGAGATATTGTCAAATCCATTTACAATTTCTTCTTCCCTTTTGAATACTATATCATTAGGAGTAAAGTTTTTGAATTTATTTATATCCAAGTAGGTAGGATCTGATGAAGTAAAGAAGTTTCTAGTTACTCTTTTAAACTCAGACTCGGTTAAATTCCCAGAGATAAAATCTGTAACTCCATTCAAGAATCCGAAAAATCTTTCTAGGAATTTACCTAGATCTTTTGATTCGTCTATTTGTTCTTTGTTATCCATAATAATTTCTATTTCTTCCTGAAAGGAGATTTCTCCTGTCGGCAATTTGTTTCATAAATGGCTGATAATCAGCCGAAACGATTTTCTTCGTTTCGGCTATAGGTCACTAAAACTCTCGGACCCCTCATCAACATCCTCTTCTAGACATAAGTTCTTTAGATCCATTTTACTAAGAAAGTCAATTCCCTTCTGAGTCACATAGACTCTGACTGCAAGGTAGTTCTTTTCTTCTATAAATTCCTCCTTAATCTCGAAATATCCTCGATTTATGTATGATTGCTTCGGTTCGTTCCTGTTCTTGAAGAAAATTCCTTTAAATCTAAGATAAGAGAAGAGGGTGTTTCTTCCAAAATCTAACCCTAAGATCTTAGCAGCTTGACCAATATCTACTAACTTATCATCCGCAGTGATTTGATCGAGTGTTTTCGCTTTCGGCCGAAGTTCCTCCAACTCTTTCTTTGCTTCCTCTAGTTGATTATTAGCGATGAGAATGGCCTTCCGAAGAATCTCTTCATCACTCATTTTTTTATCGAAATTATTCTTCACTAATCCCTTAACAACGTCGTTACACCACAATCCAAATTCTGGATCAAGCCATCTTGCAAATTCAAATGCAACATCTTCATGCATCCAAGTTCCATTTGTTCCAGGCTCCCCGCCGTACTTAACTATCAGTAAGTCAGCCAAGTCGATTTTCTTCAACTTGGAAACAGCGTTAATAAAACTCTTGGCTGCATTTGTCTTTATCCAATAATTGGACTTTTTCCCAAATTTCTTTGCCATCTCTGTGGCATTTATCATCACGAAACTCTCATTGTCAGTTGAGAATTTTACTGGAGTACCATTGTACTCAAAAATCTTTACGTTGTCCATAACTTTACTCATTTCTAATCATTGATAAAAAATATGTGATCACTAATCATTAATATACTTTCATCATCTTCTATCTCTTTTTTCAGTGCGTTCCTATCATCCACTGATAAGGCCATATAATCCTCATTAGTAATGTTACCCTTTTCTAATATACATGATTTTATTGGATCCTCTTCTGGGAACAGATGTATCCTATACTCTTCGTGCATCTTTTCTATAAGATCAGATACATCGACTTCCACACCATCCCCATATCTGACTAACCAATACGAAATAATGATTTGAAGATCCTCCTCTGAATCTATTGCAAACAGTACACTACTCGATTCCATTGGGAATCCGTAATAATTTGCAACCTCGGATAGTCCATGTGTACCTAAGAGATTAATAAATTCAGGGTATGTAATTGATTTCGGAAATATTTTATTCTTATTAGTGTGCATTATAGAATTTAAATCATTCTCTACCTTCTCTGCTATTTCTTTTGATAACGTTATCATACTAATTTTAATTTACTGATCAAAATCTTTCTTTGTATAGAATATACATCCATAGGCATATATGATACTTTGGTCATCCTCTATCTCCTTTCTCATCCTATTCCTATCCTCGTCCGATAGTGCATTATAACCATCCTCACTAAGTCCATATTTTCTCCGTACACAAATTTCTACTGGATCATCCCGTATGATTAAGGAGAACTCTTTATCCATCCCTTCCAGTAACCTAGGTAAGTAAATTACCTTATCTTCATCGTACCTAATCCTCCAGTAAGCCAGAATGATCGAAAGATCGAGAGATCCGTCTATCGAAAAGTCATCTGACTCACTCCCCTTACTTCGACCGAAGTACTTTGCAACGCAGCTTGTTCCATGCTCCTTTAGCAACTCAACGAAATCTTTATACGACATCGATTTGGGGAACTCCTTAGAGCTCCCCATATTGATTCTTTGTTTGTCCCGAATTATTTGGATAGCTTGTTCTTCAGATAGTCTTCTCATACTTTATCAGATCAAATTGTCTTCATATTCCAACTCATCCAATTCCTCATCAGTCTTCAATCCAAGAATTTCTTTTGCCTTTTCTCGATTAAACACAAACTGCTTACTACCATTTTTGCTGATGAGTCCAATCTTCTCCCACCAATGAGCAACATACTCCTTACCAGCTCTAGTATAGTTAAGTTGTTTATTCCACATGATTGGATCTCCATTTTCATCCAAGACAGGTACTTCAACTACCTTACCATAGTTCTTGTCAGAATACTTCTGGATAAGTTCATAGTGGTTACGAAACTTTCGATGAAACTTGAGGGCTCTCATCAATCTACAGAAAATAACTGGTCCAGTACCAAAGAACTTAGATACCTCAGTGATAGTAAGTAAGTGCTCTGACTTTGTGATCATCTCATAATGTTCCAGCTTACTATCCTTCTTCTTGACTTCCAGCTTTAGAACATCTCTTTCTCCCTCTGCTTTCAGTCTACCTTCTCGGTCCTCTTTCCATTTCTCAATTACTTTGAAGATAGAGTCAGGGTCCTTCAAAAACTTTTCAATAGTTTCTTCTGTAGCATACATTCCAGTGTTTCTAATTGATGGTAGAACCTCCTTGAATACCCAATCTTGGAACTTCTTTGCATTGGGTTTCTTACTTTGGAAGATACATCTGTAGATGTTTGGCTCGTCAATGAATGTAGATGAGTACGGTACTCCATCCTCCCCAATGACCATAATATCCACGACCCCATCACTATCCAATCTGGATTTTACCGAAGTTGCATTCTTCAATTCCAAGGACTTCATTACATCAGATAGATTTACATAACCAATTCCGTCCTTTACTACTGTACCGAGTCTTCCGAACTCTTTCTCACTAAAAATCTTTACTTGCTGCATTTCTTCTTATATTTATAAGTTTCAAAAATTATATTTTTTACAAATTCTCTTGAATTATCATCTTCTTTTCTCATCCTATATACGAGTTCTACCAGCCCATCTAGTGTTATGAACCAAGACACGTGTCCCCCACGACTACTATTCCTAAAGCACATCATCTTCTTTTCATCAGACAATCTGGAAGTTACTTTGTATGGGTCCCTAATTCCTAGGATTGAAGAGACATCTGATGAATTAAAGATCGGATCTCCTTTATCCCTATAGTACCCTACTTTCTTACCAGAGAACTCATACTCTCCTATCAGCTCTGGTTTCTCTAACTCTATGATTTTCATTGACTTACAATTTTAATTTCACCCATTTGAGAGGGGGGTTTCATTTGTAGTAAAACCCCCCTCCTAGTACGATGATTCATCGTAATGTGGGTAATTCACCTTTAAGGGTTTCTGCCCTGATAGGTAAGTCTCCAGCTACGAAAAAAAAACAGGAGTTCAACAGACACTAAAACCGTCCACTGAACTCCTTTTAATTTATTTACCCTCTTCGTTCCGGAATAACTCGAGAAGATATTCCTCAGCCTCCATAAATGCCTTCCTAAGAATCATACATCCATTATCTTTTTCACGGATAAGACAGACTAAGTGCCGGTTAATAGAACTATCCATAGATAAGATTTCATCTTTATAGGCTAGCACATATAATAAGGCCCCATAATACTTGCGTAGATTGGGAAACTTAGTCGATATATAAATTATATCTAATTTTCTATCTATGTCTGGGACTCCTACAATCTCTCGAATAGATTCAACCACAAAATTATTTATTTCGTATTTTTGACTTTCTATATTCCAAATGGCATATCGAATGCAGTTTGCAATCAACTCCACTGCAACGATTCTATTATATCTTACTCCATGATTATAAATCTTTCTCGGCAATTTCTTCCCTGATGCCCAATCTTTCCAAAGTGACATATTCAATTAACCATTAAGTTCCATTTCACGAATTTAATTTGAGTTATCATTTGTTTTATTTCCCATTCGAGTGTCAATAAACTCCTCTAAGAGGGTTGGAGCAGTTCTATCAAGATTACCGTTCTCCAGTGACTCGGACTTCTTCATTTCTCTTTCATCATTCTTATTCCTCGCTTCCAGTTTCCTAAAGTCCTTCGTTTTGATCTTAGTAACAATTCTATCACCGGATCTATCACAAATCCCATATGGACATTTCAGTACCAGACCTTCTGCCTGCAAGGTCTTATCATTCGACTCAGTTGATAAGAATCCATTTCGAACCTTTTCAATGGCTTCAGGAATAGTCATATACCCAACAAGTGGAACTACTTTAATTCCTAACTTGCTTGCAATGTCCTCTACATTATCTCTAAGTAGCCACCACTTTCCAATCTTGACGTCGAATAGAATGAAGTCTACATCTTTTGAATTGTATCTCTTTCCACATTTCTGAATGTTTACTCCATAACCTTCCCCATATAAAACTGCAACGTTATCAAGTTTCCTTTCTCCACTATTAAGTACCTCGTTCAGTTTTTCAACAGGAAACAAAGACTTGAGTTTTTCTAAGAGTCTCTTTGGAATTTCAGACACTTCTTCCCTTCCCATAAACTCAACTCTAACCATTCCTCCATCCTCTTCAGGTGGAAGTACAATTACTCGAATGTTTGTTCCATCAATCTTTTCAGTTGCTTCCCACTTAAGCTCTGATAAGTGACCAAAAAGTGGATTACAGAACTGATCGGGAATAATAACTTTTCCGTCATCTCGCATAAATAGAGTATCGATCTTTGGATACTCAGTCTCTTCGTAATTAATCTTCATAATCTAAGTCGTTGTTATATTGAACCCACTTTACTCCAAGAAATAAATCAGCAATTGAACCAAACAGTCCTATCCAAGGATTCCCATGATTAAATACATGAATAAAGAAGTATAGTACCAAGCAGATAATCGCAACCTTTACTGGTACGTTAAGGTAAAGAATCTTATCGATAAATTTCTTCATCACTAAATCTCCCATCAGCTCTTAGAATTGATCTCATTTTATATAAAGTGTTGTTAGTTGGTCTGTAATCCTCGTCTCTAACATTATCACAAAGTCTCTTTTCAGGAAAGTCAATGAAGTCGCTGTAGAACCTTTTTATTCTGGTTATAGCCAACTCGTCTGAAGGTACCTCAACCAACTTTTTAATCGACTCATCGTCCATAACAATAAAGGTAGCCCGATCCATTTTTAGGTCTTGACCGAAAAGGATGTATCTATCTGATCAATTATCATACATCAATACTCCAGTTATGTCATAGTTATCATACTTAAACTTTAAGATCTTCAGCTTATCGCCGACCTCAGTCTCTAGTGGGTTTGACTCCTCTCCTCTGTTGTCATCGACATCAGTTATTCCTTCATCAACCTTCTCGAAACTCTTATCTTCGAATCTATTTCTAACAGTATTCCTGAGAACCTCCATTAAATCACTATCTTCCTTATCAGTATAGATAAGATCACCCTCAACTTCAATCTTCATTCTACTAAAACTCTCACTTTCAAACCTTTTTACCATATCTTTTTCATGGGATACGTCCTGTAAGGTGTTGTATTCAGAACCTAGTCCTCTACTAATATAATCCTCTGGACTCATCAATCCAACATTCACAAGATCATGCCCGTATGCATGATTAAATAGGGCGTAATTTCTACCATAATTAGTTACTAGGAAGGTCTTTCCATTAATAAATACGAACTTGAGATTTCCTAAGTAATCAATATTCTCTATATCCTTATCCCCATCGTCAAAAGTATAGTAATTCCCTTTAGACTTATCAGTTTCAATCTTTTTGTCGAGGTTTTCCACGATCTTACTTATGACAGATTTAATCTCATCTCGATCTGACTTAAGAATTTGAAGTGACTCTTCTTCCGAAAGATTCTCCCTGATTATTGAGAGTACGTCATCAATAAAGGATGCTCCAAAGGGATAGAAATTACCCTTTCCAGATTCTATGGAGTTCCTAATTTCAGTCAGCCTACAATAATTATATAGGAGATCCCTTATCAACGATCCAGCAAACTTAGATCTAGTTACTTTTATGTCTTCAGTTACTTTTGAAAATATAAGAGTCAAGTCTTCATTTGTACTAACAATATAGTAGTCTCCAGACTCTGATTTTACTACTATTCCTCGCTCCTCCCTAAGGTAGTAAACTACCTTTAATTCACCTTTACCCGGATAAGTAACAAACTCTTCGATATCTTCCATATTAATCAAAAATATGATCTTTCAAATTTCTCCTATCTATTATAACAATATCTTCTTGTTTTTTAAGTCCACTCCCATTTCTAATATGATTCCAGAACTTCAATAAACCATTCAACATATCAGAACCTAATCCAGTAACTACTAATCCTCCTCTATACTTGTTTATGATATAAAGATCTCTCATAAATCCCCATCCCAGATAGGTACATCCAGTAAAGTCTATGATGTATCCTTCGTCGTGAACTATCTTGGGACTCAAATAAGTTGTGTAAAATCTGCTTCCAAGAAATTGTGGGACATAGTCAGTGAGGTCTTTAATTACTATTTTAGTAAGTTTCATCACTGAGTTATCTTAATGAACTCCGGTACTACTCCATAAAGTGGGGTCTTCCCGTCCCACTTATCGATGAATTGCTTGTATAAAATCTCTCTTGTAAGTCCCTTAGACATAATCAATGCCTGTTCAGTCTTCAATCGTTCTAGCTCATTTCTCTTCTTTTGTTCTTCGATCTGTTGGTCAAGAACTGAAATGTTTGTATTTACCTCGTTTCGATTGTCGATCTTCTCCTTGACCTTACTCGAGAACTCTAATTGAGCTGTAAAGGTAAGAAGTTTGAATCCCCGCTTCTCAAATTCTTCCTCTACTACTTTTTCTAATTGTCTTTCAAATACAAGAGATCCTCCATCGGCCATTAAGCTATCAGTCTTGTACTTTCGACTTTCCTCCTTAATGAGATCGTAAATACGAGGCTCAAGGATATTATCCTCAATAGATTCCATGAACTTATCGTTACGTCCATCATCAATGTGCTTATTATCAAATACGACATCAATAGCACGTTCCTTGATTACTCGATAGGAGTAGGCAGGTTTGGCTGTGAACTCTGTATTATCAGCAGCTTTCAAAGTTACTGGTTCCTCGAACTCTCCCCTCTGATCGAAGAGTGGGACTTGAAATAGTTCGGTTCCTGGGGCAATTGTAGATACTCTTCCAGTTACGATAGTGAAATCCTTCTCCCCATCTTTACCAAAGTTTTCCATTAGTACTCCGGCATAGTTTGGAGCAACCCTCTCACAGGAAGTCAATGATATCATCGAAATAGCTAATACACCTAAAATAGCAAAACTTGAAATCTTTTTCATACTACAAAATTTTTATTTATTATTTACGTTCTTTATCTCCAAATAAATGCCAACTACAGCAGCCGATATTGCAGCTATAATGAGTAAAACTATCTTTACCATAATTTAACAGTTACTGAATACAAATCCATCCTTATACCAGTAATCTGATATGAATAGATCATTTGCAAATTTCTCAACATCAAAATACATTCTTGCAAATTCAGGGAGATCATAGTCGTCCAGTAAACTCTCTGCAAATTCTTCCTCACTATAATATTTTCCAATATAGTCTTCATTAAAGTTTTCTATCAATTTGTGTGGGTTTCCGAAATCAACCGTCGATCTAGTATTATCCAACCATATCCAGAATGCTTCCTCTTTGTCCTCATCTAAATTAAATAATATCTCATCCCTTAAGTAAAAGAAGTCCTCGCTCAAATTAGACTCAGTAACTAATCCGTCCGGAATATTCTCCCAATCTTGGAACATGAACTCTGGATCTTCTTCATCCTTGTGAATTTCTTCACACTCATCAAGAAAGTCATCCAATGAATTAAAGTCAGACAAGTTTACCCACTTACCATCTAGAGATCCGTTGTTGTACTTCTCTATAGTGCCTACATAAATTTTCGCTTCTTGTAAATCCATATTACTTATCCCTTAATATTTCCGTAATAATCATAACAACTCCAATAAATGATGCTAAAACAAGGATGATTCCTGAAATTAATATTAACATAAGCTATGGTTTATCTCCTAAGTGGTCAAATAGGATGAACTTTTCAGGTCCATAGTAAAACCTCATACCATACCTATCTATAATCATCCCAAGATTTCCCTCTTTCGACTTTATATTACTTAGTCCCCTAAGTATAGAAACATAATGATCACTTACTTCGGATCCAGTAAAAACTAGCTCACATGAACTTTTCTCATAATACACTCTAAGTCCATCCGAGTCTCTGTACCCAGAAATATATACGAAATCACCTATTGTTATTGGACACCTATTACTTAATACGTACTTATCCCCAAACTTGTCAACAAAAACTCTGTTGGGGCTCTTTTCATTCAATTCATTCCTATTCATTGTTTTGTCTGGATTATTCGTCCTCCCAATATTTCTAACCACTTCTCAAAATCTTCTTTAGTGAAAACGAACATCTTTTGACCCCTTCCCTTGGAATCTTCATACTTTCCTTCTACCAGGGGCCCTCGATCAAGAATATTTTCCCAATATGATTTACTATTCCTAATTGACCTAAGAACACTTTTATGTTCTCTCCCCAATTCCCATGCCAAGTTCAATGATGAATACCTAGAGACCGTTATTGGTGAACACATATCTTAATACTTAATATTAATAACCTGAGGATAACTAACCAAATTCGCACCAAAGAAGGTAACGTCAATAGTCCTCTTCTTAGTATCAATCGAATAGATATTGAACGTATTGTTCTTAATACCTACAGTTTCTCTTTCAATTGGGGAGATTGGATTTTTCTCTGATGGAGACATGTTATTCGATACTAATACAACTTGATTTGGTAGATTAGGATTACTGTTTGGAATACCTTTTACTTCATAATTGAAGTATGTATGAATATGTCCACACATATAACAAATAAATTCTCCCGGAGAGTTACTGAAGTCTGCATCGACCTTCATAACATCTCCCTTAACAAGCCTGTTCTTGTACTCCTTATCCAGTTTCCTCTTGCTCCTGAATGCCTCAATGATCTCAGGAATCATATACCATGAGTATTCATGCTCATTATAAACATACTTCAAGACTTCCTTATCAGTTGTTGGTAGTGGGTGGTGAGTCAAAATAACCACACTATGATTTGGGGTCATTCCCTCTTTGAGAGCTACATTAACGAGCCAGTCAATCTGCTTATGAGAGTAGGCTGGATGTAACTGAGTACTTACACTATCGCTTTCATTATCTATTTCATCCAACGAAATGAATCGAATGTATCCACCATTATTATCAGGAAGGTCATAGTAATAGTAATTTACTCTACCTTGGATCTTGATATTACCTCCAATCTTACCCGTAACTGTATTGTAGAAATCCTCTGTAGTAATCCATGAATTTTTGTCCTTATTAATCATGTTTCCATCGTGATTTCCCGTACAAGTCAGTGATACTACTCTATTCGTATCAGTAAACAGGTTCTTAGAGAAGACACTAAGATACTCCATTGCAGTCTCGTGAGTAGTTCCTTGATGATTATGAATAAAATCTCCAGTCGCCACAAGAACATCAAAATTACGGCTCTTATTTACATAGTCTACAGCTTCAATGAGATTCTTTGGCTTATGAACTGAGTTGTTACTTGACCAATGTGATACGTGTACATCTGAGATGTGAGCTACTACAAATTTACAATCTTCCTTTCCAGACAGGATCTTTGACAACATCTTATCCGCATTGAGGAAATTGAGATTTATTGGTGGATTGATATCTTGTTTCGGTTTTGGTGGTTCCGTCTGTGGAACTGGATCAACTATAATACTGTTCTCAGGTTCACATCCGGTGAAAAGTGATAGCATGAAAATGCTAACTATTGATAAGATAATGCTCGATATAAAATTCATTGTTTTCATAATTAATATTTTTATTTTAGATCTTCGAAAATATTTCTTCTCTTTGATTTATTCTTTTTTCTTAAGTTTAGTCCTAACAAGATTGATCGACTAGTAGATCTCCCTGTATTTGTCAGAATTGATTTATTACAAGATAAATATTAAAGAGTCTTCTAATATAAATCCTCCCAGAATATCATCTATAAATATTCTTCTATCAGTATCCACGTAGACTGTATATTCATTATTCTCTCTTGTTGTCATAGTAAACATTGGATAAATAAATTCTCTTCTTTCATTATGTAATGACTATATATTCCTTTTACTAATAGTTTTAATATACTTGGATATGTAGGTTAAACTATCCATAATTGGTTGATAAGTTAAAGACTTAATTAGTTTTTCACTAACTTCTTCTTTCAGTTTTTCTACGGAAGTTAAGATCGTACCTAGGGACTCTTCTTCAACCTCCCCTACCTCTCCCATATACCTATTCAGATCGCGAAAACCAGCAATTTCCCAAGTTCTTACATATTCTCTTCTGAAATAATTCCGTAGTTCGTTTGAATAGAACTTACCTTGATCTTCAAAAGTAGTCAGAATCCGATTATAGTCTTTCCCATATAAGGTTCCTTTTGTATCTGTATCTTTATGTTTGAGTTTAAGAATTGACAAATCAACCTCCTTCATTTTACACCAAAGTTTAATCACCTCATCAGTAATATTTGGAGAGAAACTAATATCCAAGCAATTGATTATTGCTAGTAGGAATCTTCTTATAAACCAATCAAGTGGTAATAATCTGATTCCAGAGACATCTAATATATCAAATTCAATACTGTCAAGGCCTCCACAGATAAACTCTCTGAGAGATGTTATAGACTTATTAATCTCATTTACATCTCCTATAGTCGTTTGGTCAAAGACATTCGATCTATAAAAGTCCAGATATTTAGATTTATTCTTGCGACTTACAGTGATATACTCATCATCTACTGACCTAAAAACAATAGAGTATTCAAATCCAGTTTCTGGAGCGATACATCCTATATACTCTAGATAAAACGGACTTAAAAACCTTTTTCTTTCCATACTTTCAAATTTACTAAACGACATAAAGGTCCCCGGATACCCGGGGGACACTTTTATTTAATTGTAAAACTCTTCTAAGTCATCATCATTAAGAATAAACTTAGTCTTTAGTATGGACCTCATTACCCTATCCCCAAATTCCCCAGTATCTTCCAGATGACTTTCAGAACATTCGACCCTATTTGCATCTGGAATCCCAAGTCCAATTACTGAATTTTTGTTCAGATTTCTATACAGTCCTAGAAATGTTCTCCCATATTTTGTTCTATAAATTGGGTATTGATTATTGCTATTCTTCAGCGACTTGGTTTCAATAATTTTCTCTGTCTCCATAATTCTTATATTTTATTGTTATATTAATTCATATCTTGGAGACCACAGGGGCCTCGAACCCCTTGACACTCCATCCAATGTGTGGCCTCTTTTTATTGTCAGTCCTTAGGTTCGAGTGACTTAAGGTGCCTAATAATAGTTTCTAGGTAGTAAAGAATCAATGAATTATCTTTAGGAGTAATGTACTTCCTATAGTCTCCATCGATCTTTTTACTAATCAACTCAGCTATTTTTACGAGACAGTTCACATTGAACTCTCTGCTGATACGCTCTTCTTCGGTCTCCTCATTGTTGCAACCAAGTACCTTATCGACTACAGCTTCAATATAGTTTCTGTAACTATCTACGTCATTTGTCTCAGTCCTCTCCCAAATCTTACCGTTGTTCCCTTGGATCAATACAGAGGTGATATTTGTATCTTGATCGATTAGTTGTATGAGGAAGTCGGTTTTTTCAGTGTCAGTTAAGTTACGATACTTGAAGGTACCAAAGTCGATCTTAGGAACCTCACGAATTACGAGGGAGTATTCCTCATCACATTTTTTCTTAAGTCCTACCAAATCAAAATCACCTCCGTAATTCCTCTCTTTTACAATGAGCTTAGCGAAGCAGATTCCAGTTTCAATATCTAGAACACATCCAATGTTATCAATATTAATCTTATCTTTCATACTGTAGTTTGTGAAGTGGATATGTATCTTCTCAGATAGGTCTTTCCCCTGTACATCTTGAATTGTATCAGACATACTATAGTCTCTATCACTAATAATCCCCATCACATTTCTATATAAATTTTGGAATCTAACTCTATCGACATTTCTCGTTCTATCCCAAAGCCTGCTAACCTCAACAGTTATCATATTCTCATGTGAGAAATTTATGTCGAGACAATTAAGAATGGCTAGGAGATATTGATTCTTATAGTGAGGCTTTAAGACATGTTCCATTTCCCCCTCTGATGACACATCAAAGAATTTAAATTCTAACTCTGAAAAATCTCCAGACATTATAACCTTCCCAATCTCTCGTACAAGCTCATCGTCCCTACCACATTCCTTAAACAGAATATTGTGTGCAAACTCCCTGCAATGAATAGATCTAGACCCTTCTTTTTTATATACAAACGCGTAGGTTCCATCCATCTTCTTGAATAGTAGACCTTCGAACCTCTCTAAATGATGTTTAAATGAATAGACTCCAACATATTCCAAATAAAATGGGATAAAAATCTTCTTTGTTTCCATACTTTTGTTATTGTTTTTATTTTTATTAATGAAATCTCTAATCTTTCTTAAATGCATTCCAAATAAATAATCCTTCCTGTAATCATTCTCTTCTGATAGTATTTTTCTTCCAACTGCCTCCCTAATAACGCAGAAAGAAAAATCTCTTTCCAATAATTCATTTATAATTTTAGATTTTCTATCTTCATCTACTCCATATACCAAATTTTCATTGTCAACGATCTGAGTAACTATTAATTCCTTATCTCCAAAACAATTAAATTCAGTAGAATATATAGTCATTGTTCTCTGATCATCACTTTCATACTCTATAACTCCCAATATATCTAAGGCAGGAATATGAACAACTTTCACATTCTCAAATTCTTTCGTTTCCATACTTTTAAATTATACATTTTTATTTTGTTCTTTTAAATTATCAATTCTATCTATTATGGACAATAGATTTCTCCTGATAACTATCCCATCTCCAGGGAAATTTTTCCAATTAACCTCATTTATCTTCGAAAGAGCATACCCTGCAACATGACTAACTGACTTTGAAAATAGTTCAGAATTTTTAGGGAGACCCACACCAGAATTTTCTACTATCGATTTTCTTAGTCCTAACAGGTAGTCTCCAAACATTCCAGATGATCCTAATACTTTGTACTTGGACTTTATACCATCCTCATTTGTCCAAGTTCTACTTACTGAGAAAATTCTTGTATTTTTATCTAGTATTTTATATACAAAACTTTTCTCTGATGAGTCCTGGAGAGGGACATACCTGTCAGAATCTAGCTCCGATTCATCTTCCAATTCTCTTACAACTATGGAATATCCTTCATCATCTGAGAACTTAACTCCGACAAGATATTCTCCACTATCTTTGCCAGACATGAACAGCCTTATGAAGCTAATTCCCGATTCTTTATCTTTAACTCCATTTAGATTTCTGAGATCTATTCCTTCTGTGCCTTTCTCACTTTCCTTTATGATATGATGATACGAACTCTCCAAAACAAATCCTGCATCCCTTGACTCTCTTCTAATACTTTCATGTTTTCTAGTCTCCATTGAATAGAGTATTGAGTAGTATCTATCTCCCACTGCGAGTCTATCCTCATCCAGTTTCGACATCTTCCTCCAATACTCATATATTCCATCTACTCCATATACCTTGTTAGTATAGAAATCAGTGCTTATGCAATTAAATATAGTTAATAAGTATAAATTTTTGTCTTCATACTTAATAGGATTGTAATTCTTAGAGTCCAAGATAACTGAAACATCTGTATAACCTTTCCAGATAATTTTTATTAATCTATCTACCAACGCCTTGCTCTCATTTTCTCCCAACCTTTCCAATTCATAATGATCAGGCGAAGGGATCTCGGATATGGATATGGACTTGTCAGAGATTATCTCAACTAAAACGCCATTGTAGTCTGCTCTTCTAAAAATTACTCTTCCATTGTTATCTCCGAATTTACAACACCCAGCATATTCCAGATAAAATGGAATAAATAAATCTTTTCTTTTCATATTTTTATTTCCTATTTACTTAATGAAATTACGTTCTTAACTCTCTCAGCAGCTTCCTTAGCTTCATCCAAAGTTTTGAAATAGTTTCCCACTTTTTCTAATATCTTATGGTGTCCAGATTCAGACCTAACTGACATGACTACGTCAAGTGTCTCGTTGATGTAGTAAAACTTCTCTCCAAGAGTATGGTCTACTTTTTCAACTTCTCTTTGGATCTTGATGTACTCATTCCTCCTCGAACTCCACCTAAGCCCAAGTTTATTAATCTTCTTTCGGAATGTCCTTTTGGACCTCCCATCTGCCACCCTTAAAAACATTAGAGGACAGATTGCCTGGCAGAAAGATCCTTCGATCACTGTAGCAAATCTGGAATATTTAGTTCCCATAATATCCAGAATCTCACATATTCTTCCTACATCGCCAGAAACAGTATTTCTTGCGATTTGTCCAACCTTA